>Ga0209671_1007653_pt1 | contig 11232 bp, 5 predicted proteins | sample WorMetHERISLAND2_2_FD_187401 | JGI IMG/M metagenome (GOLD analysis project Ga0209671, IMG submission 187401) | Marine gutless worms symbiont microbial communities from Max Planck institute for Marine Microbiology, Germany - Olavius geniculatus... | ecosystem: Host-associated > Annelida >...
GGCAGAAAACTACTACTGTTTTCTTATGAATATATGGCAATTTTTAAAAAAAAATTTTCTGTAGTTTAAACTAGTCTTTAATCGTCCGAAGTTTTGCACAAAAGAAACTGAGCAGAATGAAACGCGTGACTTGCTCAGTAGAACGAAAACCGTGCTGATGATGACACTGATAACAGAAAAAAAAATTATTACAACTGTAAAGCAGCTTATTTTTCTTTTATTGCAGTACGGGCGAACCCAAACGATAGAGTACATGTACAACTTTTCTGTATCTTTATGTAACGCCACATTTCGTTCGCTCTGTGATAAACGGTAAAAAGCGGAGTCAACGGCGACCGTATCCGCTAGTCGTTTTATTTTATTTTATCGTACATGTGCGAGCGCCTAAAGAACAGTAAGCTATAACTAGCAGTGCTAACAAGAACTCAAAACTTCCGCCCGCGGAGACCGCGGGCAGAGGACGTCCATTGAGAGTGGCTGCCGTCGGTCGGTAAAGCAGCTATATACCGTTCCCTGCTGCATATAGAAAAGAGTGCTGCTGGTCGGAGACTGCGTGACTATGTTGTTGTCTCTGCCTGTCTGTCTCCAGAGGAGGTGGCAGATCTGACGTGACGTCCCCCGACCGACCGACTGTCCGTTAGTAGTCTCTATATGCTTTTCTCGTAGTCTGTACAGTGTGTTTTATAATATGCTCGACGCACGGACGGCGTCGCCAGCTATGGATGGGGCACTGGGGTACGCGCTTTTCGACTTTCAGTTGTTTAATTTTTCAGGTCACTCTACACAGAGCCGGACATTCTGTGACATTCAACTCATGCCTGACAAGCAAAAACGCCAGTCCATAGCGTATTTTGCATAGCGGTATAGCCTACATAGTTTTGTCACGTTTCATTGCATGAATCTTGTAATATTTCTCTGCGTTGTCGTGCACCCGCAGGTTATTTTTGTTAGTTTTTTGCTGCCCATGGACACCAAATTCTAGCGACGCCTCTGTAGGGGAGTTGCGTGTGCGTGCGTCTTTGACTACTGATTTCCGGTCCGGTGGGATTGCGTTGACGCCCGATCAATAGACCACGGGCTTGTGACGGCAACACGCTTGGTCTCTGGTCGTCGCCATGCCTTTAGTCCGCCAGGAACGACGCCTATACCGTACGTTGGTCGTTGTCACTGTTGTCATTGTTGTCGTATTTCGTGACGTGTTGGATGTGTTTGTCGTCGCGCACGGTCGCAGTCGCACAGGCGCACTGGTTCTTGCGTAAAAACCCTGGCATATGTTTGATGAGTAAAATAAAACAAGCTAAAAACAGGTGTAAACAGCTTGGTTTTATTGTTGCAGTACACGCCAACCTTTGCTATAAAACAAAACTTCTCCGCAAGTTTATGCAAATGTGCGCAACAGTTGGTTCTAGTAATATCGCAGGAGTTCGCAGATGCGCAGTGCAATGAAAAAAAAACAACTAGAGACAATCGCCGTCGACTTTGTTTACTGTTTAGGTTTATCACAGAGCGAAAGATGTCTGTTGCTTTTTATTTAACGTGTAAAACATATCTTGAACTTTGTGCATTTATTTCCAAAGTTTTTAAAGTGTTCAAAATTTGATAAAATGTGAGTAGTAAGATTAATCAAAATTACGTAGGCTATTATTTAACCAGAAATCGGCCGTAATAGACTGAAATGCATGCAGCTTTTTGTGTATAATTAAATATTAACCAGTGGCATGCAAAGTTATAGGGTAAAAATCTATGTGCTTTATGCTGTCAAAATGTGTGAAAATGCGTTTGGCAGCTTAGCTTCGCCCGGACCATTGAGTTGCTCACAGCGGTGAACTCTCTCCAAAACCTTGCATCTGGATTAAATGAACAAGAAAATAGGACGGTAAGGGATGGAGTAAAAGAAAGACGAATGAACGGATAAACCTGATGTGGATTCATGTTTTTCTCACATTAGAGTTACTTGTTAGCGGCGACACGCAATCACTGACACTTCAAAAAGAGCAAAAATCATAAAAGGTGATACCACTCAACATCACATCGCCCAACTGTCAATGTGTTGTTGCATAGGCCTAATATCACCTACGATGACAATTAAGGGTCGTTTATAGGTAAAAATTTTATACAGGAGCGTTTTGGCCGAAAATTTTAAAGTTCGTTTTTGGCCCAATTTTTGACTTTGGGGGATTTTTAGGGGTTAGATATTTACTTTGAATTTTTTTTACACTAAAAGGCACACCCTTACGGGAAACCGCGTCGTTTTGAGTTATTGCGCGTAAAAATTCGCCGATCGGTCTAACCTGTAGGCTAACCATTAAAAAAGGTATATAATGTTTAAGTAAGAAAAATTTTCGTTATATTTTACCCCTTTGCCGAGAAGCCCCCAATGAACGGATTTGCACGAAATTTTGCACAGGGCGTCATCTCGCGCACGTAATCACCTGTTTCAAAAATCGATCGATTAAGGAGTATCGGATCTGCGATGTGTCGAATTTTGCAATTCTCCATTGACTTAGCCGGTCGCCATTAACACAGGGCTGCGCTACCGCGCGCCTGTGATTGTAGCATTTACGTTGTCATGGCAAGCCGGTGCACGGGCATGACAGCAGACAATCAGTCGAGATTAGCAAAGTACAAGCACAGGTAAGTCGAGTCGATAGGCTACATGCAGCTGAGCTATGGGTATAATGCTGCCACTGCCCAGTGCCCGGAGCGAGCTGCGTAATCTTTTTCCAAGTCGTGGCATCACAGTACATTGGTGAGGTGTCTCACTCCTCGGGTGCCCGCCATTCGTCGATATCGGTCGATGGTTTTCATTTTCGATCTCGACTGCTCTATGGCGTCGATTCGTGTTCTCGATGGCAGCGTAATGGGGTGTTTACACGATCCAGCAAACGTCTAGCAAACTTCCAGCAACCGTAATGCTGGACGTTTACTGGACCGTGTAAACACCCTATAAAGCATTGTTTGTATTCAGCACTGCGCTGGCTCCACGTTGGGAAGAAACTCACCCGCACGCATATCAAATGTGCACAGAATTTCGTTTCACGAATTAAAGCAGATCACAGGGTTGTCAACCTCTGTCCGTATCTTCACAGACATCAAGAAAATAAAGAGGGAGGGAGTCAGGGACTCGCCAACGCGGGCGTAGAAACCTACGTTTTAGATGTGGTCTATACATTTAAATTTTTACGCTACGCTTGGCCTTCTGCGTTTCTCTTACAGTTATTCTTCTGCCTTAGTTGATATTTTTCAACTTACAGATGAGGGCCAGGCGCAGGTTCCTCCAAATACGCCACAGACAGAATTGATTTCTTGCGGTACGCGAGCCGCTCGGCGTTGTTCTTCCCCTGCTTCCGGTATTCGTCACGCGGAGAGCGGAAGAGACGTGTAGACAGACAGACGGACGGACAGACGGACGGTCACATCTCGAGTCTTTCTCTTCGCCTCGTCGAGTTCGCTCGCTCGGCGGTAGTCCAGACTATGAGATCAATATGCGACTCTGAAGTATGAACGAAGAATGATGGCGGGCTGCCTAGCTGCGCTATCGGATATGCCCCGTCATGCCCGGTTATTTGCTCTGGGCGGACATCTGCCAGCTTCATTACGTAGCCTATACGTCCAGATCTAAATACACATGACGAAATTCCGGCGAATGACCATCTTAATCATGGCAGGAGGCTGACCGTAGCTGAGGGGGACTCGGACTCAGAGTGAGCTGCGTGGAACGAGACGCCTTAGGCGTCGACCGAGACGGATATTCCATCAGTCAGTTTAACTTATCCATTAGGATGGTTAGAAGTACATGTACGTCCGTCTACATCGAGAATAATCCGATAGACAATGACGGATTCTATGCGTATTGCACCTCGACAGTTTCATTAAAACGAGCTAATAGTTCTGCATTGCTGGTTTTTTTTTGTTAATACGCATCTCTCCCATCGTACATCTGATTACGCACCTCCGGAATTTTTAATCATATTTTAAAGCTCAATAGGTTTTATTTTTTATAGTTTTTTATCTTTTTTAAGCACAAATTTAGTTGATGAATAGGCCTAAATATGTAAATACAAAAACATTTACGCCTATGGTAGCTATATTCTATATACACAGTATCCGAAAAAAAACATCCCGAACATTGTCGATTGTCACTTGAAGAAGAAATATCTAATTATAATAATTTTTGATACAAATATTTTAGACACAGCTGGTTATTAAACGACAATTCAACATTTCACCTTACACAATGTCTGCTTCTACACAACCTGGAGAAAGCAGAATTAACGAAATATGAGTTAAAATGAACAGAAATTCGTCAAAAAGCATCCCCGACATTATCAATTGTGACTTGAAAAAAATTGACAGATTTTAATAATTTTTGGTGCAAACATTTTTGACACTACTTTCCATCAAATGACTGTTCTAGTTCCCACATCACCAAATGCCTGTTTTTGCACTACCTGAGAAAACCCGAAAAGGCGGAATTGCATAAAAATGCAATATTTGTGCAGAGAGATAGGGTTCTAGTAAGTATGGGCGGTGACCAACGGGGAGCGCCCATTCAGGGGGAGGCGGAGACATGGACCATGGCGACCGCGCGTCGCAGCGGAAGTAGGCATTCGGGGTCTGAGCGGTGACCGAATCACGGAGAGTAAGAACCGCTCGCCGGCCGACCACGTTACCAAAGGTCGGGGATTGTCTGCATGTATGTTATGATGATGATATTGTGCGCTGAATCGTGGTATTATAAAGTATATTAACTGCAACGTGTTCGATACGTTATACCCGCCCTCGGAGGTTCACTACAATGTCATTATTTACACTGACTGAATTAGGTGACGTTGGGTCCTACTCTTAAAACGTGCGAGATGGAAAATATCCGTATCATCGTCTTCTACAACCTCTTTCGTTATCTTTATCTACATTCTTTAACTTTGTCAGTACCATCCTATAAATCAACGATTACACCAGCATATATACAGTAACTTAATTTTACGTTGTATATTTCTTCTAAATTGCGTGTATAATTTTATGTGATGGTTGCGTGGGTTAGCGTGGACATCCGTTTAAACTCTGTTAACTCTCATGCCCATCTGCTTTTATTGCTAGCACTTTTTGGCACCGGGTTGTCAACATGTGGAATGCTCTCCCAGAAAATATTGTTGCAGCCACATGCCTGGCAATGTTTAAAGCTCGACTAAACGATTTTGACTTGGTTCGGTTTACATCTGTGTTTTAACAGGTTTTATTGTGTTGTCTTATTCGTATGTTTTTTCTTTTTTTTGGGGGGGGGTCCATGTAAGAGGCTCTTGCAGCCCTTTGTGCCCTTGCTCAAGCCTTTTCATTACTCATTTTGTCAACGTTTTTTTGTATCTGCTTGTCTAAATAAATGATTTGATTTGATTTGAACATGATAATATACCGGCTGCGCATGTGGCGTGTTTTAGCCTTGTTAGTATCTGTCTTCCTTACATCACCGACAGTCAAGTGTTCGACGTCAAGGCACTGCGGGCGTTTCGAGTTCTACGACCACTCAGGCTTGTTTCTAATGTCCCCAGTGAGCGACCTCTGAATTATTTTCATAGCATATACTGTTGTTCTGTCACTAGCTCTGTAGCAGTGGAAAATATTTCGACCAAGTAGGCTAAATGCATTTGTTTGTGTTTGTTGGTTTGCACGGCATCTTGGTATGTCCTTGAGCAAGATGACAAAAAAGTTGTACATGAATTTTTGTTGGTACTTGAGATAAAAGGAATAACCGTACGGGTAAGACAAATATGAGTGTGTGTGTATGTATGATGTCTTGGAATTAAACATGTCGTTTGGGTCAACTTAGTCTGGTCGTCTTTCTGTGGTAGTTAGATGTAATGAGTACTGGCGATTCTTACGGCCACCAGCAAGGAAGAACAAAAAGCCTAGCTGTCGCTAGGATAACCGACCGTACTGGTTGTCAGTGACCTTCAAGGTCATCCAACGTTAATGATTTTATCTAATCTGACAGGGCGTTGCCACTTCCTATTAGTGATTAATAGTAACCTTGGCCCTATTGCGCACCGTTTAGCCACAATACATCCGCGACGGACAGACGACGACAACTATGACAACAGCTCGACCGTTACTAAAGTACGGTAGGCTAAAAATGTACACCTGCAGAAGAAGGCGCTGACTGCTATCATATGAGCCGCCTGGTTGAACGTGCTGGTTGTCAACGTATCTCTCTTTGTAAGCGGTTATTCTTATTATAATATTATTGTTGTATGTGTGTGTGTCTGCCAGGTCTTCAAGTGGTGATGAATTCCATTCTGAAAGCAATGATTCCGCTGCTGCACATCGCTCTGCTCGTTGTGTTCGTCATGATCATTTACTCGATCATCGGACTTGAGCTGTTCTGCGGCATGCTTCACAGCACTTGCTATCACAACAACACCGGTTGGACTAGCACAAAGCCAATTAACACTAGCAAAGCATGTTTTTTTTGTTTTCATGAAATTGAAGTAAATATTTTTTTCAGCGTTGTTTAAGTTTTAAAAAACCAAAAAAATGAACGGTCTTCGCACCGTGTCCGGAAAAAAGAGTCTACACTTTTTTCTGAATAACTTCAACAAAGATAAATTTACTTTTATAATTTTTGGCATACATTATCATAATGATACGCTTTACTGAAAACATCTAAAACTTTGACTACAAATTTTACTTTTTACTGAGTATAGCTAATGTAATCGTGACGTCATGGAAAATGTCATTTTTGCGAAAAGATAACGTCTAAGTGAGCCTCTGCAATACGAAAACAGGCAAACTACTGAAAGAAAATTGCAGTAGAAAGCTTGAAACATTGTTGGCATAAAAATAAGTTACTTTTATCAAAATTTTTTTAACTTAATCTTGATTTTCGCCATGTTAAGTGTGGCCGTCACGTGCACAACGGGAACGTCGTTGTGTAGCAGCCGTTATCAGCGAGCAGCGTCATTTCTGCAACATGCGTTAGCGTCGCGGTAATGTACATTTGTAAAAAAGTTGTTGACTCAAAAGTTGGTTAATAGCAAGTTTTGTCAATGTTGATGACAACTAAGGCAGCTACAGGCAAAAAGACTATTTTTCTGCATTTCTGTTTATTTTGGTATGGAGTAAAGTAAGAATTCGAAGTTTTTTTTATTTTACACGGTAAAGTGGCGTCAGTATTGAGACAAAGTGAACTATAGTACATTATCATTTGGGCGTTACTTTTTCAATGTTGTCTACCAAAAATTATAAACATATGTTCAAATTTGTTAAAGTTATTAACCGAAACACTCTTAGCGTTTTTCACCTCGGATACAATAAAAACGACATTTTCGATGACGTCATAATTACGTCACTTCTACATACTGTGACATGGCAATATAAAGAGAAAATATCTCGACAGTTTAGTCAAGGCTAAATATTCAAGATGACTCATGCCAAAAATTATGAAAATAGGTTTAAGTTTGTCAACGACATGTCGAAAATACCGTAGACTCTTTTTTTCCGGACACGGCGTATAGAAAAGCTTATTATTGTATTGTAGAGGTATTTTATTTTATAAAAGATATATAATTTATAAATATAAAATTTATTTTATAAAATGATACGATTTGATACATGATTAACTGACAGGTTATTGTAGCACGTAAACTAAAATGAACTGAAAATGTTTCAAATAGAAATGAAATGAGACAAATTGAAGTGGAAGTAGTACCGTTCTGTAAAACATTTTTAAAAATCCCAGAAATAAAATGATGGTAATGGGAGAGCCAGAAGCTTAAGATCAAAAAAGCTAAGAAAGACAAAAATAGCAACGACTGACACTAAACAAGAAAGCCCAGTTAACGCTAAACAGAACGCGCGACAGCGGTGCATGTTTGAATGTCCATTGCCCACTGCGAACAAAATCTAAGTCATTCATTCACATACACCGGATGGCGCAAGCGGTCTCGCGTGGCTGCTGCCGTTCGTATGCGCGACAGCAGGTATTGCTATAGTGCGTCTTAGCCATCACAATTTTGTCCGTCCGTCCGTCCGTCTGTCTGTCATACGGGTGATTCAGTCAAAAACGGTGCAAGCTGAGATCATTAAGTTTTCACCTTCGGCTGCCCAGAAGACTCTAGTTTCAGGATCCGTAAAGCTTTTCCATAAATTCGAAGGGATCACCCGAACGAGGGCGCTAAATGAGAAAGGGGTGGGAAAAATTTGCAATTTTTAGCCAACAAGTGGCTGTATCTCAATAACGGTGCTAGATAGGGCTTAGGTTAATATTGATCACTAATAGCCTAGGAAGTCGTACACGGGCTTTCGATTTCCACCCAGAGCAATGACCTTGGATGACCTTGAAAGCCAAAATAGGGAGTTTTATAGATTTTTTAGCGATTTCGGGCTGCGACACAACTCTATAGCGTTCGCAAGGTGTCGCCACGCGATTTTCAGCCAATATTGGTGGAATTCATGCATTAGATATGCCGCTAGGCGTCACGTCGTGGAGTCTAAATGAAACATTGTTGTGAACTTAGATTTCGTTCGCACCGGGTCTTCACACATGCATCGCTGTCGCGCGTTTCTCTTTGCGTTAGCTGGGCTTTTCTTGTTTGGCGTTGAAGTGAGTGAAAGCGCGCGTTTTGAAGGAGTACCTAAGTTTGACGCTCCCGTACGGATGATTTTTTGAACGCAGGGAAGGGGGGGGGCAAAATGTAAACTAGTGAAAGCTACGTTTAATGTCAAAAATTTCATACGCAGGTTGTCCTGGTCTATCTCTAGTGATTTCAGCGCAATTCGCTGTTGAAATGTGTGTCGCAGGCCGAAATCGCCAAAAAGTCAATAAAACCCACGGTCATTGATATCGGTGCCAATGGAAAGCCAGTATACGACTTCTTATTAGTGATTAATAGTAATCTTGGCTCTATCTTGCACCGTTTCTGAGATACAGCGACTTATTGGTTGAAAATCGCAATTTTTCCACTCCCTCTTCTCATTTAGCGTTTTCGCTAGGGGTGCTTATTTCGAATTTATGGAAAAAAACTTTACGGATTTTGAAACTAGAGTCTTCCAGGCAGCCGACGGTGAAAATTTGGTGATCCTAGCTTGCACTGTTTTTGACTGATCCACCCGTGTGACAGACAGACAGACACACAGACAGACGGACAGAATTGCGATGACTAAGACGCGCTACAGCAGTAGCTGCTGTCGCGCGTAAAAACGAAAAAAACGCAAGCAAGTCCAGTTCAGATATGCGTTGCACTGAATTATAAGTATTTTAATTATAGATAATAATTATATTTTACTTATAGTAACTGTAAACTATTATTTTATGCGTAATCATGTTTCACTTTAGAACATCGGAGATAATGTCCTGGCTGAGTGATGTTGTCCAGATGAGATAGGAATTGACCCGGTTCATCCTTGCGGACGCGGAGTATCGTGCAACTTACACGGTGACAATCTTGTCTGCAAAGAAGGTTGGGAAGGACCGAATAACGGCATAACCAACTTCGATAACTTCGGCCTTGCCATGCTAACCGTGTTTCAGTGTATGACCATGGAAGGATGGACTGATGTCATGTACTGGGTAATTAGTTGCCCAATTAAATACGAGCTTAGTATTATTAATGTAGGCCTACATTCTTTACTATGTTTTCTAACATTTTGTTTCAGTAGCGACCTATTTATTCCATCCTTTTAAAAAATGTTTCTGGCAAATTCGTAACATGCAGATAAAGCATAATAAGGCATAAGGCATAATTAGTTGTCAAACTGCAGCATTACCTTAGTAATTTGCTAGGGGCCTACGTGAATAATTTGGGTTGTTTTTGCGGATGTTTTGGTGTTAAATATATACTTTTATTCGCGACCAAGTGGAGGTTATTACAATAAAAAGATAGAAAAAGGCATAATGTATAGAAGCACTAAATATTAGTTAACTAGCTAACACAACCGAAAAACAAAAATACACTGTGTCTCAAAAAACATCTAGAACATTTTGGATTGTAACTTGAATACAAATTATCAGATTTAAAAAAATAATTTTTGGTAGGAATATTAACGAGACAAATAGCCATCAAAAAGTCATTCAGTTTCTTACTTTGCCCGCAGTCTGTTCCTGCACTACCTGGGGAAATAATAACCAACGAAATATTACATTTTTACCCAAAGTGGTATTATTTCTTAATTTGAATAACGCACAAAAACACATTTTGTTTACATTTTTGACACTTTGACTGACATTTCATCCTATTTTTTCGTTTTTTAACTGTCTGCCGTAAAATTGATTGAAATATTGGCCCATTGTGCAAACACAGTCACGGAGATGCTTTCTCTATTCATTGACAGCAGTGTCGATAATGTTCTGCTTTACATTAATCCAGAGTTTACCAGTTGCTTCTTGAAATCATAAACGTTCTTGAACGTCGTCGGGTAGACACAATGCTGCAGGACAGTCAAATCTTGTAATCTACTGGCTCTTGGGGCCAAAGATCTGGATAGATGGAATTTATTGACGTTTTTTTCATTTATCTCAACGTGTTTTGCTTGGTCAGATTTCCCACCTAGTGCAGAAGCAGACAGTAAGTGAGGTGGGGACTTAAATTGTCATTTAATATCCAGTTGTGTCCGAAATGTTTCTGCCAAAAATTATTAAAATCTGATTATCATGCTTTAAATTACGATCAGTAATGCTAGGGATGTTTTTTTCACTTTTTATGTAATGTGCGTATTTCGTTGGTCTTGTTTCTCTAAGTAGTGCAGAAGCGAACATTGGATGAGCATAATGATTTGATGGCAAGTTGTGTCGGGAATATTCACGCCAAAAATTGTGAGAATCTAAAAATTTTTATTCAAATTAGAATCGAAAATGTCCGGGATGTTTTTTGAGACGCCGCGTAGTTATAAAATAGCTTGTTAATGTTTTATTGTAATCTGCTAGATTCTGGCTCATAAAGTTGTACATAAGCCTACAACTTTGAGCTTAAACTGCAAGTAAATGATATTCTGTACAAGCGAGAAGTAGGCCCTTTTTGCTGTTTTACGCTTTAATAATCGTAATGAGTAGTATGGATTGTTGCAAAAGGGATTCTTTTTTTCGCAGGCTTTTTTTCTGCAACGCTTTTTTCATTGTCCAGTTTTTTCCGCTCATTACGAATTCAAGTTTAAAGCAGCTAACTGAATAAATAGCGTTACGCAGGACTGTACAGGGTGGTCCAAAAAAACGGATACCCAGTTTTATTTTGGGATAACTTT
>Ga0209671_1007654_pt1 | contig 11231 bp, 9 predicted proteins | sample WorMetHERISLAND2_2_FD_187401 | JGI IMG/M metagenome (GOLD analysis project Ga0209671, IMG submission 187401) | Marine gutless worms symbiont microbial communities from Max Planck institute for Marine Microbiology, Germany - Olavius geniculatus... | ecosystem: Host-associated > Annelida >...
GCAAACGGTTCGTTGCATTGCGTAGTGCGTACAGTACGTTTCGTGCGTTTCGTTGGATGGAAATCATGCCTTAGGTTTGAATATTCTTTGTTTGGCGCCGGCGGGAGTACGCAAGGGCGTTCTATTAATAGGTTAGAAGGTCATTGGAGTACGTGACCGCAAAACACATACAAAACTGTGCACAAAACAGGATAGAACTTGAAGGATCTTTTGTAGCCGTTACGGTAAGTAGGCTCATATGGTTTGATTTATTCGTATAATATATTTTGTATTCTGTTAGGCTATGAGTGATGCGACGTGTCATCCACGTTGTGAACGCATGACAATGATGTAGTATCAACTAGGCCTTGTAGTAGCCTTATAAAATATTAAGTTGTTAAAGATCAAAATTTTCCCCTGTTTTCACTGGACAATCTAGCTGGAATCGCCGCTTATAACTAGACTAGTAGGTTGTGTGCGGTTCCCTGTCAACACCTGGACCGACAAAACATGGAACGTCAAAACTAGCCCACCACACAAACCCTAACTTTAACCCTATCCCTATCACTAATCCATAATCCCTAACCCTATCCCTAACCCTAATTCCTAACCCTAACCTTATCCTTAACCTTATATCCTAAACCTAACCTATATCACTGTTTCCGGGTTTTGTCGGGACACTGGTAGGCCTAGGCCTGCCAACTGGAAAGCAAACCGACACTTTGGTATGTTTTCCTGAAAAAATACCAGTATGGTTTTCAGGCATTTTATTGAGATTTAGGCAACTGGTCGATGATGCTTGCATCTAGGCCTATCAGTGGCCAAATTAGTGCTCATTTGTCTGTGTCATAGGCTATTTGAGGGCTAAAATGCGTCAAATTTGATTTTGACTGGGACTCCACTCCACTCCAGACCGTGTTGGGGGAGCTTATAGTCCTCCCCATGCTTCCTAGCTGGATTTTAGGATCCTACTTCTAAAGAAAGGGAAAAGGAAGGAAAAGGAAGGCAAGTAAAAAGGGAAAGGGCAAGGAAAAGGATGGGAAGGAAAGGCAGAAAGGCTAGGAGGAAGAGGAGAAAAGTGAACAGTGGCTTCTATCCCTATACCTGGTCGGTGCAGCTTGTGCACAGTGAAAAAGGGGGGTTGTTAAGAGTGTAGATCAAAACTTCCCCCTATTTTTCATTGGGCAATCTACACTCTTAACAAGAAGCCTGAAGGGGGGGGGGACTTGCAGTGGCATAACTTCAAATTTCAGGCCCTCTACAAGACAAGAAAAAACATTCAGGGCCCCCTCACTCTCATTTTCCTTTTTATTCATGCTCCATCCCTCCTGCCCTTACCTTCTGCTTCCTGCGCTTCTTTTCTATTGCTTTCTTTATCCCCACGCTTTTTTCCCTTACAAGTTTAGGGCCCCTCAATGCAGCTAGGAGGTCTGGGGAGCACTGCAGTGAGCTCCCCCAGTGAGGTCCGGGACAGAGCCGCGGTCGGAAACGTATTTTAGAGCATTATGGCACCCAGAAAATTCATCTGGTGACATCAAATTTCGTGCTTTTGCTCTGCAAAAAATAACCCCCAAAATATTGGGTCCCCTAAACCCAGGGGTTCCCCTGCAATGTGGGGTTTGCGGAGTCAGTAGTTACGTCACTGGAGACTTGAGACCAAAAGTGGGGGAAAAAGCCTAAAAGTGGGGGACTTGCACCGCGCATAACAATGGTAATAGGTTTGGCAGTCACATTATCATTTATAATATTGTTATATTTTCAGTTGAAGACTAATGCTGTTGGTGAACAACTGAACGACCCCCGGTAATCAAAAAAGAGCCTAACAACTATGGAAAGGGTTAGCAACTCATCCAAGAAAAACCATGCTGTTAAGCGTAGTCGTGAAGCAGTAGTTTGTCACTGGAATGTGCAGAGAGTGGTGCCAAGAAGAGTTAATGGTAAAATTACGTATGAAATAGTTACTGGGGAATCGCCTCAGAGACTCTTTCCATCTGCAGTTCTCTTTCAACCAGAGACAGAGATTGCCCGTAGGCAACATTTGAGAATCCATGCCGCTGGTCCCTCTGCAGCCATTCGTCATCGAGCTGATACTACTGACATTAGATCCTGCGAATGTCATGGAAATAGGCAGGGGTTTTTTGGAGAAGGTCGTAGTGGTCGTCATAGTGATGAAACTCGATATCAGCCAGATAGTTATTACAATCAAGACTGTCGACCAGATGTGAATGGTAGTAGCGATGACATGGAAGGTCCAATGCAGAGTTGGGACCGGCGCATGTCGATTGGAGTAGGGCCGTCATCACCTTGTGTGAGTGCTGAAGCTGACAGTAGCTCACGTCGTCATAACTCAGCTGGCATTCAAAGGCAGTCCACTGCTGAAGTTCTTCAATGTCAAATCACTGGGGTACGTGGACTTGAAGCCAGCACACACTCTTCCAGCACGGTGATTTTGATTACATATCAAGTTATAATTTCTGAACTAAACATTTCACTTGCATACATAGGCCTAACTGCAGGAAGTGATCTCGTCTAAACTTGTGTCATGAATAGGTGATGGTGTATTGGTGTAATTGTGATTGTGTGCAGTAATAAGAATTAATGTACGTAATCGTTTTTTGCTGTTACTATTGCTGTATATTTAGCAGGCATTTGTAATCCAGCACCATTTTATGATATTCGTGTTTAATAACTGGTTTGTTTAGTTAGACTCTATAGGCCTAGTGTATATATTTCACAATTTTAGGATGATTGTGATTCAAGCAGTGAGCACACAAATCTCAAGTTTTACTTAAACCGTATCACATCACAACCAAGAGGTAAGTACATGTACTAACTGTGGTATAGCCAGGATTATGGATCTAGATCAAGGCGGCAATTTAGGAGTGGATGTGGGGATGGACCGAGGGGTGTCCTCTCCCCATTATTGGAGCCACTCACCCAGAAAATTTTGCAATTTGGTGTGAAAATAAAGTGTTCTGGTGCATTTTTGGCATTTTGAGTAGCTGATCGAGTAGGCTCCTATAAGGGGAAGGGGCACATACTTTCAGTGTCCTTTTGTGGCTATGCTAGTGTGAACTAAATTGAACTTTGCGGCATATATCATATATTCTCAATAAACATCAAATTGATTGCAACAGAGAATTTGCACAAATATGTTACATTGTCCACCCAATAAACATTGCAGTGTACTTTCTGACATGTACAGCATTATGGCTAATTGCTAATTGTTTTATAGGCGATGAACTTTCTTTTAATTTACGGTCATTAGCTAACAAAACTATTATGATACTCGATTTGTTTGTCTGTTTTAGTGTTTTTAGCCATAAATCCACCTATTTGTTCTGTCTGTAACGATAGTTTTTGAAAGTAAGTTTCGTTAAAATTGTTTTTAGCTTTTGGACAAACTATGAGATGCTTCCGCTTGCATGCTTTTGGATTTATTATGTATCTTGTGCTTGCGTTGTTGAAAGTTGCGCTTGTCAACTTTACATTAAACAAATATATGATAGCTTTAATCAGTTATTCTTAATCTATTTCCAAATGACATATGAACCATTTTAACTATGGCTAAATTGTTCACATGATTGTTTTTGTATACAATGCTTTTACTCATGCAGTAATATAACTAGTGAAAGCATCTGGTACACACCTGACGTTTAGATAATCAATAATGCAGACTTTGTTAACATAAATCAGCCAGAGGAAGGTAATTAGGCCTACGTTGAAATCCGGTGGTGCTGCAGGACTTTATGGTGTTGTTGTGCAGGTGTAACCATTAAGCACATGTTACATCATTGGTATGGTGATTACATACAGCTTGAAGACGAACATAACTACATACAATGGTATGCATTTCTGTGAATTTTTCTCGTCATTTTCTTGTGTGGCCTAGGTCCATGCTTTTCAGGCGTCTTTTGGTGTGACGTGACTGATAGCGTATGTGAACAGTCGTGTAGGCGTGGCCTACTGTGGCCAGTAGACATCGGCTAGAGCATAGACGCTAGATACGAACTCTGTTGCTGGAACCAGTCTCAGTCTGTCTTGCACACGCATTGCATATTGTCATCTCGACTCTGAACTCGTCTGCATATAGTATATTACATAACTGTGTAATATATCGCGTCTTATTACATTTGGGCCCAGGCAGTCCGGTTGTCCACGATTCTTTGACATGATTTTATCACTTGCACTGAGGGAAAGAGATTGATGTTTAGCTTGATCTTAGTTTCTGTTTGTCTTTCTGAAGAATTACTGAAAGATGAAAATGAATTTTAATACGTTTTTGTATGGATGTCATTGCAGCCAAATCTAGAGTGATACCACCTAGCACCAACAAATGACTCTGGCCCCTTACAATAATTATTATTTTTTATACTTTTGGTGAAAAAGATCCTTTAGGTTAAAATCACAGCTGGGATGGCTGTTGGTCTGGACAGTTGATGATCATGTATGATAGCATGGAATTGAAATGTTAAAATTTTTTGATGAACTGTTGGAGTGTTGGCGCCCAGTTTCTTAACTTTCTTTACCCCAATGGGTAGGAAATGTAGGCTATTGTTGCTAATATTCTGTCATTATGTCATGCTCGTTTATTAACACTGTAGGGTCTGAGCTAATTGGAAGTTAGCTGTTCTTAATAGAGGTGACAGTGGCCCAGACTGGATTTATATGCGCAAGAGCTAGCATACTTTATAGTGCCTATTAGCAATGGTAATTCTGTCTGTCTGTCTTGGTGTCTGTCAAGTCCCGGTACCTTTCCAAGGCCAGGCGAGATAGAAACTTCGGTAGAGTCTCTAGTATTTCGTGACAAAATTTCATGCAACATCGATGACCTTGAACCTTCAAAATAGTGGGTTAGAGTGGATTTTTACGCGCGAGAGCTAGCTAGCTAGCTATAGCGCGTATTAGCTATGGTAATTCTGTCCGTCCGTCCGTCACGACCTGGTACCGTTTCCGTTTCAAGACCAGTTGAGATAGAGACTTTAGGTTTCCACCATATGATAGCTTAGTGTCTCTAGTATTTCGTGACAAAATTTCATGCCACTGGGTCCCCATGAACAATGGGGCAAAAGAGGCGAAAGAGGGGTACCCCTCGTGAAAAGACGTTATTCTACCACTATTGGCTCGTCTAAGGTGAAAATGTCATGGAAATAGGCAGGCACAGACAATAAGACATGCTGCTTATCATAACAAGCACTGGTAACGAGCTTCTTAGAAATGTCAACTTGGATGACCTTGAATGACCATGAACCCCCAAAATATGGGGTTTTAGTGAATTTTTCGCGATTTTGGGTTGCGACACGCATTTCAAGAGTGAATTGCGCCGAAATAGCTGGAGATAGACAAAGACAACCTGCACATGAAATTTTCAGCATTGAATGTAGATTTTAGCAGTCCAAAGCCGGACCCTCTAGATTCAAAGAGGCCTACGCACGCAGGTGTCAAAGAGGGGTACTCTTCTAAAAAGTGGTTATTTATCTGCTGTTGTCTTGTCTAGCGTGAAAATGGTTGCAGATAGGCACAGACATGCTGCTTATGCAAGCACTGGCGACGAGCTTCTTAGGAATGTCAACAACGATGACCTTGAATGACCTTGAACTCCCAAAATAGGGGGTTTTAGTGAATTTTTGGCAATTTTTGGCTGCAAAAAAGTGAATATGCGACGTACTGAATGGAGGTAGACAAAAATTATCTGCAAACAGGAACTGCCATAGGGTCTCGCACGTCTCATGAGCATTAGCTCAGATTTCTTGTTTGCAATTGCGGGCTGCGACACTCATTTCAAGAGTGAATTGCGCCGTAATGGCTGGAGATAGACCAAGAGAGAGAGAAGAGAGAGAAAGAAAGTTTATTTTCCATAACAAGAAAACCTGTGCATGAAATTTTCAGCATTGAACGTAGATTTTATCAGTTTAAGTCTGGACCCTTTAGGTTTAGAAGGCCTATGCACATGGGTGTCAAAGCGGGGTACTCTTCTAAAAAGTGGTTATTTATCCGCTGTTGTCTTGTCTAGCATGAAAATGGTTGCAGATAGGCACAGCCATGCTGCTTATCATAACAAGCACTGGCGACGAGCTTCTTAGATATGTCGACATCGATGACCGTGAACCCTAACAATAGGGGTTTTTAGTGATTTTTGCTGCAAAAAGAGTGGATTGTGACGAAATGGATGGAGCTCGACCAAGATTACCTGCAAACAGGAACTGCTATAGGCTCTCGTGCGTCACGTCAACTGCCTGTAATACTTTGTGGTAAGTTTCCAGAAAACCAGTCATGATATCATTCCTTTCTTCTTCAAGTAGGCCTATCTTGGGCATTAAAATGTATGTTTGTAGGCTTTTTCCGACCAAGCATGCATCAAGCATCAACAGTCATGCAGAACCTCTTAGTGAGGATGAAGCAAAGGTTAGTATAATTAATCACTTAAAGATCACACTAGCCTTTCAAACCATCATCATTGTTATCATTGTGATTACTGTTTTACTGTTTCCTTGATACAGGAGTCAATAACCAACAATCTGTACGCTTTTGTTAGTGTCAAAGATGCTATCCATGTCATTAATGGATTGGAGAGTAATGTGTGCTTCCAGCATTTTGCCTTGATAAAGGCTATACACTTGAGCATTAAACTAATGCACATGCAGTAGGCCTAGACGTCATTGCAGTATGTGTTAACAGCATCGAACAGATATGATGCTTTTCTGTGGAAACAACTTGTTATCTCCGCCAAGGTGAACATAGTGAACTTTGGTGGAGATTAAGTAATCAAGCGATTCTGTCTGTCTGTCTGTGTGTGTGTGTGTGTGTGTGTAAGTCTGTCTGTGCAGTGTGCACATGACACAAGATGACTCATGCAGCGGCGCCTCATGCGTGACGTCATAATAGCAATGACGTCATTCTACAGCACAAGCAGCAACGCTGGCATCTACTGTTATTACTTCTCCTTCCCTTTCCCCTGTTGCGAAGTGACCTTTCCCTTCTCCCTTCCCTTTCCTTGTATATACCCTTGATGGTCTCCTGTTGCCATGGTAGGTGTGTGCGGAATCTGTTGGAAATTTCGGTTTCTGGTTTTTCTAAAAACCAAGCCAAACCGACGTTAAATTTTTACCGAAAACTTGGTTTCCGCGGTTTGGTTTTTAGGAAATCGAACCATCGATTTTTGCACTTTTTGTGTCAAGTCAAGATGGTTTCTCTAGGCTTAGTTTCAAAACACTACAACTGACGATTAGTTACTGTTTGACCATTACAGCAAAAGTACACAAAGTAGTCTGCATTATTTCTGATGTCTGTTATTTCTCACGCAGAGTAAAAGATGGCTGCCACATATGATGGTAGCAGTGCGAATTCGAAATCTACTATTTGACAGTTTATTTGTTCTACACACTAAACATCAGACAGTAAAAACCGAAACTGAACCAAAAATAGCGTTTTTTTTAAAAAAAAACCAAAACCGAACTGAAAACCGCATTTTTTTCAAAACCGAACCAAAGTCATCGCGCAGCCATGGCAACAAAATCTGGGACAAAATGGGTTACAACTCAGCTTCTGCAAGAGATATCTCCAAGATCTTTGCATCTAACTGGGGGTTTTGGGGAGGGGCTATTGGATGAAGACAATCTAATTCCGCCACGATCATCCCTTGTTGCCATGGCAACAAAATTTGAGACAAAATTGCCTATAACTCGGCTTTTATATGAGATATCTTCAAGATCTTTGCGTCTAACGGGGTGGGAGAGGGGGTTGGGGCTATAACTCAACTTATACAAGAGACATCTCCGAGATATTTGCCTAATAGTAGTACGTGCTTTCTTTGTCTAAAAATTGCTAGAGATTTTTACTTCATACGGGTCTAGACAAAATACCACAAGCCCTTTTTGAGAGCAAGTGTATAATGTGTATTTACAATTAATTTGCTAAATGTTTACATCAGAATAAGAGTAGCTGTAGTAGTTCCTAGCAGGGATGTAGGTTTCAATTGAGATGCAGATTTTTCTGACAAATATATGCAGTTTAGTTTAGAATGATACTGAATTGATGTGCTGTTTGATGCAGATAATGAGCACGAACAGGAACGTTAAGATAAGACTCATCCGTGCGTACAAAATGATGCTTGATTTCTATGGTCTGGAACTCTCCAACGTTCGGACTGGACTCGTTACTCGTGCTTCCAACTGGAAAGAACGCTTCCAGCATCTTAACAGGTGAGAGTTATATTGCACAGATTGTTTGTTTCGGTTTACATTAAGCTGTTCTTTCTGCTTTGCATTTTCCGTGTCTTGTTTGTTCATCTGTCTAAGTGTAACTGATTAGATTGATCAAAAAGGTAAGCTCTCTGTAGTTTTTGTCATATTTTCTAGGCCCATTGGCATTTGCGCCAATGCTGACTAATGACTAACTCAGTCAGTGATGAATACATTGTTGACTAATTATAAATTCGACAAAAGAAATGTTTAGAGGTGGGACACCTGCTAGTGGAAGGTTGCCCTTCTTTGGTGTCCTGACAACCTTGCACTATTAACCTGTGCTGTGCTCTGCCAAGTTAACTGTGGTTGGCAAATAAATTCATTCATTCAGGTGGCTAGGTGGTTTGGCGTAATGGTAGGGAGTCGGACTTTTGATCGACCGGTTGTAGGTTTGACTCCTCCCAGTCGGATCGCTATCAAGTGGTTTCCTACCTGGATGAGGTGACTGTGCGGACAGGTAAATCATCTCAGTCATCTAAGGTCAACTCAGCCTTCCACCCCTCTGGGGTATAGGTAAATCAAATACTGGTTTATCTGGATAGGGTTAAGGTGGGCCACGTTCACCTGTGTTATTTAGCACGTCCAAGCATCCTTTTAACAGTGTGCAAATTATACTTAATTTTAGCACTCATTTAATACTGAATTTTGTTTTTGGATGGGTGAGATGGGGTCGTTCGAAGGAATGAGATGACATTTGGCCCACATTAACGTTGTATTAGGCAGTTCTGTCCTTTTCCACGATGCTGAGTTGTGTACCGTGTGCAGTTCTGGACACAACTACCAGCGCATCACACGCATCTTGGACAGCGTCGCAGCGCTTGGAGCCGGCTATCTGCAAGTGCCACTTATCAGCGCACTGATTAATGAAGTATTCTTCCATCGCACGCTGCCGAATGCCGCGGTCAGCTGCCGTAACTACTGGATACCAACCATTCTTGATGGAAAGGAAAGGCAGAAGCTGTTTGACACCGCTAATGCACTTCAGAAGAAATATCCGGCAGTTAATCAGTATTAATCACTGCTAGAGAAACCGAATCAGCAGCAATTTTTGTCATCGTGATAACGTGTTAGTAAAGTTGTGACAGCATTTCGACAGTGACATTTTCTCTCTGTATTTTGTTTTAAATTTTTTTCAAGCATTGCAAATGTAGGCCCAATCCAAGGTGACCATTTGTCTGGAAAACCTGAAAATGTCAGGGAATTTGAAACATGTCAGGGAAAAAATCTTGTAACGAAAAGTGTCCCAAAGCTGTTCATTACTAGTTATATATTTGCTTTCAACTCCATTTTTTTCTGCTCGCTTCGCTCACAGACTTGTACTCCCATAGTTTTAAATTTGCAGTGCCAGTAAGCCGCTTTAGTTTGCCTTTATTGTTTAAACTGCACTAAATTTGGTCAGTTAATTCTCTGGAAAATAATTAAAATTGTTGCCAATAGACGTCATGTCGCTACAACTGTCTATGTTCCCTTAAAATGTCTGGAAAAGTCGGGGAATTTAATCATGACTGGAGGGTGGCCACCCTGCTAATCGCTATCAGAATCAGGGTTGAAAAAAACAGTTTTTTAAAGTTAATCTCATTTGTTTTATTGAATTTTCATTTTTTGGGGGGGGTTAAATCTGGGTTGTAAAAAAGTCCACCTTCATGAGTTTTTGGCTTGTTGTGGGTTTCAAGTTATTGGAATGAGCACCACCAGATATTGTACACATAGAGTAGGCGTAAACATCCCAAAACTTGCAAATTCATACGTTTAAAAGTTTCAAAAACCCTAACTGCAGAAACATGTATTTAAAATGGAACAAGAAATAGAAAATAGATTAGGTTTCAGTTGGGTTTTAGGTGAGTTTATCCAATTTATACCTACTAGGATTTTTGGGGTATGTGTCCAGGTAACTTAACCCTGACCAGAATGCTGTATAAGATTGATGACGACGATGAATGTTTGTGCACTCTGCGCTTTGTTATTATGGTTCAGATACTGGCTGATGATAAAACAATATTGGAGATAGCAGTATTTCTGCTTGTTTTTAACTTTGCATATCCGATAAAGCTTTGATGATCGTAATAAACTGTTACATCAGTTTTGAAATGCTGATTAAACTATCAATCAGTGTATGTTAGTTAACACATCAACATTTCACAATAATAGAAAAAGCAGTCACATCAGTAATACAATGTCATGTAATCATTGTCTAAAAATAAACTACATGTACATCAGTTCAGTTTTTCAACTTCTCACTATGCCAAAGCATTTCTCACTGGATAATAATGTTAGTATAATGTAATGCTAGAGGTGTAGATAAATTTCTGTTTAGGAAAATACCTCCCCTTCCTACACATTCTCTACCTCCCTTTCCCTTAGAAGTAGGCCCCCTTTAATCCAGCTAGGGCTTTGGGAATTGGGGACTAAGGAGTTGTCATGTTATACATGAAAAATCTATCTTTATGGATGATGAGTGGCTTAAAGCAATGAAACCGATATCATTCTGAATAGACCTGTAAGCGAGAGCGAGAGCGAGAAACTGGACGAGCGAGAGCGAGTGAGATTTTTCCCGCGAGCGAGTGACAATACATACGAGCAAGTCGAAGCAAGCGAAATTTAAAACGGCACATGATAATTCACACGCGACCGTATGTAACTCTTCACGCATGTTAGCTGTCGTCGAGGCGTCTGTCTTACTGCGTGTGTCTGTCAATCTCCCTGTCTGTTCATCGCACTCTGCGACTATCAAAACGGTGCACGCTAGAATCACCATATCTTCACTGTCAGCTGCACAAATTTGACTATAGTTTCAGGATCTCAAAAACGGTGCGAGATGGGCCAAGGTTACTATTAATCGATTATAGAAAGTCCCATAAGTCCTTTCGATCGACACTAAAATCAGCGCGCTTGAACAACCTTGAAACACAGAAGGGGTTTATTAGTGAGTTTTGCGTTTTAAGCTGCAGAGAACATTTAAGGAGTGAATTGCGCCGAAATGGCTGGAAATAGACAAAGACAACATGCACC
>Ga0209671_1007655_pt1 | contig 11231 bp, 8 predicted proteins | sample WorMetHERISLAND2_2_FD_187401 | JGI IMG/M metagenome (GOLD analysis project Ga0209671, IMG submission 187401) | Marine gutless worms symbiont microbial communities from Max Planck institute for Marine Microbiology, Germany - Olavius geniculatus... | ecosystem: Host-associated > Annelida >...
ATCAGCGCTGGTCGCTCCACGCACTGTGCGTTCTACCATTGGCGACCGCACCTTTCCAGCGACTGCTGCATCGGTCTGGAACAGTTTGCCGGAGTCGGTCCGGTCGTCTCCGTCGTTGCAAGTTTTCCGCAGTAGTCTGAAAACTGAACTTTTTGCCTGGTCTTACTGTCATGACTAACAACGTCTCATTGCACTGACTACTATTACGTGACTTCACTGTTTGGCTTATTGTTACGTGTCCTTGTAGTCTTAGCACTTAACGCCACGCTAAAGTTAATTCGTCCTTCATCATCATCATCATCATCATCATCATCATCAATGTCATAGGCTTAGGTTCTTGTTTTTACCAAAGACAATATTATAAATGATGACGAAGTGACTGCGAAAGCATACCCACCGGCGAGAGCAAGGGCAATCAGTCCACAGAGGCAGTTGCAGAACATGAAGACGAGACAGGCAAATACGATATGCCCGGCGTATGACGGCACCTGTTGCATAGATGTTAGAACATTAACTTGTGAATTAACAACAACATAAAATTGTGTTTTAATATTAATAATATAAGCACGAAAGCGTCCAAAAAATCTAGGCCGAAACGTTCAACTCAAGGTCTACGACAACGCGCAATAAAAAGTTAGCGGAGTCACTGTTTGTGTCAAAATCAAAACACTGACATACAGCAGTAGGCCTATACACCCGAAGGTGCGGAATGTCACACTGGAGAAAAGACTACGCAAATTTGCCGAAGAGAATGTGCGTAACATTTCCAATGTTGTATTGTATTTTTTGACTTTTAACAAAAAAACGCACGACAGAAATAAATTTAAAAACGTGTTTTAACTTTGCATACAAAAACATTATAACATCAGTGACCTGGTGCACAATGAATGGCTGATGCTGCTGTCCGGCGACTGCGACAACAACCACCTGCTGCTGTGACCTTGAGGCAGGGTACTGTGGAGCCCCGTATCCTTGCTGCGGAGAATATCCAGTCTGCTGCTGAATGTATCCGTAACCTGGTCCGCACGCTCCAGCGGCCTGTGCATTCTGCTGAGCGGATGGCAAAAGGTTCTGAGATGCTGCACGTGGATATTGTTGGGGGTCAGAAGCAGGTAACTGGACAGATGGTACATGAGTATAGGAAGGCGGACTTTCGTTGGTTACCAACTTGCTTTCCAGTTCCATGGTTCTCTTTATAGTCTTGCACCTACAATATTATTATATGCCCCATTGCTATAACATCATGGGACAGATTAGAAAATCACTTTTGTCACACTGTCACACTGTCTGTCTGTCTGTAAACACTCCTACAACCCCAATTTTAATTCGATTTTGATGACATTTTGCAGTGATTCGGGGCCCGAAGAGTAAGATCGAGTTTGGGGTGAAAATCCGATGACTCCTTTCCCTATTTTGCTTTACTTTTTGCACTTGCAATGTATTTTCAATGGGAAGGTTTTCATACCACAGTAAACAAACCTGTGGGCCTATAGTGAGGGCTGATAGCTCAAAAAACGTGTCTCAGGGGCCCCTATAAGCACAAAAATATAATCTAATCCCCTAATTTGAGCCTTTAACCCCCAAAATAGTGATTACTGCATTTTCAATGGCCTGTCATTAACAACCGTCCACAAGTTTTGCAGAAACGATTAACTTTTTGCGCCTTGAAGTCGCTTCTGTGCAGATTTCAACAAAACGGCAGAATTAGTAGGCCCTATTCGTTATAGTATTTAATTTACACAATGTGTATAAAAAAGTAACAAAATGCCAGAGATTTGAAAAAATAAACGATATAAGACAGGTAAACAAAATGCCAATTTCAAACATTATAATATGTGTTTGTATGCATTATTATTTTTTATATTAAATTTGTTCAGCTACTGCATGTGCTGTCATTTTACATTTGCATACGTAGACCTACATTTTAAGTTTATACGGTATACCACAAATCCCATAGAATTTTTTAAAAACTTTTTTAGCGTTTTTTAACTTCTGTGTAGTTAATCGTGACCTTACAGATCGCTGACACCACAATTGTACACTGTGTCTTAAAAAAACATCCCCGACATTTTTAACTGTAACTTGAAAACCAATTATTAGATTTTGATAATTTTTCTGACACAACTTGCCATCAAATGACCATTTAGTTTTCCACCTCACTCAACGTTTGTTTCTGCACTACCTGGGGAAAGCACAACCAGCGAAATATCATTTTTTTATCCAATGCGATATAATTGCTTAATTAAAATAACGCGTAAAACACATCTTGTTCACATTTCTGACACTGTGGCTGACATTTTGTTTAGTTGTCCATTTTTCAATTGTTTGCAGTAAAATTGCTTGAAGTGGTGTCCCACTATGCAAACACAAACAAGCTACACTTTCTCCATTCACTTGACAGCAGCATCGATAATGTTCTACCAGTCACTTCTGACTTTACAAACATTCCTAAACTTTATCTGGTATACACACTGCTGCATGACAGTCAAACCTTGTAATAGATTTGCTGCTAAGGCCCACAAATTAGGATAAATAAAATTTATTGACGTTTTTCCATTTATTTTAACACGTATTATGCTTTCCCTAGGTAGTGCAAAAGCAGACGTTGGGTGAGGTGAAAACTAAAACACTCATTTAATAACCAGTTGTGTCAGAAATATTTCTCTAAATATTAAAATTGCTCATCGTTATTCAAGGTACAATCGGTAATGTTGGGAATGTTTTTTTTCAGGTTTTCTGTTTCTTTTAACGCATATTTTGCTTGATCTGCTTTCTCTAGGTAGTGCAAAAGCATACATTAGGTGAGGTGAAAAACTGAAAAGGTATTTGATGGCAAGTTGTGTCAGGAATATTTGTACCGAAAATTGTTAAAATCTGATAAATGGTTTTCAAGTTACAGTCAAAAATGTCGGGGATGTTTTTTGAGACACAGTGTAAATATCTACGTTCAACTAGTTACACTGTACGCTGGCCTTGCGGACGTGCGCCATGAAGCAAGAGCGTAAAACGTTGAAACGCGACAATGGGAATGGTACAGATGCCTCGTTCTATAGAACGTGTTTCTAGTTAGAAAAAAAACAGAGAGTGATGTTGTTACAACTTGTCACCATTGGTCTGAAAACTTTCGTCATTCTAATCATAATCAATATCGTCATCATCATCATTATTTTATTCGCATACACCACGTAAATGAAACAGCACATGCAGAGGAAGTAATAACGGCTGGTCAACAGGGCAGAAAACTGCACATGTAGCTGTTGTTAAATTAAAATTAAAACGCTAACAAATTGTAACATTCTGCTACATAGTTGTTCTTCCTTAACCACTCGTCACGGATAAAAGAAAACACTATTATGGCGTCAACGTGCATTGGATTTGTGAATCGAATTAGAAGAAGAAAATGCATTTTACAAACCCTCTGAAAGACAATCAGTAAGATCTGCAAAGACACGAAGTAGTATATGCTACAGCGTACAACTTTTCGTGCCGTCGATGCAAGACGAAAAATAATTTTATTTGCAATGGGCGTGTACGCACCAACAACTAAGTGATAAGCAAAGCCAGTGGCATCAACCAAAAGGAAGCAAAACGAAGGTAAACAAGTTAATTGCGACTGAAATGCTTGTTCTTCTTTGGTGATATCTTTCGCAAACGTCAAGGACTAAAATACCATAATTTTTTAATCGGCGTTTACAGATGTTCGATTTCGCTGTCGAAAGTTGCTTCACGGTAGCAAAATTTTCTCAGAAGTAAATACATGTAACAGAATTCTGTCAAAGGTAAAAATCCGTAAGCCACCCTACGGACCTTGGTAATACGCAGTATGTATTTTGATCCAGATATTTACCCGTTTGCTCAGTTGAATTTAGGCTATGACGCAAAAAGTTCGTAATACAGTGGCAACAGTTTTCTTCGCGTTTTCGTCGCTGTTATGCAAACAAGCGCAATATTAGCAGCCAACGCTCCAGTCACGCTTCGGTGCATTGGCTATATAGGCCTGTTCAGTGAGTGCCAAAACGCCCTTTCTAATGATGAAACGATGTAAAAACTCTGCTCGAAGTATGACGTTTTGCTACTTAGCTAAGATTTTAAATAAGCTTAAGTTTTAATTGATATGAATGTGAATTGGCGTTATTCGTCATTCAGTTCAGCTGAAGCTCTATCCGGTTAGATTGACATTGATGATTGACTAGGTAGTTATTATAGCTTAGTACCGGATCTTCTGCGAAGTGATATACTAAGTTTTACAGCAGATTAAAATTTGAAACTTTGCATCTAGAAAGAGAGAAAGAGTGACGTAAGTACAGCGAATGTTACGAATGTGCAGAATTCTGCTACATATCTGCTTTTAATGCATGTTCAGAACTCTATTTTTTAGCATAGGACTATGTGTAGGTGTGTGTGTGTGTGTGTGTGTCTGTGTGTTTGGTTGCATTTTACGGTTCTTTCATTTTTTTAAAAAAAATCTGTTGTTTTTGGTGTGTGTGCTTGTCTTGTTACAGTTTTAATTGTGTTTGTGGCTGCCCTTGAGGCGAAATAAAGATATGTATAAGCAGTTGCTTACTGTATTTCAAAATTATGTAGGCCCCACTGGCGCGTGTGCGGTAAAATACATAAAGAAAGTTCACAAAATGTCAGAAGCGTCATCATCATTTCAAGGTTAACGCATATAGGCAACTCGCCGTTAGGATTAACAGTCATTATAAGTGAACTCAATAGGCTATACGAACTACTATGAATATTTTTTAGACATACACTTATTACATCATAATTTTCTACATAAAAAGAAACGACTTGTCAACACACCTTATAATTTTTAGCAACACATCTAGCAAAGAATGTAAAGCGTAACAGTGTTTCGATCGATTGTCTATACACATAAAATAGGCCTATCAGTAAGTTTCCAACAAGAGCTTTGTCACAAAACAAAGTAGTTTTTCAAAAATGGCATCTGCATATTAGCTATTGCAGAAGCAAACGAGTTTTAATTCTGTAAGTCTAGTTTGAATAAGCCTGCTTAAGCGAAATATAAATCAAACTACTAAATTATTGGTCTTGCACCCTGCTAGATGTGTAATGACCAAATAATGTTAACTACTATTAATCAATAGTGGCGGAGGAAAGCATGACTTTGATTCAGTTGCTGTTGTACCTAGTTTTAGTCGTAATAGCAGTAGTCGCCAACAGTCGCTCAGGTACACTCGCTAAAGATGCCGACATATTTCTTGTAAGTGTAGCACGTTCCGTCGTATGTGTATGGGCAAGAATGTATGTAAAACGTCGACGATATCATCGCAGGGACTATCCAGGCGACGACAACGATGACGACGACAACGGTGACAACGATTCCAGTGACTGACATTGCGATTGATGCACGACCGAGTCTTCTTGCACCATTCTCATCTGACACCGCGGTATTGCTCGCCACCACTGCACAGCAGACGCGCACCAGCTGGACACTTTTGACATTTGACATTTTTGACACGCACGATGATGTACTGTGCAATGTGCACTATTTTAACTGGGTCACTTAACAATGAGCTCAGTTAGGTCTTTTTGTAAGCCATATAAATTCGTCAAATTACAACCTTTATCATTTAGTCGATAAACCGAGACGAGAGGTTCTACAAAATTCCTCACGTCTGTACTGTCTACAGCAGTAACACTTGGTGGTTCAGCGGTTAAGGCGTTGAATTCGAGACCAAGATGTCCCTTGTTTAACTCTCTGCCGGTCCGTTACTAATTAACAACTCTGGGCAAGTTGTTCACGCCTACGTGTTTGTGTAGGTGCAAGTGGTCTAGTGGTTAGGGTCGACTCGTAATTTTCAGGTTACGGTTCGATTCTCACTGCTGGTCATTTGCAAGCAAATTGAGCAAGTTGCTAACCTACTGTGTGTGCTCAGGTCAACTCAACCTCCTACCCTCCGTGGGATGGGAAATGAGTAGTTGCATACGGGCTACGGAGTTGAAGACCTAGTGTGGCTTATCTGGGAGGTAGTATGTCCTTGAACGAGGGCATCAAATAGGGTTACCCCCTCTAAAAAGACGTTATTTTGCAGTTATTGGTTCGTATAGTGTGAAAACGGTTGCAAATAGGTCCAGACATGCTGTTTATCATAACAAACACTGATAACAGGTTTTTAAGATTTATTAACATCGATGACCTTGAACGACCTTAAATTTCCTCCCCTAAAAAGAGGAGTTTTAAAGTAAATTTTTCAAAATTTTTGGATGCAGAGCTCATTTCAACACTGAATTGCGACGAAATGGCTGGAAATAAACCAAGACAGCCTGTACGTGAAATTTTCAGCATTTAACGTAGATTTTAGCAGTCCAAGTCCTGACCTCCTATGTTCAAGGAGGCCGGCGCAGGCGGGCATCAAAGACCGCTATTCCCTAAAAAGTGGTTATTTTACCGCTATTATCTCGTGTAGCGTGAAAACGATTGCAAATAGGTATATGCATGCTGCTCATTGTAACAAGCAATGGTGACAAGCTTTTTATTGGTGTCAACTTTATTGGTGTTTACTTTATTTATTGGTGTTAACTTGAATGACCTTGAACCCCCCAAATAGAAGTTTTTAGCGAATTTTTTGCGATTTTCGGCTGCGACACACATTTTAAGAGTGAATTGCGCCGAAATGGCTGGAGGTGGACAACCTGCGTATGACATTTTTAACATAGAACGTACATTTTCAAGAATCTAAGTTTCGATCTTTTAAATTCAAGGAATCTTCTATACGAAAGCTTCATATTTGGGTACTCTTTCAAGATGCATTAATCTCATTGCTGTAGGTCTACACTGATTGCCAAAGTGGCAGGACCGCTGCTGACGCTCGACACGTGAGTTATGCTCAAATTACTTGTACCTTTACTGACGAAGACAGCAGCGGTTGCCGAAACGTCAACAAACCAGCTAATGCATAAAGGTTGTAATTTGATAAATTTATGCAACATATTACTTACAGTTTTACCTACAAGCTTATTTAAATATAGGCTTACTTTTGTTTTATTTAACTTTTTTACAATTAATCAATCAATCTTCAATCATTTTGTTTGCTAAGCAATCTATCAGTAAAAGTTTGCAGTGAAAGGTCTAAAGTTTGCATGAGCAAGGCGTGCCAGATTTGCCAGAGCACTTACTGCAGCAGTCTTTAAAAAATTTTAAAAAGTAAAAAAAAATACTTAACGCAGACATGCTAACGGTTACATGTAGCCATGCTACGTTTAAAAAAACACCTATAAGTTTAGCAAAATCAGCAGTTAAAAAAACGACATGTTATGGCGCAAAGATTGTAGCGTTTCTTGCGAACAATTTGGCTCTGCTTACAAGGTCACTGAAAGTGACTAATAGTAATAATGATAATGATACAAAATTATACTGACTGGACAAGATAAAAGCGATGAGTCCAAACAGGGGGTTACAGCAGCACCAGAAAACGATGCATGAAAAGACGATATGCCCGATGTACGACGGTACTTGATGCACGATGACTGGCTGCTGTTGTCCACCGACCACAACCACCTGCGGTGAACCCGAGCGTGGGTACTGTAAAGCGCCGTATCCCTGCTGCAGAGGATATTCAGGCGGTGGTTGATTGTATTCGTAGCCTGGTCCGTACGGTCCATCGGTCTGCGGGTTCTACTCAGCTGACGATGAGGGGTTCCGCGATGTTGGTGGATGATGTTGGAGGCTAGACGCCGGATACTGGGTTGATGATGCGTACTGTAAAACTTCGGTAGACTCGAATTTGCTTTCCATTGCGGTGTTTGTAACTCTATTGCTATGGTGTTACTATCTATGAACGAAACAAAACAGGTTACGAGTAGCTACTGTGTTAATTTTTTAGACAATCGTAATGTTGAGAAACAGCATGATAGATTTTAATAGACAGCAATCGTGCATATCCGCATAAAATTCACTTATCAAATCTGAAGTAGGCTTTAAAATTAACAGCAAAAGTACTTCAATTTATGAGCTACAATCCGACAATCGGTCACAATCCTTGCATTGCAGTAGTGTGTACATGGCAAGAAACGGATATAACAACATTGTAGCTAAGGCATAAATAACCTGAAACGGGCAAGAAAACTGTCAAAACATTCATTTACTGAAAGCTTTCAGTAAGCGTATTGCAACGCTTTTTAAAATATTGTTTTGCATTTAATTGCTTCAGTAATTATACGTCATCTGATGGTATCAGTTTTATTGATTAGTTAGTATTACAGTTCGTGTTTATTGTCGTTTATACTTCTGTTTGTTTTTTGGTCTTCTGCCATTGAGCAGGGTTATGACAAACTCCTCAGCTAGTTGTTTCTAGCTCTCGCACGGTCGCACCTTCTTCAAAGTCACGTAAATTTTATTTCTTATGTACCTCAAGGGCACTTTCTAATATGTATGTCGACACAACAAATTAACATAACCCACAATAAAGAAAACTGGCGAACAGTTAAATAAAATAGCAAAGATTTGTTCCTGTGTCACGACAACACCTGCCGCCAGCAATGTGTACTGATCAGCATTGCATCTAGGCCTAAAGTGGTGCAAAACGATAGCATCTGTATCAGTAAGTCTAACAGTCGCCCTAATACTCAATTCACACATGCGACTCCGACGCACGACGTCGGGAATGTGAATTGAATTGTCGACGACTGCCGTCTGATTTTTGTCGAAGATTTAACAGCTGAACAAATTTAGAATGTATCCAGTTGACTTGAATTGAGCTGCGTCGCGTCGTTAATTCAATTCACACGTGCGACGCCGACGCGAGTCAACGCGACACTTGAGTGGCGTCGCTGTCGGATCTTGTCGATCGGCCCTTGTAGGAGGTTGCTCCAGATAACCTGAAGCGATTCCTTGAGTTTCGCGATTGTTTTTGGCTTTGTTTTAAGCTTGGAAGATGAATCCGGTGGGCAGCCGGTGTCGCCAGTGGTGTGAATTTGGTATAGGCTAAGTGGTGTACCGCCATGATTAAGCAGTGCTTACACGTGCGTCAAGAAGCCAAGCTGTCGTTAGAATGAACGGACGGTACCACCTATGTCCAAAAGCCAGCGTCCGACTTTCGGTCGCGGAAAGAAAGCGATTTCTCACAGGTGACTAAAGCTCCATACACGCTATGTTAACGCTGCTATCAAACGCTGCTATCAAACGCTACAATCAACGATAGGATACGGTTATTCGGCGCACGTAAATGATGGATGAGGGCAACAGTTTTGCGTTAAAAATTGCGGCCAAGCCGCTGCAGTTAATGACATGTTTACTATTGACAGCCTATAATAACTAAAAACGCTTTATTCAACAATGCTATTACCGACCCCTTACGACGTACCATATAGCCACACTGCCACAATACATGCGTTATACCCCGTTTACACGATCAAGCAAACATCAAGTAAATAAATTCAAAATACACGTGCACGAAGTGTGCTCTAATTGTTCGATGTTTGCTTGACGTTTGCTCGACGTTTGCTTGATGATAGCTTGATGTTTGCTTGATCGTGTAAACGGGGTATTACAGAGAGATAAACACAACCTTGTACCTCAGGCGCGACCGCAAGTACGGTCGATCAATAAACCTAAAACAAAGCTAAAACAAACAACACCAATCAATATATTAATCTAGGAATAAAAGTTTGCAGCGATAAAAATTAAAAGTTACAAGAGCAACCAACACATGCTAGGCTCGTCAGATCGTCAGATTACGACTTACGTATAAAATCTACAATTATGTTGTTTCGCCAGTAATGGTGTGGTTAATGTGTGTAACTTGACAGCTAAATAATTAAAACGTTGGACTTTCGGTAAACAGTTTCGGCTTAGAAACCCAATTAATTCGCTGCCATGCGCAGAAAACTCCGGGTTATTAATGAAAACCATTCATTTTCTTGCTCGGCTGCAATAATAACTCGGGTTCTGGTGCGTCTGTCAGCGACGTAGTTTCTGCCGCTTTTCTATTTGGACAACTGCAAACGCAGTTTATGCGTGGCTGTTCCTGACGTATTAATGTTAAATATTGCTTTGGGAATTAAATGCAATCATGATAAACTTGAAGCAAACGTATGGGCGTAAGACCTGTCGCAGTATGGTTGCAGATCTAATATGGTGCTTTAAATATATTATTTCGTAGGCCTAACTATCTCACAAAAGGAGTGGCGGTTTGCTGAAAAAAGTGCTGGTATACCGGCCCATATGGACTCACTTCTAGCACTAAATACGCGACAAATGGGTATGAGTCAACATTGAATTATTATCGATTAATAACGTTTCTACACTGCTGCCGGTACGTGTGTGCGTGCAATTCATACGAGCCCTGTGTTTGATAGTTAGGCCTACGACATATTGCATAATACCTTACGCCTATAATCTCTATACACATACAGTCAAGCATCGATAAATTGCCTGCTGATAGTACTGTTACAGTAGCTGCGCTAGAACAATAAAATACGTAGGTGTGACAGCAGAAACGCCTTTCTCTAAAACGGGATATAAGCCGAATGTCCACGACTTCAGTTGAGAATTAAATTACATCTTTGCACCAGAGTTAAAAGGAAACAAGTGGTCGATACTATCATAAAAAAATAATGAGCAAAAAAATCAGATTAAGAAATGGACAAGATAAGCAAGGGGCGCTTTCACACGCCTTCACATTTATGAAAAAAGTTTATAACCATTTGTGACGCTTCAAATGTATTTTAAACTCGACAAAATACCGTATATAAAAATGCACCTACATATTCTACCTAAAATATACGTACTGTACTACGATTTGGTTAATTTATCAGACACTTTCAATTTAAAGTCTACAAATGTTTCGAGTCCCCGATCACTTTACCGCCATTTCTGTGATATAAGCAGAACCGATAAGAAATTTTAGTTTTTCGAATCCTGCTTTTATTTTGCAAAATGCACATTGTACTTGACTGGATTGTGAATGTCGTTTTTTATTTTGGTATAAATTCAGAGTAAAAGCCACAATACTGACAGCTAAAAAAGGTTTAAAATTTAAAATTAAAAAAAAATTTAAAATTTAAAAAAACTTTAAAATTTGACCGCAAATATATCTGGAGCGGATTGACACACCAAAAATTGATAACAAATTTGATCGACTGCCATTCCTCCCGCGTTGAATCCAAAAAATTTGGTGGACTTTGATCTACTAACAAACAAGTTGCAAGCGTGGATGTTGACACACCCTAAATCGACAATGCGCGTTCTGCGTATGCTACTGCAT
>Ga0209671_1007656_pt1 | contig 11231 bp, 12 predicted proteins | sample WorMetHERISLAND2_2_FD_187401 | JGI IMG/M metagenome (GOLD analysis project Ga0209671, IMG submission 187401) | Marine gutless worms symbiont microbial communities from Max Planck institute for Marine Microbiology, Germany - Olavius geniculatus... | ecosystem: Host-associated > Annelida >...
CCATTTTACACTATGACCGCAGCAATTGCCAGATGCAGCTCTTGGGTTTTCTTGTACTCCTAGGTGTGCTGTTTCAGAAAAACTACAGCAGCTTTCCCCACTACCTGGGGAGAGGTACCTCAATTGATAGCTTTTGGTCTAATACAGGAAACTGATCAACACTACCTGCACGCTGACGCCACAGATCCTTTGGTGACAATTACAAACAAAAACTCACCTAATTTCCTCGACTGGTATACGAGTGGAAAAGCCTCTGATAAAAACCGTATCACAGCAGACAGGAGCTTGCAGCAGAGCCATGTTATTATAAAATTTTGCATTAAAAAGCCTTTCCTTGCAATATTGACGGAAGTACTTGACGTTCACACCTCCACGCGTCAATATATTTCAGTAAGTAAGCAACATTGCGGGGTCTACGCTAAAGCGGTAATAGAGCGGAAATGGCACGATTACTATTCGTCTCTGTTATTTGTTGACTGTTGTCGTCGTCTGTAACACATGTAGCCTATTATGACAAAACCGTACGTGTTAGGGGGCGGGAGCAGCGATAGTACCGTTGGATATGGCGATGACGAGTTTTAAGAGGGCCGGGGTCACTATAGTTATGTAGGTCTAATACGGTAGGCCTACTGCGATGGGTGACTGCCTGTGGACCGGTAAACCATCTCGGCATGCCTAGGTCAACTCAGTCTTCCATACCTCCGGGGTAGGTAAATCAAGTACCAGCCTATCTGGCTGGGGTTAAGGCGGGGCGCGTTCACCTGTGTCGGGTGGCAGGTAACACCGTGTGATCCCATACGGCAGGTAACGCTCCGTAGCTGAGATGGGCGTCCCATTAAAGGCTATATCACCACCTTTAACCTTTATTAGTAATAGATAGTAACCTATAGGCCTAGCTAGGCCCTCTACCGTTTCCGAGATACGACCACTTATAGTTTGAAACATTCCATTCCATTCGGCCAAGCCGCTGCAAATGGAGACATAGGCCTAGTTACTATCGACAGGTCGCCAGCGATAGTAGCATCGCCGACCCCCTACGACTTATCGTTTAGCCACAATACATCCGTGACGGACGCAGACAGACAAACAGACAGACGACAACCGTAGCCTACAAGCTTGACTTTACTTAAGTGCGATCAGCTGATTAACGCCTAGCGCCACACTATTAGTCTATTGATAGGCGAAGGCCTTGGAATCCTGGATATTTAGCATATTGTAGTCCATTGTACGTAATGTCCGTTCTTGGTAGTAAGTCACGAGGTCGTCTTCGAATTAAAGCTACTTCAGTTGATTGGTGTTTCTTCCCCAGAATTTTCGACGACGCCGACGAATAACCACTTGACTGAGCACGTAGAATGATAAGCCTAAGCTTGTAGGCCTACGTGATGAGAAGTGGGGCATAAAATTATAGGCCAATTTCGCGGTAGCAGCGGCGTACTGAGTTAAACAAAAAATGTGAGCTAATGCTCATCCCACGCGCAACAGCGACATAAACTATAGACTCTATGTTGAAAAATTTTGTCGTCAGCTTTTGCGACAACTTTGGTCTAATATTTGAAGGTTTGGAAAAACAAGTCAACAATTGGCATTGAAAAATCAGTTGCTTTCAACCACAGCACTGCTTATTGTTGCTTTCTGGTGTGTAAGAACCCTGGCGAATATCCGCATAAACCTTAGCCTATACAGGCCTATTGCCCTAAACCAGACATCCTGGCGAACATGTTTGTCGTTTAAGGTGTCAGAGTATCTTTATTTGTTTTCACATAGTTGTCTCCGAATGCAAGATGAAGAATGTGGTCAAACCAACGACGTAAACCGATTTTAGCATAAAATGACATCTCAAGGTCATTCGAGGTCGAATATTTTAAAGTCATGCACTCAAAAGTCGATAAGGTTGCAACCTAGTGCTAGGCCTATGGGCATATCAGTCAGATATTACTGTTCTCGCTGGTTACCTATGCATCACGATTGTTTTTAACAGTGCTTTACGTATAACGCCGGTACTATTTTCACGCCCCGGGTCACGCTTTGCTGAACACTCGAGTGCTTATAGCTAGAATTCGAAAAGTCGTGCCAAAAATATAATACGGTGTGTACGGCCTATAGAAATGAGCTTACAGGCTTTGATACAGATTTGACGTTGTAAGGGGCACTGCTGCTATTTTTATTTTAAAATGCTGACCACCTGCATTGACGTATGGACCTAATACGCAATACAGGGTAGGCCAGAAATAACCGGGACCACTTTGTTTTATGGCTTGCACGGCTTGCAACTTTAAAAGATCGGCACTAAAATTATGCACAGATCAATCTTGTTTTACTCTTAACATTAAAGCCTAGTTTTTTTCAGTCACATAGTGTTCAAAAATCGTTGAAAAACGAAAATAGTTTGCAGCATGATAATACTCAACAAGCATCACGACTGAACAATAAATAGGAATAGCTGGTACATTTGGCATTGCAAATAATCCTGCGCTGTATACACGAAAAATCTAGAGGCCTAGACTTATAATGAAAACAATAATTATTATGCCGTGAAAACCAAAAATCGAATACCTTACATTACATAAGCGCAAACAGAAAAACGTAGCCTATTCTAGCAACATACGCAGACGAAAGTCAAAAATTCATTGACCGACAATTAATTTGACGACAAGATTTAACGAACTATCGGCCTAGAAACCCGTTAATTTTTGAAAATTAAAAACGCCGCATGCTGCAGTTAACTTGCTATGCACAGGCAAGCATCGGAGAAGCATAGAAGCCAAACCAAAAATGGCAGACGGCAGACGAACGTAACAGCAACAACCTGCTTAGGCCTAATTAGAGCAGTTTATAATGGAACACTAGACCTATTATTATTATTAGCTAAAATTTAAAAACCTAAGTGATGTTACAATAGTTCACACATCTAACACCGCAAAAATCTAGTAGCCAAGATGTGCAGTAATCTAAATTCGTGGAATCTACAAAGCACGACGTTTGTATTACATACACACATGCATCGAAAACTGCATTGCAAAGGTCACGGAGTAAACAGTTCAGGTGTAAAAAGGAAATGAATGATAGCCTAGCATACACGTGCAATTTTGCAAGTGTGTAGGACTATAGTAAAACGTACATTCATATAGCGCATACGGCTTTAAAAAGACTTCTCGGTTGTATGTGCCAGGCTGCTTACATGATCTGTATCATTTGCTTAAATTACACTTATGCTTACAGGTCTAATTTAGTTTCTTACAAAAAAACGAGATGCAAATTCAAGTATCCAACTAATCAACAGTAGGCCTAACACTGTATATACATTATACATGTAACATGATTCTATAGATTTAATAATCATAGATTTGCCATTACCAAATAGGCGTGAAGTGTAAGTATTGCAATCAGATGAAATTCTACGAAGGGAGTACGGAAGGTGGCCCGAGGATCAAACCATTTGGTGGCGATACGATTTAGGTCCTTGAAAGTTGAATCCGAATCCAGATACGAAATTCTTTTCCGACAAATTTTCAGATAAAATTCTTGCGCGATTGGCCACTACTGCCAGGGGCAGCACTGTTCTTTACACGCGAAAGTCTGAGATATCGCTTTCAGTTAGCAATAATTTAATTATAAATATAAATATTTGCAAGAAAAACAGACCCTGCGTTAGACCTATACTCCAGACGATGCAAAGTATTATCTGGGCGTTGTGCGTAATCTCTTACCGACGTCAACCCTCTCTGGCACCGCGTATACTGTGGAAATTTCTGGGATTTCCGGTGGAGGCGTGGTGAAACTCCAGCCCCGGTTGATGTCAGCTATACCCCCTTTACACGATCGAGCAAACATCGAGCTGGATCGTCTAGCTAACATATAGCAGCAAACGTCGAGCAGACGTCGAGCAACAACACGTGTATTTTGAATATATTTGCTCGACGTTTGCTTGATGTTTGCTCGATCGTGTAAACTGGGTATTATTCAGGCTCTCCCGCATATACTTATTTATTTGTCTCGGGGTCACCTATACCCCTACAAATCGCACTTGCACACAACATTTCCGACAGAGTTCCGACAAACAGCTGCAAATTTGTAACTAGAGCTGGTCGAAAAGTCAATTTTGCTCCCCCCCCCCAAAAAAAATCGCTCAAATTAGGGATTTTCAGTGCCGAATTTTGTACTTTTGGAAGAAATTTTTCTGACAAGTCAAAATTTAGGAATGGAAGGAATGGCAATTGCGCTAACCCCTGCTGCCACAACGCTACGTCGGCTCGGCGGCAGCGACGGTCAAAGTCGGTCACAACTCGTACGGATAGTCCTTGAGATAGGCCTTGAGACTAGGAATCAGCTGAAGTCGGTCGACGGTCGAGGCTCGATCAGCGTCAGAACGCTTCGGTCCTCGGCCCAGGGCGCGGTGAATGGCTCGCCGACACAGGTGCACCAGCCGATCCACCCGCCGGTACAACGGCCGTCTCAGCACCACCGGCGTGTCCCGTCGTCCCCCGCTCTCCACGAACACGTAACTACTTCCGGTGGTGGTCACGTGACAGGAACTACTTCCGGCCAGTCTCCGTCGCGGCGGGGGCGGTTCGGTGCATAGCCGGACGTAGTGAACGAGCAGCCGGAGCGCGCAGTCGAACGTCGGCATGAGGTGCTCCTGCTCCGGACTGCAGTCTAGCCGGAACAGTCCGGCGCCGTAGATTAGCCGGATCGACGTGGTTCCGCGGCACGTCTGGACGCTGACCGAGAACAGATGTCGGTCGTCGGTGCTGTCGCGGACGAGGAACGTGCCGACGGACGCGTGCCGCAGTCGCTGGTCGGCGGCGTCGAGGCCCAGACGGCCGTAGTAGAACCCGGACTGCGTCAGGCGAGAGTAGACCGTCTCCAGCCGCTCGGCGTCCCACTCAGGCAGGAAACTGGCCACCTGGCAGTACGATGCGGCGGTCCCCACCACGGTGCCCGGGTGGTGGAGCCTCTCCACAGACCAAGAGTTTCCCGACGGCGGCGGCGGCGGCGGCTCGGGGGTGGCGAAACGCGCGGAAAACCGGAAGCCGGCTTCACAGCAACTGCCGCTACCGTTTCCGCTATCAGGCAGTGACAGCGGAGCGGCGTCGGCGACTGGAGTGGCAGCGTGGGTAATCTCAGAACAACAACAAGATGAGGAAGAACAACAGGTTGAAGAACTAGCAGCAGCATTGCAGCACAGCTCCAGGACTGCAGAGTCACACGCTGACGACGACGTCGACGACGACGACGATGAACACACCTTGCGACCTGCTCCGTCACCGGGTAACATCAGTAACCTAGCGATCTGCGGCACCTGGCTGGCGGGCGCGGATGATAGTGACGTCACGTCCGCCGCCCAGCTGTCCCAGGAGTCCAACGTTGTGATCGTCGACGTCGGATTAGGAATGTTCTCGTAGTGCCGGAATGGATCGCTGCAACCGTCGCACTTCGACGCCAGCGACAGGTTACGCAAGTCCAGCAGCCCCGGCGCCACCGGCGGTGCAGTTCGGATGCTGTTCAGTTGATCGGTCAAGTCGGTTCCAGACACGACGAACTCGGTAGGCGTGGTCAAGGTGGGCGTGGTCGTGGGCGTGGAATCGAACGAGGGTGGATGGTCGGCGGTGGACCTCAGTGGGGTGCTCAGGATGACGTCGCTGAGTGTCCGTCGTCGTGCTGAGCGGCGGCAACGTCCGCCGGTCAGCGTCGACCTCGACGTGCGGTCATCCACTGACCATTTCCGGTGGTCATCGATTGACCGTGACGCAACCATCGGCGTCGTCAGTTGCAGCGCAGAGTCAGAGTCAGACGGCGACCGACAGTGAACTCGACTGAACCTACGTCAAGCCGAAAACATCCGTCATAATTAATTAGGCGTTTAAAAATCATGTGCTTCCGCCTGCAATCTGGCGAAAGAGTTTTTAGTAAAAGTGCACCGATATTTTTAGAGTCCAATAGAAATTTTGGCAACGGAGGTTTTTAGGGACGGACGGCAAACAGAAGCACATCATTTTAAGCTTAAATCACGCCACTGCAAGCAGGCAAACCATCTCGGTATAAGCCGTCCACCAAGGAAAAAAAGCCTTCCATCCCTCTGGGGTAGGTAAATCGACACGTTGACCTCTGTCGAGTAGTATAGTGTGGAACAATAAACCTATGGCATGTAACGTTCCGTGGTTCTGAACTTTTGAGACAGCTCATCGCTTCATACTATGAAAAGCTATATACTTCTTTAAACCCTTTTTAAAGTTTCTCTATGCGTCAGCGATATAACGTGATCGTTTAATGTGAAAAAAATTGTTTCGCCGGAGAATAGCAGTACAGTAATTCTTCTCTTGTGATCTTTTGCCTCTAGTGAATGGCAGGTTTAGGATAAACTCCTCTGCCAGCTGCTTCTGTCTTTTGCATTTTTCTTCAAAGTCACGTAATAATAATAGCTTGTGATGTCGCTGATCATTTGCAGGCTCTTTCGTCCTCTTGTTGCTTTGCCCAATATCTTGCCTTCCATTATTATAATATAAGCAGAATTGCACAGACAGTAAACAGCTTAGTTATTGTAATTCAAAACTAAATTGATAAGTTCGACTTTATCGTGATACAGTGAAGTCGTTGAACCTGAGGGTGCTGGCGAGGTCGTCGGCGTCGACGAACGTCTGGTCCCACGAGAACGAAGTGTGGATCATCGCTTTGACCTCGAGATCCGCTCCGTTCAGCTGAGTTCAGTCGAGGCCATCACGTTGACGCACTGGTCTACAGCGACCAGCGATAGAGACGACGTTTGCTCGTCGACTTTCAACCCTGTATAACACAGAGTAGGCACTGCGGGTCATCATCGGTGGTCAGTAGTCGTAAGGCCCGAACTCCACTTGTTTTAATTTGTTGTAGATTTATTGTGCAACACGCTATCACAACAGGACGAATCGAATGTCGGCAAATCCACACCACAAGTTGTAGGATTACCGTGGCACAAGTCCATATCAAACCAAAGGCCTACGATAAATTCACAGCATCCCAACATGTCAAGATGTTGTACAGCTTTTTGTTGTAACGACTTGTCGTCCAACGAGTCCTCAACAAATCGAGATAGTAGTGTAGTTTGAGCCTGAAGTGACTCAGAGGCGGACCTTAGGCCTATAACCATCAGCTGGTCGTGACCAGTGAGTGACCTTCACTCTTAGAGGCGAGGACGCGAATACTGAATGAATGAACGAATGAATAAACGGCGAGAGGTACCCGCAACAGTCCACTCAGCATGCGCGCGCGCCATTCTTAATTGCTCGGTCCCGTTCTATAGCAGCTCACCGCCGTCGTAGGCCTATAGGCACGCCAGTAGAGCTGCGCGGAGTGCACAAAAAACTTCTTCCCGTTATAAATTTGCGATATGTATCGCATAGTGTAGCCTACGAGCGAAAAACTCACAATCGACGGATCATTGCAGCTTATCGACGGCATGAGTCGTGACGGGGGCACTTCCTCGGTCCCTCTACCGCTGAAAAAGGCTAGTCCAAAAGTGACAGGCTCGTTAAAAAGTGACGCTATGTTTTTATCCGAACCGAACGAATCATTATACGGAGGTGTGGTGACCGTAAGCAGACAGACAGTAGTTTTACACAGCGTCAGCATAGTGTGCTATGCAGAAGCCCTGTCTTCGCTACTGCAAAGGTATCTGTCTGTTTGTCCGTCCGTCCGTCACAATCTGCTATTTCATCAAATCGATACAAGCTATAAGATCACGAAATCTTCACCGTCAGCTCCGTGACATACTTGTTGTCAACAGTGGCTACAGTCAGCAGTCAGCACAGGCAGCGAAAAATCAGCATAATTTTGCGATCAAAAACTAAAGAAATGAGAGCAGACGAGTTGCTTCATTAACAGCTGGCACCGCAGAAAATTCCGGTAGAATGTTACAGTGCCAACACCAAGAAGCATAGTTAATAGACTACACCGAATGTCACGTGACCTGAAATTCAAAAAGCCCTGCTGATATAAAGCTTCAATGCAGACCCAACACTGTATTATAGATCTCAGGTGCCAATTTTGACCTTTGAGTGTCTTCTGAGAATAAGACCATTTAGTGAGAGACCACGACATTGGTCAAAAGGACCAGGGAACACTGTATCATTCCATCGAACTTGTAAAATAAGTAAAAAGTACCTGTAGAACTCCGTGCATGCAGTATAAGTTTTCGCGATTTGTTTTCTTAAATATGGCGCCGATTTACTGGCTTGTGTTTGCATACATTTTTTCGTAATATCTTCGTGGAATGCAAATGGGGAAAAGGTAGGCTGATCAAAGCCCCGCTCCTGTATAGTCTGTCCCGTCCACAAAATTATTTCTCTAGCCTGCACCGAGTGCATGATAAAATTATCACCGAGATTTTGCGTGCTGCTGAATCTGCGTAAAGTTCCCGCTATATTCCGCATATCAAGGACATCAGCAGTCAAATCGAGGACCCACCACCCGCGGTTGGGCGTCACTGCCGACAATGCGCCGTGCCCGGGATAACCTTCTGCGTTATTGTAAACCTTCCCCTGGCGGCGTCGCGTGGCCCAGGCCAGGCCAGGCCGCGGGCGGGCAATTTTATAATAGTTGTTTTACCGAGAATAATTACGGGGCGACGGCGATCGGCGGTTTCCGAGAAGCGTGGATGTGGCGAGCGGTCGGCATTCTGAGAACTGTAGCCGTCCGTATAGCGGCCGTATAGCCAGCCCACTGTCAGCAACTGACGGCAGCGCAGCGCCATTCCCTTCGCCCCGCCGCGCAGCCCCCTCATCAGAGACGGGCGCCTCGGCTCTAGAGATGCGCCGTCGCAGAAATGTCAAACGGGTACTCGCGATACAGAGAAACTAACAGCACGTCATAGACAAAAAAAGTCCAGCGGGGAGGGCCGACCGTACCGCCTGTATCCGAAGGCCAGCGTACATACGACTTTCGGTGGCGAAAAAAAACGATTTCCCAGAGTGACTACGGTCTCATACACCCTATGGTGACACTGCTATATCGAACGCTACAATCGACGCTAAGATAAGAAACGGTAATTTGGAGCACCTAAGTGATTGTATTAAAAATTGTTGCCAAACCGCTGCCGACACAGACATGGCTACCGTCGTCAGCCTATATGAACTTGTCATCGCCCTATCCAAAGGTACCATCGCCAGCCCCCTACGACGTACAGTTTAGCGACAATACATGCGTTACAGACGATCGTGATAGCTTCTTGCTGTTACAACTGGCGAACATAAAATATCGTACTGAACTGAACTGAACTGACGACAGCCAGACGACGTGCCAAAGACTCGACCTAACGATCGGCCAAAAACTCGCGAATTGCTCCCCTGCATATGAAGGCAGTCAAGGCACCGACCAGGACGTCCACGTCACACCTGGCTACGGACCTTGAAGCTGACCTTTAGCCGCTCAACCACGGACTGAACTCGGCGCGGTGACTCGTCCAAGATTCAGCACGGTGGAAGCAGCTCGCGGAAACGGCTATGCGCGCATCTCTAACGCAGCGCGCATCATCCGCGATTCATCATCTGTTTTTCTCCCGCATCAGCAGCGCAAGTCGATTGATTACGGCGTCTTTACCCAGGCGACTTGGTTGAGCGACGATTGCGTTTCCCAGTGCAGTCGGCAACGAAGACGCCGCAATACGAACCCTATAGACTGTTTACGTGTCTTAACTCACAGACAGCAAAAAGAACATCTTTTTGCCCGCAGTAAAACACGACGTGTACGGTACTTACTACAGTCTCCAAACAGCCATGTACACAGGCGAATACAATATGTCACCAAAACAACGGAATGAGCGTGACTCAGCGAATAGGAAATCGTTATCATAGGATGAACAAGGAAAACTGGTAAACAACGTCAATTTATATGAGACAAAATCGCTTCCTTTCTATTAGCAACGAGGCAGCAATTTTGCAGTTGCATGTTTCGGCTGATTGTGGCCCGCCATAGCCAAGGGCCGCCATAGCCACAATGCCATAGCCATAGCCAGGGGCCACCATAGTTAGGGTTGCGGCTAGGGTTAGGACCCCACTTATCACTAACCCTAACCCTAACCCTAGTAGCCTATAGGAAAGTGTGGCGGAGCTAGCCATTCGTACCATCGATTGTGGGATCGTGGCTATGGCGGCCCCTGGCTATGGCGGGCCGTCACCGTATGGGGGGGGAGTTGACCCACAAATATCCGCTTTCCCTGGGGTTAAAAACTATAGCTCCCATTTAACTCAGTGTGTCCTTGGACCCCGCAAGTACGTGTATGCCTGCCAAATGGCATGTAGAGACGAAAGACCACGCTACGAAAAAATGCGATTTTGCCTTAATAAGCTTAACGCCTAGGAGGCCTACAATCATCAACATTGCGCTGAGGCGTGCAAATCTATCGATTGCGATCCGCGGTTTCGTGGCGGAGGGGCCCTCTTAATTTTAGCAAGTTGGGGAATAATTTTGTGGATTTCACAAACACGGGTTTAAAAATTCCCTATTTTGGGAACTTTTTAGAAGCAAAGATGCGTTTCGCACATATAATTTCGTCAGCACTGTCGCAAAGGTGCAGCAGTTGTTGGAAAACAATTCCTGGCCCCCAGTCCGGACAAGCTCATTTCAATCTTCTAACCCACGGCGCTGCCGCGATTGCCTCCTGTTGCCTATAGCCTAACCAATACCCATAAGCCTTATCGCTTAAGGCCTAGGTTTGCGTGATGAAAATAGCAACGCCAAGTCTCGAAACGAGAAACAATCGATTAGATTTGTACGCTCCAGTGCAATAATAGCTAGTTGCGAAGGTATCTAGCCGGTTGGGTAGCATTTCGCCTAATTTAATTTCGCTTAATCCCATTTCGCCTAATTAGTCCGCCCGTAAGCGATAGCTTGCGGAAGCGGACTTAAGTTTTGCTGTGGTTTATTTTTTAGTCCGCCCGAAAACGATAGTTTTCGGAAGGACTTCTGTTTTACACATGATGTTTTTTAAAATTTTTTTTCCGAGCATCAGATCTCCGAGATGCGTGGGCCGACCGGCGTGAAATTTTGCACGATGGTCAGTACTAGGCCGAATTTTATAATGCCGGTCCAAAATTTTGGAAGGCGCACCCCGAAAAAATTTCGGGGGCGAAAAACATGCAAAATTTGGCCCGATTTCGGACGACTTCGACGTTCGGTGGCAAATATCTCCGAAACGGATGAAGACATTCAAAATCGGATTTTTATTCCGTCTACCGCGATTCCTCCTGCGTTAGAAG
>Ga0209671_1007658_pt1 | contig 11230 bp, 6 predicted proteins | sample WorMetHERISLAND2_2_FD_187401 | JGI IMG/M metagenome (GOLD analysis project Ga0209671, IMG submission 187401) | Marine gutless worms symbiont microbial communities from Max Planck institute for Marine Microbiology, Germany - Olavius geniculatus... | ecosystem: Host-associated > Annelida >...
TAATAGTTTATTTTTATTTAGTATTGGAAAAACAATTTGAGTTATTAGTCTTTAGTAACTTATAAGCAGTTTATTACCTCTGCCAAGGAGGTAATGTTTTTGCCGGTTTTTGTTTGTTTGTTTGTCTGTCTGTTTGTGAGTCAGCAAGATAACTCGAAAAGTTATGGACGGATCTTTCTGAAATTTTGAGGGTGTGTCGGGAATGACACAGACTACCAGTGTTTCAATTTTGGGCGTGATCCGGAAGGAATTCTGGATTCTGGATCACTTTGAAATTTTCGTTACCATTGCGTTAAAGGGGGCATAAGGGAACCGCTGGCAAAGCGAAGATGGTGGCGCCACCTGGCGAGCAACATTGCTTTGGCGGAGGTACCTGCGGGCTGTGACTGCTTTCTAGTTGATTATTAATTTATTGCAGTCTGTCAAATTCTGAAAAATTTGGAAAATTTTGTCTGGAAAATTTGGACAAATTACTTCGTTTATATGAGGAAGAAATGACTGTCAAATTGTTTAATTAGGATGGTTTCTTGCTTGTCAGGTACTGCAGCATAGCGTACAACATTGTCTCGCTCTAGCTCTGTCGCTCAATCTGAGCAGTATCGCGTTTCCAACAGTTGGCTGCGGCAACCTGCGATATCCAGTCGACAAAGTCGCCAGATGTTTCCGGAATGCCGTAGCCGCTACGAACAATTTAAGGGTAAGATAAGTCAATAAATCCTGGAGATGCTGGCGTGTAAACGATATCCCTGACGATTTTGTATAAATCTAAACATTTTCACAGACATGTAGGCCTATAGAAGAAAACGTGACTGGGTTTTTTTCTGAACACAGTGTATAGATCTACAAGTGATATGCTTGCTACCGTTTGATCGTGAAATCAAAGGCTCATTTTTATTGAAGCATACCGCAACGTAGTTTCTTTAGGCGCCTGTGTATAGCTAGCATCCTTGACGCATAGTCAGATTGTTGCCAGCATAGGCTACGAACTGCATCAGCTGTATTAAGCAGCCTGTGTTCATAAACTGTTTTGTTATTTTTGTGTTTTGGTCGGCTTCAGGTATACCTGGTGGTGCAAGATGAGAAGTCGCTCAGTCGCTTTACTGAGTTGTGCACCGGTATTATATTAGTTCTCACTTTCACTTTATACGTAACGTGCAAATACAGTCACTATCAACGGTGAACAGGTCCCGACAACAAAGAGTTCGGTATTACTCTGTCGCCAGCGAAATGCAGCACCATATCGCGTGGTGTAAAACAAATTTAAGTGCCACCAGGAATAAATTGACAAGTAATTTGAGCAAAGCTCACGTGACGCGCGATAGCAGCGGTCCTGCCACCTGGGCAATCGTGTACAGCATGCAATAAAATAATACTCAAATTTGAGGCCTCCGTACGGAAGACTGCTTGAATTTAAAAGGTCGAAATTTACATTGTTAAAATGGACTTTTTTAAGCTAAAAATTTCCTAAGCCTTCGCAAGTTGTTTTGGTTTATCACCAGCCATTTCGTCGCAATTCACTCCGAAAATGTGCGCTGACTATATGGCCTTGCATATAGCATTATAAGAGTGCTTTACTTTATGCACTACATACAGTAATGTTGTTTAGCTCGCATAAGTGCAGACTTTACACAGGCTGGTTTTTATCCTTGAACTTATTATTACCGGTAAGCAAATTACTCTACACAGTGTTTTATAAAAAGGGACCCCTTTTGTTTTTTTATAATTCACTCAAATGATGATCAATTTACACAAAATTTTTACCGGTTGTAGCCGAAGAAATACTAATTCAAAATATTGCAACAAAATATGGCAGTTGATTAAAGATTCTTTGTTAGTCGTGACGTAATGCTGACATCATAATGTGTCACGGGTACAAGCTTGATAGTCTCAACTGGTGCTGTCAGTTGATCATCATTTGAGTAAATTATAAAAAAACAAAAGGGGTCCTTTTTATAAAACACCGTGTATACACGTTTCTGCTGAGTTACAATCACTTGTTACTGTCGTCCATAACTAGTTGCAGCGACCGATCAAAATGCATCACAGTTGCAGCAGAAATCGTCAGTGGTTTTCAGCATTGTTGCTGTACGCGGCGTCGCTACTGACGTCGTTAAGAAGGCGCTCGACTGCAAAATGGAAGATATTGTCTACAGAACCAGTTTCTCATTCAACGACGACTTGGACGCCGGTCGGCTTCAGACGCTGCTGCAGCTGCAGTCCGCTGACGTTCAAGTTAACGTCGGTCAGTTGTGACTATCAGTTTAATCACTTTTTTAAAAATCTTAATGCTAATCTCTCGTTACGATTTTGTAGTTTTGTTGAGAACAATCGCAGTTAGAGCAAACGTGAATTGCATAAAAGATGTACATTGTACAATCGTGTATTTTCCTTGTTTTTCTTGTATTTAAGAAACGCAGTTAGTATTACGAGTTACTGGCAACAAAAAATAGTGTCTAACACTGCCTACTCTGCATCCAGTTGCCATTTTCATGGTATATTAGAAGCAAAATGACGGACACTGAATTAACCTAGGAAAATGACTGAATTTCGACTGCTGTCAGGTTGTATACGTTCTAATACTTGCAAACAGACATACCACTACCAAAGTGGATACCGCGCGCTTTGGTTTAATGCCTTAGAATCAAAGCCGAATACATCACTCTTTCGGTACTGTTTAGATCATGGAAAGAAGACGGTGGAGCTCAGTGGTGATAAATCGCAGGTCGTTCGACTACAGCGAACCGTTCAGCAAATGCTGCGCGAATTCTGACCAATCCTTCGACCCGGAGCACATCAGGCAAACGCAGGGTCATTGATTATCAGCGCTGCTGGCTTAATCTCGCTAACTGAACATTCTGTCACAACTTCGATCCCGCTGAGGTGGTCCGGCAGTGTAAACATATATCCGGCTGATGGCTAAGGAAACGACAATCACTGGCCCACAGTTTTCCGCGGGCCGCGAAATTTCGAGAAGAGCCGCGGAATTTGCCCTTTTCCGCGGAATTTTGCAGAAGTTGAAAAATGACCAGCGATAAGTATGATCTGTGGCTTGATGACGTAATTTTCTCGCGAAAGAATCAAACTAAACTGCCTAAAGCTATGTGTCCTCTACAAATACACTGTGTCTCAAAAAACATCCCCGACATTTTTGACTGTAACTTTAAAACCAATTATCAGATTTTGATAATTTTTGGTACACATATTCCTGACACAACTTGCCATCAAATGACCATTTAGTTGCCCACTTCGCCCAACGTTTGTTTTTGACGTACCTAGAAAAATTAGATCAAGCGAAATATGTGTTGAAATAAACAGAAAACCTGAAAAAAACATCCCCAATACTATCGATCGTAACTTGAAGAAAAGTTAGTAGACTTTAGTAATTTTGGCGGAAATATTTCTGATACTACTGGCTATTAAATAAGTGTTTTAGTTTCCACCTCACTTAACGTCTCCTGTTGCACTACCTGGGGAAATCAGACCAAACATAATACGTGTTAAAATGAATAAAAAACGTCGATAAATTCCATCTATCCTAATCTTTGGGCCCCAACAGCCAGTCTATTATAAGGTTTGACTGCTATGCAGCAGTGTGTCTACCAGATGAAGTATAAAAATGTTTGAAGAGTCAAGAAGCGACTGGTACAGCCTGCATTGGTCTGGAGCAGAACATTATTGACACTGCTGTCAATGAATGAAGAAAGCATCTCCTTGCCTGTGTTTGCATAGTGGGCCAACACTTCAAACAATTTTACTGCAGGCAGTTAAAAATGGACAAGTGGATGAAATGTCAGCCAAAGTGTCAGAAATGCGAACAAAATGCGTTTTTACGCGTTATGTTAATTAAGCCATCATATCGCATTGGACAAAAAGGCGCTATTTCGCTCGTTGCAATTTCCCCAGGTAGTGCAGAAACAAATGTTGGGTGAGGTGGGCAACTGAATAGTCGTTTGATGGCAAGTTGTGTCAGGAATATTCACGCCAAAAACTATCAAAATCTGATGATTGGTTTTCAAATTACAGTCGAAAATGTCGGGGATGTTTTTGAGACAGTGTAGATCACAATACGGCACAATCGTAAATAAACACAATTTGGATATCACTTTTGAAAAGAAAAAAACGACTGATAATGTTCTTTGTGTGTTGCTAGCATAACTCAGCACAACGGCAGCCTTTAATATAACTGAGTTCTGAACAGACAGAGCTCAGTTTACTCACAAACAAAAGACCGCGGTGAGCAGGGTTCCTACAGGTCTTCTGCAGCAAAGTTCCCTGACTTTTCCAGTCACGGGATGACAATTTCCCTGACCTTATGGAAACAATAACCCTATCGCACAAATGTCAGAAATGGTACATTATATCATAAGGTAATGAAAGAGTATTAATGGAACAATATGCAAACGACAGAGAGGCCCTGGTTGGGAGGTCAAAGAGGCGAAGCCCATCTGAAGCTGAAACACTTCTAACTTTTGGACGTTTAATGGAAGCCACAAATTTGCCTGCTATTTAATATTTGTAGATGCAAAAAATCACATATATCCAAGATCATTTTCCATGACTTTACAGTAATAATATTTTTCCCTGACTTTCCCTGACCACACAAATTTTCTGACTTTTTCCAGTTTTTCCTGACCTGTAAGAACCCTGGGATAGCTGCGGAATTTTGCAAACTGGCCCGCGAAATTTGGCAAAATTTTCCGCGGAAAACTGCGGGCCCTAAATATCAGAGCTCCAGCCTTATGACTCGGAAATGACGTTATTTTTTCTTTTTTAACGCTTAGCTAAACATTGCTATATCCCATATTAACAATGGTAATTATCTGAAAAACTGTTTGTTATGAATACGAAATAAAATATATTAGTGCTGAAATCTGTTGCAGTCATTAGAATAACTTTGCAGTAGAAGTGTGTTTTCTATGTCACTTTCTACCAACACAAGCACAAATTATGTTAATAGAGGGGGGCTACAGCATACAACAAAGTTCCTATGTTTGCATGTCCATGATCCAATACATGACAGCTCAGGAAGTGGTACATTCCACGACATACTGAGGCAAGTTCATTTGAGACAATCGTCGTAGATATCATTCTATGGTCATCAATCAGCATTCTGTTGGCTGTTCTGATGATGAAGTGCTCAATCTACTACTGTACCCTTTCTTCAACGTCTGGGCCTAGTATCTGGAATATGCTGCCTGACAATCTGAGAGACCCGTCTCTCAAGGCTTCTGAATGCTATAAAAATTACTGTTTGCTCTTCACTAACTTATATCCGCTAAGTGATATCATAGGTCACGTGATCATTTGATCCGAAGGCCCCGATCGAGTACCCTACCCTACAGCCAAACAGGAAGTGGTTCACATGACCGGTTGCAGAGCTACTGGCATTTAATGCCCATAAATTTTGTAAGTCACGTGACCCTGACAAACCCCTGTTCGAAAAATGTGAAGGGGCCATATCCATAGTGTCTCTGTAGGCAGTGAGTTGGTGGAACGTACCCACCAACACAGTATAGGTCATTTCTCTGTAGGCAAGTGTGTCAAATTCAAAGTCACCCACAGTCACCCAGTCAGTTCAGTTTGACCACAAGAAGCCTCAGCTGCGCTGACAAAAATGAATACCAATAAGTAGCTTGAGCCAGTTTCATCAGTTGAAAAGACAGTGCAGAATCAACACTACATTATTAGCAATAAACCAGCAGCATAAGGCAAAGTACAAAATAACAACCTTACAAAGACTTCAAACAATCTCAGGGTTTCTATTAATTCTACCAGCAGAGAGCGTAACACATGCAGAGATCACTTGCGTATTATTTATACTAGGAGAAGACAACACTGTTGACTGCTCAAGCTGGACAACAATGATGTAAACAAAAGCGATCCAACACTGCAGAGTCAAAATCTGTCTGCAGTCAATGACATTTGTTTGCTTCAGATATTTATGTACTTTTCTCTCTCTCTCTCATTCCCGGTCATAGGCGTCAAGGGTCAACATTGAATTTTCCTCGGGACCTGGTCATGAGCTGGGCACTGTAGCACCAGGTGTTCTGCCGTCTCGTCAGCGTCGTTGCAGTGTGGACAGGTGATGGAGTCCCGGCGCCCAATTCGGTGAAGCCTACGAATTCTGACATGTCGGTCACTGAGATACCTGTCGTCAGCGACACTCTGTTGATGCAGTTTAACTGTAGCACAAGCTGAATTGAGATCCATAGTGTATTTTTCTCTTGTTTGGACAATGCAAGTAATGAGTAAGCAATAAGAAACTAAGTAAAATATCAACATGTATGTAGTGCATCAATGTATTCTGAAAAAGAAAAATGTCTTTAAGTAATGATGCTGTGTGATCATATAATGGATAGAAGGCTAATGGACTGGCCAACTCTGGTTAGTTAACAGTACTATTATTGTTACTGATAGCACTGCTAGAGGGCTGAACTTTTTAATAAGCTACTGGGGAGTCAAATCAGTAAAGTTTAACATTTGCATAACAATACACAGGCCAAATGATAATGCTTATCAGTGACTGTAGTCTATAAGAACAACCACTAGAGCAGACACAGCATCAATATGGATAGCTAATAAAGTCTCCACTGAATGGCACAAGCACCACATGACATCACTGCAACACAAGTTCCTCAAACCAAAACATACAAAAACATATAGAAATAAGACATACATTAACTCTAAAACACATACGCTGCAAAATGTACAAAAGTGGCACATGAAAGTGCAACAAAACTTGCAGGTATTGACAATATTTGACTTATCATCAAGCCACACGAGTATATTAAATAAAAAGCACTCACAGAGAGTAGAGCGTAACATGCACATGCAAATTGTAATGTTACAATTTTAACTTCACAGCCACAGTGATGCCAGGAGTGAAAAATGTCTCCAATCACCACAAAAGCTAGAGTGGTTTATTTCTTGTCCAAAAGTCTGAACCAAAAATCTTGTACAATTCACATAACGTTGCAGTCTTGATACAACATGCATGACATTCCCACTGAAATGCATTGATACGACACCTAAATGCATGTAAATAACATACCAACATACCGACTGCATAATGGGAAACTGTAACTAAGAAACAATAAAAAATTAAAAAGGAACATTAAAGCAGGGTTTCTGGATCTTAACTGGCCGGTCAACTTAGCGTTAACTGACAGATGTGCATAACTCCTGTTTCCCATTGCACTAACCAACATTCAAAATGACCAAAAATATAACTGGCCGAAATCAGCCAGTTAGCTAACTGTTGATCGTAGTTATCGTATTTAATGCAACTTTTGTACCACTTTGCAAGCAGTTAATTGAAGAATGTGATACTATAGAATGATTTTACCACATAGCTCTGCATTCAAAACGCTTGATGAGACATTTGCTAACTACATATTTTACTATGATATCCATTCATGAATGGACAGAATGGCCGTCCGCAATTGCTTAGCTGGCTTGTGGGCTGGCTGACAAGCACTTGTGCTCATTAATATTCATGATGCCTGCCTGCGCTAGGCAGAAGCGATTAGCGCCGTGTGCATCGTTGCTAAGCAACTATATATAGTTTATCATTCAGTCAGCTGACAGCCAGTTAAGGTTTCGTTTAGAAACGTGCACAAACATAACTAGTGAGTTACAATTAACAGATGGTTTATTAACTGATCAGTTAAATAAAAATTCCAGAACCCATGTTAGTACAGACTATTCTATCACAAACAGTTAACTCGATATACAACAATGTACACGGTATAAAATACAAATCCAATCATGACAACCATCTTAGTCTTTAAAAGACAATACAACTTGTGAACTGTTACAGGGCTCCTAGGAGGAAGAAGTGAAATTTCAGGACCCAATGTTTACAAAATTTCAAGACATTTTTATCGGTTTCACGAGGCTCAAGACACAGAAAATGCACATTTTTCGGTCCTCATAAATGTTATTCATTGAAGCAGATCAGGATTGCAGTCCTAAAAATGTTACTAAGGCACTGTTACACAAAAAACAATAAAATGTCACAAGAGAAAACATTACTTGTCACTCAACATCAGCAACATAAACATAGTCATGACTTGTACTGACAGAGTCCTGTTAACTAAGTAAAGTACAAAATAAATGCAATGCTGTAACGACAACATAACAAAGGTCCATACCAGGACATTCTGACCAAATGAGTAAAATTTCAGGACATATGTGACATTTCAGGAATTTCAGGACAACTGGAAGCCCTGCTGTTAGCGAAGGCACAGACATTATGTAGTCTTTCAGAAAATCGCAAGCACCACGTAAGTAATGCACATAAACAGTATCAAAATACACTGCTCCAAGGTGACCATAAACAACAGTGAACAAAAATAGCAGACTGAATATGACTTAAGCTTCATTTCACGCTTGGCAACTGATTTTGATCACGACGTTGTATCAAAAAAGCACAACTACAGCCACATACACAATATCCAGAAAAATATGACCTGTCCTGCATGTTTGGAAATACAGCTAAATTTTATTCAAGTCAAATAGACTATGTTTGATCAATTTTAGATATTCCACGAATTATTTTGGCAAAGTTTGTCAAAAATAATGAAAATGCATATTATATTACAGGTAAAAATGGCTGAGTGTTATGCTTTTACCTTTTGATGTTACAAAAAACACTGTATATCACAAACTTCACATGATATACCTTCTAGTTTCTCTAGGAATAACTATGCACAAATGAGATTTCTAGTTTGTTATTAAGTATAGCACATTCTCCGTTGACAGCAAATATCATTTCTGGACAGCAAGTAAGTGCAATAACATTAGTCCTTATTATCTGTCAGATCAATAACAAGAGTAGTAATCACAATCCCACAGCAAACTGAAACCTGATGTATCAAACCAAAAAACATCAATTTGATTTATCTTAATTAAAACACTTCATTCAACTCCTAAAATTAATAACATGCATATCTGTAATTCTGCAGTAATATATCATAAAAATTATTGCTCTGTGTACACTGCATCTTTACAACACTACATACTACAAACAAATTTTCTCATTTACACAAAATCCATTAAAATCACAATCTGGTCACTTAACAAAGTACTGAACTAAACAATGAATAAACATTTTATGCTTTTAAAACACGTTTCTGGAGATATACTGCAACAACTATTACACAATGTTACTTTACAGCACATGATTAGTGTACAGTACAGCTGACATTATCCATCTATTAGTTACCAGATCTAACATCATTGAATAAACTCCTAGGTTAAGACAGCAACTAGTATGCTATCATCAAACTACAGCCTTTACTGGCTATTATAAGTCTACTCATTGCAGTGAAATACAGTACTGAACAGTCATTCTGACGACAGTTGCAGCAGTTAGTGAAATTTCAACAAAATAGTCAATAAAAGAGAAAATGTCGCTAGAAGATACAGTTTGATGTATGCATATTAATAAAAGTAAAACAACCCTTAAGGCCATAAACTTTTCTGCAGGAAGAACTTGACAAATTTGCAGGTTGATTGCAGCAAACAATGCTGAATTCACAGCAAACTCGCAGCTGTGAACTGAGATAAAGATGATGCAGATAAAATAGTGATTTAAAAAAATTTCTACAGATTAATATAAAGCTATGAAGGACAACATGTCAGCAACAAACAGCAAAAAACATTCTGGGCTGAATTATCATTTGTTAAATTGAACCATGTGTTAGTCTGCTCAGCTTCACCTGCTCCAGGAAGAAAAGCAGTGGCAAACATTTCATAATTTTTCTGTTTAATAGCTGATTCTATGCCAAAATATTGATATTTTGTGGTATTCACCAATATGCAGCATGATTGCGATGGGTTTGCAAATCCACAAAATCTGCAATTGTCACACAAAATTTACATCTTCAATCAACGTTCAAACTACACTAAACAACAACAGTGTTTCATTCAGCTAACAAAGCCAATGTTTACAGCTGTGAGGAAGACTCCTTGATTGACTCAACAGCCACTGGTGGATGTGGATCAGTTGGCCTGCTATCACCATCCAGTGAAAACTTCTCCCAGGCATCAGTGTACCTAGCAGCACCAGCAGCAGCCACTGCTCCGGAGCATGCTGTAGCCGACGTCGATGATGAAGCAACTCCTCGCTGCTGCAGACCAGACTCATACTGCAGGCTTGCTTCACTCAGAACCTTCAACAGCATCACCAACACGTTCATACAGTCACACGACGCCAGGCCTCACACTCAGAACATAACATGAACATTGAACATTATACACTCACCCTGTGCTGTACATTGCAATCTGTTATTATTACGCATCAGACGAACGAAATACACATACACTGTCACACATGCACATTGTACGGAAACATTAAATAAATAATCAAAGTAATTCAGTAAAAAGTGAAATTGCTGATCGTTGCTGACCCCGGTAGATCAAATCACTACAGGAGAAGAAAGCACATACCTTGAGATGTTCTTCGACGTCAGCGAGCGACTGGTCGACCCAATCCAATACCCCAGACAGTGAACAAGCCGTTTTGGCCAGCATAGCCAGGTGGTTGACAGACAGCATCAGCGATGAACATCTGCAGTTTAGCAAACACACCATACATATACAATCACAATAACACTATCAGCCTGCTCAGTTATATGATTACTCAGAACACAGTGCTGCAATAACATGAACTAAATGTCTCTTCATCAAACTTTTCCATTTTAGAATCTAATTCTGACAATGATCATGCTCATGGCAAATGATATCCACAATCTAAAAAAATTAGCAACAATAAAACACAGCACAAATGTTACATCAAAGTTCAAAATAAAAAAAATGCCTAGCACTTCAGCCACTTTACAATTAACTACAGTAAGAAAACAGAGTTTAAGTTTAGTCTTGAAAGATCGTAACTTCTAATGTATAAAGGCACAAAAACTGTATTTACCATTCTACTTAAATAACATATATTATGTTCATACTAACTATTTCTATTTTGTTTCAATGCTTTACTGTGTCTGTGTCCCACTGTATCATGCAAGGCTGACAGCTAAGTTCTGTCTCCTATAATAAAATTAATAATAATAATAATGGATACGATCTAGTTCCGGTGCGGTCGACTGACATTTTCCTGAGTCGATTTTGTCGATTCGTTTTGGTTTTAGTGCATTTCGTTGTTTTTGTTGTTATTCTACTTCGTCGGAGACATTTGAAGATAGCTTTGGCTCGTTTGTTTCATCTATAAGTG
>Ga0209671_1007659_pt1 | contig 11230 bp, 8 predicted proteins | sample WorMetHERISLAND2_2_FD_187401 | JGI IMG/M metagenome (GOLD analysis project Ga0209671, IMG submission 187401) | Marine gutless worms symbiont microbial communities from Max Planck institute for Marine Microbiology, Germany - Olavius geniculatus... | ecosystem: Host-associated > Annelida >...
TCACAGTGGTCGACACTATGGGAAACGCTTATCTGCAGCAGAGTGCCATCACCAGTGCCAGTGCCGCTGAGACTGCAGCTGTCAGAAAAAGGAACAAGTACAGCTCACTCGGCGGCACCTACGACTTTTTTCGAGTGGCACTGGAAACATTTGGACCCATGAGTGTCAGCACCCAGGAGTTCTTGGCACAAATCGGAAGGCGTTGACCGAGGTGACGACGAACCCCGTGAAACGACGTTCTTTTTCCAGCGCTTGTCGGTCACCATCTAACGCTTCAACGCGACATGCCTAGCTGACACGTTCGCAATTTCCGAGCCCGCATCGTAACTACTCCGGATACGATTTCTGTAGTTTAATATTTTAGCCATCGGGAATTAAGTACTGGGGCTATAATAAATAAATATATAAATACAAAAATATTTTACACAGCCCAGGAAGTAACATAAATCCCCACATTATTGCACGTATACGCCGCTGCACTCACGGGCTGTGCCGCGCGACAATCGACCGACCAGAATCGGCACACAGCTGAGCCAAAGTCAACAGGACGGATTCTCGGCAACGTCTGTTGATCTCGCTAAGTTCAATGACTGGCTTAGCGCCAAGCGCTCGCCGGTGCTTTCCGTCCGTTCCGTCCGTCCATTAGGGTGTCGTTGCTATAAATGGAGCGGACAAACAGACAGACAGAATCTGCAGCGTGCAACAAAGAGTAATGTCTAGCGGCCAGCGCGCTACAGTCAAAAATCTAAAAAGGTAAAAGTACAGTACTTGCCGTATAGCATTGCTTACATGAGCAGGCTTCGCGAGTTCCATCTTCGCATCAGCGCTGGTCGTTGCACGCACTGTGCGTTCTACCATTGGCGACCGCACCTTTTAAGCGACTGCTGCATCGGTCTGGAACAGTTTGCCGGAGTCGGTTCGGTCGTCTCCGTAGTTGCAAGTTTTTCGCAGCAGACTGAAAACCGAACTTTTTGCCTGGTCTTACAATCATGACTAAGAACGTCTCATTGCACTGACTACTATTACGTGACTTCGCTGTTTAGGCTTATTGTTACGTGTCCTTGTAATCTTTGGACTTAACGCCACGCTAAAGTTAATTCGTCCTTCATCATCATCATCATCATCTGAACTGCTCCTGTCGATATGCAGCTAGCCCGTGGATAAACAAACCCGCATGATAGACTGCCGTAACTTTCTGCTAGGCCCGCAGTTTATTTTTCTAAATACTGCATCACCATCAGTACCAAGTAATACTGCTTGTTGGCAGATCTATGCGCACATGATGTGCAAACAACTTGCCCAGAGTCGTTACCTGGCACTGAATTGACCGGAAGTCGAACCCACGATATGTCGATCGCGAGTCCGACACCGTAACTACTACGCTACCACTAGCTCTGTGTTATAGTCGTACGCATGTACTGTTATCTGTATAGTGTCTGTGTACTTAAACGTAACTGTTTTTATCTAGCTTACACACTAACTTACTTACTTACTTACTTACTTGGTAACGCATTGCGCATTGTCGATAAACCCGTGATTCTGTTGATCCGCTTTACTTACATCGCAATGCTCTAGACCTTATACATGTATATCTCATTAAGCAGCATTCAAGACCAAGCAGCTTATTTCTCGACATGATCCGATTACCTACAGATTAATTACCTCCGTTTAATAAAGACGGTTATATTTTCACCTGTGTCTGCATGCGTGTACCTTTTTCTTGTATAATATGTTATTGAAAATCTTTGAATAGATAATGAGATTTTGATGAGAGTTTGGTGACATTTCATAAAAGGGCAATGTTTGTCTAGAGACTAAGTCATTAAAGTAAAGGTTAAATTTTGTGTTTTATTATGTGTTTTAGTGTGCTTATATGCGTGCATAGAAAGGCCGTTCCCGAAATGACCTACAGGGTGCGGCAAAAAAGTAGCCCCCTGAAGTTTTTTGCCGTTTTCTCAGCAACCGCTTGGAATTTTAACATGGAATTTTACAGATTTATTTATAGAAACGTTCTACATCTAACTGTTAAGTGAAGTATAATTCTGTTGAAAAACGACGAAATTATAGACTTCTGAACATGACCGCCTACCGATTTTTCAGCATTAAAAAAATGTTTAAGCTAAAAATGCTATTTATTTTTTTAAACCGGTTACCACGTTACTGCCGATGACGTCACAGTGACGCTTTGACCAACAGTAATTTATTTTGTTTATAAATTATCACTAAATTGTCGTTCTTTTCAAGCAATCGCCGGTTGCCCACCGGATTCATCTTTCAGCAGGACAGCGCACCGGCACGCACAGCGCGCAGCGCAGGAAACTGACTGCGGGCCAACTGTCCAGATTTCATCAGAAAAGACCAATGGCCTCTAAATTCGTTGAATGCAAACTCGGTGGACTATCACGTGTGGTGTGCAATGTTGGAGCTTACCGCAAGCTTAAAACAAAGCCAAAAACAATCGCGGAACTCAAGGAACTATAGGTTATCTGGAGCAACCTACCACAAGGACCGATCGACAAGACTGTGAAAGACTTCTCAAATTAAGCGACTGAAGGCTTGTGTTGGAGCCTGGAGCTGTCGGTGAACACTTCGAACATTCACAGTGACAATGGAATTTTGGCATATGATTATTAGTTAACTGTGTTGTTTGACTTGTTTCAACGATGTTATTGAACTGGTGTTGTAGCTTGAACATTTTTTCACGCTGAAAAATCGGTAAGCGGTCATGTTAAAAAATCTATAACTTCGTCATTTTTTTATGAAATCAAATTTTATAGAGCATTTAGCCGTAGAACAGTTTTGTGAATAAATCTGTAAATTTTCAGATTAAAATGCTAAACGGTTGCTGAGAAAACAGCAAAAAAACTTTAAGGGGCTACTTTTTTTTCTGCCGCACCCTGTATAATGTGTCGGGCGGGACGTTAAACCCTACTCACTCACTTTTTTACTCAATAGAGTTCGATTGTGATCCGATCTAAATGCAAGCATTTGTTTGTTTAAGATCAAGTTAAAAAACGAACGAGGCAAAAAGTTTAGATGTTGCTTACATAAGTCAGACTTGTGACTTCGCTGTTATTGTTGCGTGTTCTTGTCTTAGGACTAATGCCACCTTATAGTACATTCGTTCGTAATCGTCGTCATCGACATCATCGTGACCATAAGCACTTTACAGTCTCGGAAGTGGCAGTTTATTGGCATGAACTAATGATAACGCAGCACGTTATGCGGCTATTCATTGCTTGCATTAACGAACAGTTGGAACCGCGGTGCAGCATGTAGACATACCAAAGCCTTAGGTCTAATTAGATACTTCAGTCGGTCACTACAATAGCTCTTAAGCTACTACTGCTGAAGGCAGGAGGCTGAGTTGGCCTGAGCAAGTAGTTGGTTAGTAGGCTAGCTTACTAAATGTAGCTTTCAAAATATTGAAGTCTGGGAGTCTAGAAGCAACGCACTGCCGACATTTAAAACAAAACAAAATTTAATTTGAAGCCAAAGCGACCTGCACTGAGTCCGCAGGCCACGTGTGTATGTGAAAGACAATCACGTGACCCAACTGCCACGTGACAATGCTCCTCGTCGTGCAGAGCAGCATGCATACATATCACCGCCCAAATCGTGCACATAAGGTTGATTCACCCCATAACCCGCAAGCAGCTACTCATCTCCTGTCCCACAGAGGGTAGGAGGCTGAGTGGGACGTGACAATGCTCCCGCTGCCTCGGCCGAGTGCGGTGCTGCTGTGTTCCAAGACATCAATAATGCAGATGTTCTATTGACGAGTGACGAGACGACGACAAGCGCGGAGCCACGACACCGAACACTGATCCGCTGATAGCTGCGTGAAACCTGGAAAGCCGGAGAGATATGTCAGAGTATATGCAGTGAAAGCATCTGGAGTATTAGCGGGATGTAAACATGCATTACACTTTAGTTGTTGCGCTACTTAGACGGTCAAAAAATACACAATAAAATGCGTAACCTGTATACAAGAAAAAGCAGAAAGCCGTACAATTAAAATACAATTTTGTGAAATACAAGCCGTACAATTAATATGCTATTATTAAATGCTAACAAAAAATTTAAGCTAATACTCACGAGACGCGCGAAAGCCTATAGCAGTTCCTGTTCGCAAACTGTCAGTCTATCTCCAGCCATTTCGTCACAATTCATTCTTGAAGTGTGCGCTGCAGATTGCAAAAATCAATAAAACCCCTTATTTTGGAAGTTCAGGGTCTTTCATAGTCATCGATGTTGATACGACTAAAAAGCTCGTCACTAGTGCTTGATAGGCAGCATACCATTGGTGATCTGCAACCGTTTTCACAAAAGACTAGCCAACAACAAAATAACGACTTTTACGGAGAAACTGCTCTTTGATGCCCTCGTGCGCAAGTTTCTTTGAACGTAGAAAATCGATACTTGGACAGTCGAAATCTGCGTTCAATGCTGAAATGCAGCTTGTCCATGTCTATTTTTATTGACTTCGGCGCAATTCGCTCTTGAAATGTGTGTCGCCGCTCGAAATCGCCAAAAATCCATAAACCACAATTCTGGCATTCAAGGTCATCCAAGGTCATTGAATTCGGTGCCAATCGAGTGCCAGTAACGACTTTCTATTAGTGATTAATAGTAACCTAGGCTCTATCTCGTACCGTTACTAACATACAGCGACTCATTGGTTAAAAATCGCAAATTTCCCCACCCCCTCTCATTTAGCGTCCTCGCTCGGGGCGACTCCTTTCGAATTTATGGAAAAGCTTTACGGATCCCAAAACTAGAGTCATCCTGGCAGCAAACGGTGAAGATTTGGTGATTTTAGCTTGCATCGTACTTGACTGATCCACCCATGTGCCAGACAGACGGACGGACGGACGGACAGGCAGACAGACAGAATTGCGATGGCTAAGATGCGCTCTAAAGCAGTATAGCTGCTTTCGTGCGTAAAAAGCGAACAGCCTTTCCGGCTTTGACCACTGATTGGGAGCAAGGTACACAGCCATCAAGAGACTGTGTCGGTTTTTTGAAAGTGGCTTTATATGTATAGTGTAAAATGTTGTACTATAATTTATCTGTTTGATTTATATGACTTAAAATACAAGTGAAAAACATATAAATACTGTTAATCTATAGAAGCGCCCTCATAGCGCAAACCACCGCCTTATCGCTACCACAATTAAACAACACTCTAACGGATTGTTTAGCACTACTTTGCCTTTCAAAAATGTGTCATCCGAATCAATTCGTAATCGATAAAGTAATAACATTTGTTCTGAAAATGATCAGTGTGTGCCTGAGTCTGTGGTCGGAATGAGGACGTGCAAGCGCGGACCGGTCCGCCGATGTGTAAACGGATCTGCGGACTGACGCCGGATCGAAAATTTGCAACACGCTTACACCTCCATCCGGACGATTTCCCGCGCTACCGAGTCGAGCTCGCTCTGGTTGTACCGCTGTATGGACCAAATAACTGCAGACGACACAGCCGTAAATAAACTAAGATGTATGGCCGAGTCGGATGATCACGAAACCGCGACCTATAACTCCCGTTTTCACCTGCTTCGATGGACAGCGAGAGACAAATATAACGATTTATACCGATCACGTATTGCACCGGTCCAGTCGGAAGACTGAGTCCGATAGACGGCCTCTAGCTGTCCTGCAGGGGACTGTTGTAGAAGATACGAAAACAGATTTATCACAGGAGGAAGTCGCGCTAGCACTGATCGATGGCGTAATAATGCAAACGTCTCGGCGTTTCTCGTTATAGGCTACCGCCGCTACCATAGAAGTAGTTTTTTTATGTTTTCCAGTCTCTCACGCTAAGAATATTTTAGGAAATTTTTGCATCTTCAATAGTACCGTGTATTTAAGTTTTGAAGTATCCTGCAATTTCAACTGATTTGCATATGATGCTGTTCTGCCTTTCGGCGTAATAATGCTTGTTTGTTTGATTGCTTGATTGATAAGCCATGAACTGACACTGTACGATGCAGTTTGTCTCAATCTCAGCAAAAGATTTTGATATAATTTTAACGGAAACCATAAAACCAAGCAGTCACAGTTTGATGGTAATCACTTTTAGGATTCGAATCCAGAGTTTTCGAATTCGGACCAGCAGTTCCAGGAACTTTTGACGAATTAAGTTTGCTGCATTCGCCAAATGGCAGCATTATTTTCGGCAGAGGTTTTGGATCTTTGATCGTTTCTACTACAAGGATTTATTCAGCCTACTGGCGGTGGCGGAGGGCATACTGGATTTTGACAACATACAGACTACACCCGCTGAAACGTGACGATAGCTATCGAAATAGGTTCATACGTATCAGTAGGAACTATAAGCATATAATGACAAGTTTATAAGATTTTTTATGTTGCTTGAAGTGTTTTCATTAATCGAGTCCCCGTGAAAGCCGTTATTCGTTGGGTGTCTGCGGCACGTGCTCTCTCAGACGAAGACACACTAGAGTCACGTCCATGTTTCAGCGTCGATGCTTGCTTTTGCTTTCGCTGTCATTGTCTCTCCACCAACTTTCACAGTTCGCTGACGTCTTTGACTAGTCACGTGGACACTCTGGCTAGTTTCTTTGCTTCCTGGGTCCGCACAGTTTGGTCATAGTATCACGGCGATCGATGGGGTGACACACTTAACCTATTACTGCATAACTTATTTTTGCGATGTGGCGTCAAAGTAGGCGTTCTTTATTTGGGACGTTATGCAGTAGTGGGTTGAATGTGGTATTGCTTGGGCAGCTGTCGGATGTGCGATCAAAAGTAAAACTATGCTAAAACAAAACCGCATGCGATAAATCTGAAACTCAAAACAGCGCTACCTTAACTGCGTGACAAAGTTGCGAGAAACTGATAGGGGATATTGTAAACCAGTCTAACCAGACAGTAAGGCTTATGAGAAAAAGCGTTAACGGCTACCTTCAGTGTCGACTATGTGTCTGTCTGCTTGGATCTTTCACTTTATAATAGGTCCGCCGCAGTCCTCACATGCGAAATAAAACAAAACTAAAACAAAAACATAACAGAAATCAGTTGGCTATTACTGTTTCATTTCACTTGTGCAAACAACTTAACATCAAAAACCAACCAAATAACCAAAACGTCGTACAATCGTCGACTTTTCTTCAGCTTGGTTCAGCGACTGAGCGTCGTGAAGGTGACATCACTTTATACATAACGTGACGATTGAGCACCGCTGAGGGTTCCGTGTCATGCCGATCTCATTGACGCCTATACGTGCCACGAAGAAAGCTTGTCCAAAATGTGCCACATTGTTGTGAAATACGTACTTCACATATTTTATTTTTTTAATAAAACACGCGCTTTTACCGCATTTTATTTTAATCATAACGTATTTTTTTACATCGATGCCTACAAAACGAGACGTTTTTTTGTGCATTATTATTCGTATTGTATGCGTAAACTCGTCATATTTCGCCGAAAGAAAGAAGCTAAGTTTCTGTCTGTTTGTCCGCTTGTCTTTTGCATTACCGTGTGTTGAATTATTTCAAAAGTTATGAGTGGATTTCGATGAAATTTCGGTACCAAAAAATTGAGGTCCGAAAAGTAAAAACAAGTTCGATGCAGTTTAAAATACTACGACCTTTTTCCTTCTTCAGCGTCAATTTTTTTTATTTCGAAATGAATTTTAATGAAGTGGCTATATTTTACTGTTGTACGATAGAAGGCAGAATATAATAGTAATCAAACGTACATTTCGGCAGAAATTTGTGCGTTTTGATTTTGAGTGCTGTTTCGTGACGCGTCGTGTACACAATGCATGTTTGGATTTGATAGATTGTAAACACGCGTAAAGGCGCGTTCAGAGCGACGTAACTGAACTGAACTGAACTGGTACGGTTTAGTTTTTGACGAACTGGCCGATGGGCAAGCAGAGCGAGTTGACGCATGTTACGTGCGTGTAGACACGACGCCGTTAGACGGTGCCCACTGCTTGCCGTTTAGTCAGTTTGTCAAAAACTAAACCATGTCAGTTCAGTTCAGTTCATTTTAGTTACGTCGCTCTGTATGCGCCTTAAGAGACGACGCTTTACGACGTATGTTGCAGTGACGTTACCGACCGGCTGAACCGCGTCATCATGACGTCACTTCACCATGACGACGGGATCGAGATCCTGGCGACGTCGACGACGATGACGTCAGAGATGTGCGCCGCCAGTCACATGATTGACATTGGCCTCACGCTCGTCAGCGCCACGACGCAAGCGACCTTGAATGACCTTGATTATACAACACTGATGCCCTGTTTACTGAAGGCAACGTCAAGGTTATGACTATTTCGAACTTCATTTGAAGCGACTTTAGGCGGCTTTTGAGCGCCACTGACATTTCGTCGATCGCTGCAAATACAAAGTCATGTTAGCTTTTTACTTTGTCGAATGCGATCAAGATTAACCTTGAATGACCTTGACCAGACAATAGCAATTTTTATATAGTGCAAAGTAACGTTTTTTAAAAATCTAATTGAAGTGACTTCGGCTGATATTTAAGCGACATTCATAACATTCTGCTCGTTGTTCGCAAGGTCAGAGTCAAAGTCATGACACTTGTGCCAGATGAGCTAATACAACAAGGATTTGACCTTGAATGACTTTGAACGGACATAAATTATTTTTTGTTCACCGCTAACACAACCAGTGTCATGACGACTGTTACACGTTGGTGAGTGAAAGACAAAACTGACCTTGAATGACCTTAGGTCGACGTCGGTGACCTTGAGAACGGTCAGCGCCACGACGACGAGTGTCGTTCGACCCGCCGCAGTTCTAGTCGACTCTGAGACGCTTTCTGCTTCCGGTCGACCGCGCCATTTCCGGTCCACGAGGCACCGACCGCTGCCGCTCACCAACAGTAAGACTGAAGATCTGAAAGAGAAGCGGATCAAGAAAATGGTGGTGATCGTTGCGACCTTTATGATTCTCGCCAGTTTCGTTCTCGTCGGTGCGTCGCTGTCCATGTCCGATCACATCGACGAAATGGGCAAGTTATCGAGCTTCTCCGCATGCAGCTTACTGCATGTTATAGCGAACAAATCGCGCGACGTTTTGTTTTTAAGTTTAGAGTTGTGCTTTTATGTGACCTCGCATGCTACGATGTGCAACAGTTTGCCACCGTGGCATTGCATCCTTCAAACGACACCTTAAAACATCACTGTTCCAACAAGCTTTTTAAGACTAATTTTTAGTTTCCAGTTTTCGCAATTTTGTTATTTACATTATTTTAAGCATATAAACACTGGTCATTTTATGTTTGGTATTGTTTTGTTCATTTCAGTTAGTCAGTAGTCAATAACATTAAGTACGTCAAAAAGCCAAGCCACCGTCATGGTCTTGATGGCATGTTACCGCTATAGTTGATTCGCTGAACGTCTTCTTAGGGCGTCTGAATGCATTTCAATTCTCTCAGCTTTCAAACATCGACTGTGACCTGTCGTAACTATTTTTTATCTTCGATTTTTGAAGTGCTGACGGTGTAACGCATCGCGGTCTTCTTTTGTAACGGGGCACAGGAGTAGGGCCTACTATAAGTTTCGCGTAGGCTAAGATATGAATGGCTATGAGAGTTGAACTGTTGCTGATTGTTCTGTTTGCAGTTCGTCAAATGAACGGTTTTACGACAACGCCGCGAAGCTGGGCAGCCGCCTCCGTCTTTAACCCTAATAACACGAACAAGACCTTACAGTGATCATAGTTACAGCAATGACGTCATCTCGAGGTCACGTGACAGACAAGTAGAGGAGCTTCGACAAAGAGAGAACTGACGGTCCGGGCGCCTCCCATGTGGACTGCAGGACCGGATCCACACGTGACACACGGGCTGATCCCTGTTGCCGCCGAGAATGAATGGCTGGATGATCCCTGACTTGTGTGACAGACGGACAAACAGACGGACGGGCAAGATATGTAAGGCGGCCAGATAATCATCACTGTAGGAAAAACATGTAAACGTTTATGAGCATGGTCTTTATTCGAAAAGACTCCTGTCTGTGGTTGTAAATGATCTCTGACTTATGAGACAAACAAACGGACGGACTGACAGACGGACAAGACGCATAATGCGGCATATAGGACGGCCGCATAAAGACTGCCACTGATGATCCCTGACTTGAGGCAGACAGCGGCACGACAGGGTCGCGGTCGACGTATATTAATTGGCGGCCGCTGCACGGCGGGTGGGCGGGCGGCTGGCGACGGCAGCTGGAGGTCTCCAGGAAACAAAGCCTAGTTGGATTAACTGAACGAGCCAGCCAGCCAGCGAGCAAGTCATTCCCCGGAGAGCGTCCGCCATGCACACACGTCATCGCCAGTCTACGGAGCTCTATAATACCCGCAGTATGGTCTATAGCGCCTGCGTGGGTAGAAACACCGACCACAGCAAACTATTGCAGTTACTGAAAACTCGACAACGAAATCGACTAAAAATATGTTGCCTAGGCACTCGATTATGCCGCAGTCCCCACATATAACATTTACATTTTTAAATTTCAATTGAAACTTAACTTTTACATTGCCAGAGCGCAAGACATGCGTCGTTATCTGTCGGTTTTTGACGTTTAGCTAACTTGGCCTTTGACCTTTAAAACGAAAAAAACGGAAAAAAAATTCAAAATCGTCACCCCGGTTCCCTCACTCCGAGGAACTTTCATGCCGTTTTGCGTTATCGCTTTCAAGTTAGAAGACACGTACAGTACGGGCACGGGGACAGACGTCCTATGAGTCGGCTGCATATTGCGGGAAAACATAAGGCATAACGTTTATTGGCGTGGTCGTTATTCGCCAGAGACTATCGCTGGTGGTTGTACACTGGACAGTATTGAAATCCAATTAGGCTTACGCATTTTTATACATACACATAATTACATATACTGTATATTATACGTAATTAGTATACCAATCCACACCAATTCGGCGTTTTACGGTGGCCGCCACATACGCGTGACATATGCCGTGATAGCGTCATACGAAATGTTTAGTTGTCTTACGAATTTGTGAATTTTGACTTCCATCTTGTTACTAGTGCGCACAGTTTTCCGCGGAAAATTTTGCCAAACTTCGCGGTTTACCGCGGCAAAATCGTCCAAATTCCGCGACTCACCGCGGTCTTCCATTTGTAAGTAAACTGAGCTCTATCCTGTTCAAAAACTTTAGTTTCTGAAGGGCTGGCTGGCATAGTGACATTGTGCTGAGTTATGCTAGCA
>Ga0209671_1007661_pt1 | contig 11229 bp, 7 predicted proteins | sample WorMetHERISLAND2_2_FD_187401 | JGI IMG/M metagenome (GOLD analysis project Ga0209671, IMG submission 187401) | Marine gutless worms symbiont microbial communities from Max Planck institute for Marine Microbiology, Germany - Olavius geniculatus... | ecosystem: Host-associated > Annelida >...
AGTATTAACCCGCAGCACGAAGCAAATTAATTGTAGTAGATAGCATACTCAACGCTCCATATGCACTGATAGTTGTATAACCCATTACTGCATGACTTATTTTTTGATGTAGCATCAAACTAGGTGTCCCATTTTTGGGACGCTATGCATAAATGGGTTAAGCAAAGGCTCACACGATGCGCGAAAGCCTATAGCAGTTCCTGTTCGCAAACTGTCAGTCTATCTCCAGCTGTTTTCGTGAAAGACTGGCCAACAATGGTAAAATAATGATTTTTACGGGGGTACCGCTCTTAGACGCCCTCGTGTGCAGGTTTCCTTGAACCTAGAAAATCGAGACTTGGAATGTCGAAATCCACGTTCAATGCTGCAAATTTCATACACAGCTTCTCCATGTAAATTTCAATTGGTTTCAGCCCAATTCGCTCTTGAAAAGTGTCTTGCAGCCCAGAATCGCCAAAAAATCCATAAAAACCCCTATTTTAGCATTCACGGTCATAAAAGGTCATTGAATTTGGTGGCAATCAAGAGCCAGTGTACGACTTCCTATTAGTGATTAATAGTAACCTAGGCCCTATCTCGCACCGTTATTGAGATACAGCGACTTATTGGCCAAAAATCGCCAAATTTTCCCACCCCTCTCTCACTTAGCGCTCTCGATCGGGATGACCCCCTTCAAATTTATGGAAAAGCTTTACGGTTCCTGAAACTAGAGTCTTCCAGGCAGCCGATGGTGAAAATTTGGTGATCCTATCTTCCACCGTTTTTGACTGATCCACCCGTGTGACAAACAGGCGAACGGACGGATGGACAGAATTGCGACGGCTAAGACGTGCTGAAAGCAGTAGCTGCTTTCATGCGTAAAAACACAACAGAGACTCATATTGTGGTCTGACCTTTTCTTTTAAAGACCCCATCTTCATCAGCTTCTGCTTCTTCACTTCCACTCGAAATTTCTGAAAAAAATACAAAAAAATTACTGGTAAGGCAGACAGCTGCAAACACATATGTGACACATACTAACACATAGACACTGGGGGGTACAGACGAGTGAGTATCAGCAGACAGCTTTCAACGGCCTGTAGGCATGTCGATAAGAAACCCATTACTCATGTGAAGTGGACCTTCTGTTGGCCAACCACCAACCAGCGATGCCAAAGTAGGCCAGTAACTTGTAACACATCAGTTACATTATGAGGTGCAGCTGTTAGAAAATGAGAAAACTTGCAAAACTTTTTATCAGCTATAAGAAATAAGATAAAAAAAACAATCCAGCTGAACACTGTGGCTTCTGGACAATAATAAATTACGAAAAAGTTCCAAAAAAGACAAAGAAAAACAGAATAATGAATGTCAGTATCCAGATCAGCCAACAGTTGAAAGTAAATACTACATAATTAAATGGTTGCAAGTGATGTTTGTAGAAAAACTAAATGGTCAGAACTTGACACTGTTCAGTATACCTGGTGTATCTGATAATGCTGCGACCTCAAACATTGACCTTTGACCCCAAAACTATTCAGTTTGCCTTTGTGCCACTACTGACAGTAGTGCAGTGGAAATGTAACCATGCAAATCACAGAAGCAACATTGCAGACAGACAGACAAAAAAAACAGACGAACACATGAAAAATGCAGGACGCAGAAATGGTGTCTTTAGTAGCACAAAATGGCGAAAAACACACAAAAATAACTGACATGTTCAGAAAGCTATTACCGGCAGAGTTAAGTTCTTTAACTAGTGAGGACATGGCGTCGGTGACAGAGTCGGCCGCCACCAGTAGAGTGTTCCTCATCCCACATGCAGCATTTGCTACGACCTGGCTACCTCCAGTGACGTCAGGGGCACCTGCTCCACAAGCTGCTGCTGATGGCTGGAACGCCTGCATCATGCTGCTGCCAATCGTCGCCAGCTGGTCTTTCTGCTGCTGGCGACATCTACTGACTGCCGGCCGAACTGCGGCCGAGTTGTGCGATCCAATGCGTGGACTCAACTGAGGCGACTTGGCATTCTGTCAGCATCACATTTTCACATGTCATTACTCCAATAACAGCCATCATCATCATTATCGTCATCATACAGGGGTTTAACATGGCCTATGTAATAAACATTAGTTCTAGGGCCATGTCAGTAATGTATCAGATAAGTAGGTAATCAGATAAGTATGAATGCTGAAACAGAAAAGTATTAAGGCACTGCTTAAAAACTGAAAGTGCTGGTGCAAAAGGAGCGGCTGATCCAGACATTGGTAATGTAAACCACAAATGTAATGACCAGCATATCCATACTCCATATTGTCCTCTCAATGGCCATTATTACAATGCTTAATATACAAATACAAAATTCGAGCATAAAATTTACATGGAAATAAAAAATAACAGCTCTAGCTCACACCAGATAACCTAACCACTTCAGAGGCGTTGAAAAATAACCCGACACTTCCCCATGGCTTTGCACGGCACTTTTCCCAACAGTATTTGCTTAATACAAATAATGTGGTAGCCAGTGCGTTGCTTTCGGGGCTAAGTCCTGAATGCACACTACAGTGTACATAACAGACGTACCGTTTTAGAACTGCTGTCCTATTACTATGACTATGATTACACTACAGATGCATAACAAATTACTGCAACATGTCAGCGCTGGTGTGGCATCGAAATGCTGGTGGAACATCAATGAATAAAGCCAAGCACATACAACTCGTAGAAGTTGCATGAGCCCTTCAAGCTGGGCCATGAGCTCGCGTCGACTTGACTGCAGTCCGGCCATCCTGCACTCTAGTTCGTCCCGGCGTTGCCGCAGACAACGGAGCTCAGCCATTAGGAAGGGGTTGCGTGTGGACACTCCTGCGCTAACCCCACGACTCAGCGCTACGTGCGCCTGCTTCTCTTGCTCCAGCCGCAGACGACGAATCTCGCACATTATGTCTCTGAGTAAACGTGTCACAAACGGTAAAAGGTTTATGCGATCAGAGAGTGCTACCTGCCATCCAATACAAACAAGAGGGTGCGGCCGTTGAGGGGCCGCCCGCTATGGGGCCGTCCTTGCAGATGAGTACGTGCGTGCTGTTTTGGGGCTTTCTAGGTCTGTGCAAGGCGGCAAGGGATCCTTACGCCACCTGCCAAATACCAAGTTGATCGGACAACAGGCGGTGAAGTTATGGGGATTTTTCGCCAACAACGCAATTAGCCGCCGTGACCTTGACCTCTGACCCCTTGACCTTGAAATCGGTCCACGGGGTGCTGGTGTCCCAGGGACCCTTCCTACCAAGTTTGGTATTCGTAGGCCTTTTCGTTTTCCCTCTAGGTGGAGGCATGGGACAGACGGACAGACAGACAGATGGACAGGATCAACACACTTCTAGGAAGGATGGCCCCATAATAAACGTGCCTGCCTTAACATGCAGGCCAGTACATGATTTACGTACACTGGAGGATGGAAGGCTGAGTTGGTAAGAAATCTGACACATTATGCTGGTATACAACTGCTTACCAGCGATTAACTCACTACCATTGCGTACAGAGTGGTACATTAGGCCGACAGCTCCATCGTATGACCAAGTAAACGACAGCGCAGACTTACGCTACTTACTGATTGTCGGCGATGGTAGAATAAGTATGTTAACCACTGTATAGAGTGTGACAAGTAAGCGTTAAAACAACTTATACGCCCAGACAGTAGCTGAACATACACAGTATTTAGCATATTTCATGACCTGCATTTGTCACTTATCTATCACTACAGTGTCTGGAACACTATAAGTTCTCATAATCTCACACCACTCAAGTGTGCTGACCAAAACATGTCTTGGGTAAAATGTACAACACCCACTCAAAAGCAGATCTCACCATCGATCGTGGTCTTGAGATAAGTACTTTTCAACAGACTGTGGTGAATTTGCCTCGAAACACTTGCACAATACACTGTAGCCTGTGTTGAAATTTATACATACAATACATCCTGCTTTGTTATTTGGGTAACTGAAACTGCAGTGTCTGCCTGGCTGCTGCTACACTGTGATGTTATTTGCACACACTTGACGATAATGATGATAATACAGATATCTAGCCCATAGCTTCAATGTATAAGGTTAGCAGCAGATTGCATGCAAAAGACATAATGTGAACCCAGTGATGTCAATACCTGTTCTTTGCCTCCAGCTGAGCAATGAGTTCGCGCTGAATCTGATTGGCATCATACGTGTAGGACAGTTCACCCGGGCTTCGTACCTACGACATCACAAACTTCTACCAGTCCTCTACACAAAGCAACAGTACCTTTTCAGTGGTTTGATACTGCTGACAAAAATGACATATCTATCAAAAGTATCATCAAAGTTCACCTTTGGGAGAGTCAATCTTACCTGGCATAACTTGGAAAAGGATGGACACCAGTAGCAACAGTAGTAGTTAAAAAGTGCATAACTGACCATACAGCTTGTGGCTTACAAATAATTCTTACTTTACTACCTATAAACGCTTCCCAGAAAACACCTTGAGGATCGAACAAGGAAACAATTTTAAACCCACATCAGCAAATAAAAAAGACTAGAAAGCAAGGTAAAAACTTCAGCAAATGAAAAAATTATACGACTGTCAACACTTCTGACAAATCTCTGAAAAAATACATAAGAAGTTTAAGACTGAGACTAAAACATAATAACATACACAACCGGACGCTAATTTTAACCAAATAACAAGAGGATTTTCACTGCATGCATAATGAAGTTTATCTCACTTTTGCAGTCATCACATTGGCCAGGTGACAGATTCATTATCAAGCAACAAAGCTTATTTACAGTATGCAACCCTACAACAAAATCTCTGCAGCAAGGAAAAGCTATAAACACTGCTGACTGATGGTATGATTTATGACAGCAGATAAGCATCTTGTTATGAGTATTAAACTCCTTATCTGATAACCACAAGACCCTACTGATGCTGATACAGCAAGCTGCACAATGTTATAAAAACTGTTGTGGCCATCACTGTCATCAGTGTATTATAACTCACGGCCTGATTGGCGTCAGCAGCTAGGCGAGCTGTGTATCTGGCAATAAGTCGATGTTCATCATCATCAGTGGGAATATTGTCCATGTCCTCCCTCAGTACGGCCTTCGATGGACTGCTGCTTCTGAAACATGCATTACACACCTCTCGTCGAGACTGCCAACAGATTCTTGGCAGATCTCGCACACACTGCGGGCATGACATATGCATTATGCTGAGCATTAGAGAACAACGAAATATTACGGGAACAGAATAAAAGCACTTGTAATAAGGTGCGTAGAAGCAATGCTTCTTGCAATATTATGAACAAATATTAAATACTCAAATAACCAACAAAGAGCTCAGAACGGCTAAAGTGGTTTTGCTGAAGCTGCACTCAGTATGGACATATGCAAGTGCGAGTTAGTGACAAACGCAGTAACATCACATTCACAGCACTTTTTCTCAATTTGTGATTACCCACATTATAAACACCATAGATAAAATATGTCATAGATAGTGGTATCAGCAAAAACTTTGAAGCCCAAAAAATGCCATGCCCACTCCGCATATGCACGATAAATATTTAATATCTTTCGCCTTACAAGCATCCTTAACTTGGTTTGCGCTACAAAAAGTCCTAAGGTTATAGCTACATTGTACAAAAGTTCATGATATACAATTTAGAAAAAATAACGTAGCAACAACAATCTGGTTGGCTAGCAGATGATAATGACGTTCATGACGTCATTATCATGTTATTATCATCTGCCGAGATCATACAAGCTGCGTTTTTGGTGGCCTACCTACGGCAAACGAAAAATTGTGAAGAGTTTTGTTTTGTTGTATTGAGGCAATATACTAGTACTTCATCCTCCGGCTTGGGCACAAAATTAGCGTATTTATAATACACTTATATATGAACTAACACTAACGCGTTAGGCATCAAAAACACAGCTATACGTCGTGGATCATACCATTGAAATATGCACGATGAATATTTACTGAAACAAGCTTCAACTCGTTGCATTAGGCAAATGGTGAGTAAACAGTCCACTTATTTATAGGTCTGTGATAGACACTAACAGTATCAGTAAATAGTAAAAGTAGGCATTATATAGTCTATAGTATTAATAAAACGTAAACAGGTATTACTTCTGTCATAAAGTTAACAAGACTTCTTTCCTAACAATTCCCAGACCTTTGTTCAATTTCCTAACAGTTCTCCAACAGTTGTCAAATTCCCGAACATTTCCAGCTTTTCCACGTAAGTAAAATCATCTATCTCGGCAAAACATCCAAGTGACACATCAGTACTGTAGCACAAACTTCTGTCGAATGTTAACTAACTATGCTACAGATAGATGTGACAACAGACAGAAACAGTACAACAGACAGCCAGAAGAGACATACTGTTTAGCTGACGGCCGATCCAGTGATGCTGAACGTCGAGCTGGCGTAACATTATCTCTTGAGTTACAAGTTCTGCCATGATGAGCAGGCGGAGTTGCAGGACTAAACACATCATAATTAAGACATGCACATAGTGCCTTATTCACCAACAACATATGGTAGCAGAACAGACAGACAAAGACAGAAGTAGACAAAAACACAACAACAACAGATAAATAGATAGATAAATAGATACTAAACTTTCAAGAAACAATGAAAATAACATTTAAAAACTCCAACGACTAATATAAAACACAAGCAAATAGAACAAATGAACTACTAATACTGCAAGCTATTGGTTACAGTTAGAATGTAACAGTTGCATAAAGTGCCTTGTATAATATGGAGTAAAAATCAGAATAGCTTAAAACTTCAGGCAATGCCGAAACATTAGAAACACTCTGCACACCTGTTTCAAGCTGCTTCAGACAGCTAGGTGGCAACAGGACAAGTTAGGACACTAACACTGGCACTTTGACTACATAAATTTATCAAAAATTATAAAAATTTTGGAAACCACCGTAGTCGTGTTCAAAACAAAGACTACCATTCACTTCTGGATGCCGCTACAGTGAACAAAGTGACATAGATATGAAAAAGTTTTAAAAACCCCTCCATTCTGTTTATCTACTTGGCTAAACCTGAGTTTATTCGATAAGTGCTATTACAACGTTTCATGTACCAAGTGCACAAAATAGTACAGTATACCAAAAACATTAGACAACTGCTAGACGGAATCAGTGAAGCTCTGGCCACAACTCACATGATGTGTTTCACATCAACCGACTTGTCATTGACAAAATTGTCCGTTGCCTTTGGCAGTCGAAGGCTGGATGTTTTGTTGGGAACGCAATGCATTGACTTTCTCATCATTTCGCCCAACTGCTTGGCTGGTGACTTCTGCTCCAGAATAACATCATACTCAAGTTAACAGTTAAACTCATATTCATGCGAAATAACAGTTCGGAATTCGTAATTATATTATTGTTATATCAGGGATGTGCACAAGACTTTCTGAGCCGAGACGAGACCGAGACGTTCAAAATTTTGTCCGAGATGAGTCCGAGACGCTGCAGCTTCCGAGATGCTGGCCAAGACCTTGAAGCTCCCGAGAGTCTCGGGAGCTTCAACGTCTTGCCGAGATGTTTTCTGCGATGTATGTGAAAACACATTGACAATGAAAAAAATATATAGATTAATTAACTTGCACCATGGTAAGCACTTTCTATTTGTGATATTGTGGGTTTTTGGACTTTATTTTAACACTTATCACTGAATAATTAACGACTTGCATCATAAAGAATTGCAACTGCAGTGCTGTAGACAAGAGCCATTATGTTTATCGCAATTTGCAGGCAACTGAAATTAGTAAACTACAGCTGATTATAGCCTTATACGTCGTCTACATTTGGCTGATAGTATTCATTCTGACATCAGACGCTTTATCTTCATTGCGACTAGGTCATTTTATGACAAAAAAAGACTGACATGAGTGACAAAATTCTGCTTTATGATAAATAAGCAAATGAAAGAGTAAAAACAATGTAAACGAATACGTCAAAAGCACAAATGTCATGTTGGTTAGTATCGCCCTAACTGCAGCTACAGTATGCATGGCGCGCGCCTGCACAAAACATCTCGCAATGGCCCGAGACCAAAGACAAGACCCACTGAGTCGAGATCGAGACATATTTCTCCAAGACTGAGATGAGACCCGAAACGCATCAGTCCGAGACCGAGACGAGACCGAGACGTTAAGAATTTTGTCCAAGATGAGACCAAGACAGGACGTTAGTACATCTCGAGACTGTCTCGAGATCGAGGCATCTCGACCAAGACCACATCCCTGCGTTATATTTCATTTACATTTCACAAGGTAGTGTACAAACGCATTTATGGTGTGGTGGGACATAAAACAATCACATTATTGCAAATTGTCCGCAGACTGTGCGAAAGAATTTTGAAAATCGGCTGATAATTGGCGAAGATATAGACAGAAATAAAGTGCCATGTTTTTTGGCCCACCCTGTACTAGCATTCACAGAGTAAAAGACTCACAAAAGTGACCAAGATCTGGTTTAGCGGACTAGGCGTAACTTGTAGTAACTCAGAAAAACTGGCATAACCTTGAACAGAAACAAAAAGTGTACTGTAATGGTAAAGTACAAGTAACTAAAAAAGTCAATCCCTCGCCGTTTTCTTCAACAGATCATAGAATTTTCAAAAAATCTAAGTTCAACACTAAACTGCTAATCATACAAGTACAGTTCTCCGAGGCTTGAAACAGTTCATACATAGAACGAGTACTCCTTGACATCGTGGTCATTCTGGTGGTTGCCGGACGTACGTCCACGCCAGAAGCAATCCTGACAGAGATTGTAGTTGTAGCAACGCTGACATTTGTACCGGAGACCCGTAAACGAGTCACGACGACAAGCCTCACACACCACCGGGTGATATACTCAACACCACATACACAAATATATACCTTAGTATTACGGCATAAACAGTGGTGAGACATTACAGAATAATAATAACTAGAAAGTAGTCAGAGCCTATACACCTCCGCCAAGGCAATGTTGTTCGCTAGGTGGCAGCATCATCTTCGGTTTTGCAGCGGTTTCCCTTATGCCCCATTGAAAGCAATGGTAACGAAAATTTCAAAGTGATCCAGAATCCAGGATTCCTTCCGGATCACCCCCAAAATTGAATCACTGGTAGTTTGTGCCATTCCCGACATACCCTCAAAATTTCAGAAAGATCGGTCCATAACTTTTTAAGTTATTTTGCTAACAGACAGACAGACAAACAAACAAACAAACAAAGTCTGGCAAAAACATTACCTCCTTGGCAAAGGTAATAATAATAATAATAATGTACCACTGGAAAAAAACGAAGTTAAAAATAACATTCTTTGAGGTCTGCAGATCACAAAAAAGACAGTACCTATAAAATAACTACACAGATTGAGTTTTATATGCACACTGGTACTCAGGATTTGTGATATGCACAAAATGTCTGACAAGCAACTGTAACTGAAAACTTCAGAGCTCAGAAAATCTGCAGAGTCAGAATTGTTACCATTTTCAACAGCAGCAAGACGCTGAAATATGGGAAGCCAGAGCAGGCACGGGGGCCCAGAGTCAGACATCATCAACTCAACAAAGTCATTGATTGTAACACGATTCACCTACATAACAAGCAACAATCCATCAAAAAAATTCATAAACTTTCCGCACCTCAAACAAACAAGACACGCTAGAAAAATCCGCCAATGCATAATGTCATATATATGTGGCAATGCTGGCAATGCAATGTCAGTTTGGCTGCAACCTGCAACGCAAGTCTTGACTCAGGAATTCCGATAACCACTAATATACTCTTTCAACAGGGGACCAGGGCAATGGCTAATAGACTAATACAATGTTGCATGGAGTCTGACGAATGTCCCTGACAAATTGCATTTCATTCCATCCACAGGCCACACTATTGTAATACATCACACAATGTCACAGACAGCCAGCAATGCCATCTAATAATATAGCAAACAGCATACACAAAAAAGCTACTAAAAAGACCGTGTGAGAAAATAAACTGACCAATTCCAAATCCAATAATTTTCCCCAACTCAGCACGGAATAAGTCGTACTTAAATTCCGACTACAATTTGCAAGTACAAATAACATAAATATTTGAAACGAAATGCAACAAAGAACCGACTTGATCAAAGAGAGTCCTGGCAATGTTTTCTGTGTATTCGAACGAAGGACTTTCAAAAACTGCAGCAGGAAGAATTAGTAATTCCTGAATGAACATGTCCAATCTAATGCGGGACATTCGACCACTGCTGTCAGTAACCAGTGAAAATGCATCTGCAGATAAACAACAAAGCGCAAGAACATCAATATTGCTTTTGCTACAATAAATGATGCACTGCACATATCAAGTTGTGTTCGTTGGTTAGCAAGTGCTTTCATCGCATTGTGCTGCTGTACTTCACAGACAGGTGAACCCTGGCATCAACAGTGTCTGGTCACTCATATCTATGGTTAACGATCATACTCACTATTTTACTAAATAAACTTTAGTTAGTGAACATTTATGTGTACAAACAGCAACTGGATGGTTGCATAAGCATTACTACAAAGAACTGCCTAAAAACTTGCAGACTTGGTTACTTCAATGGACTGCAAACTTTGCTGGCCGTCATGTAACATGAAGTTTAGCTTAAGATAGTGCTGCTTATGCAAATTAAAAATGAAACTAAAACTAAGTCTAAAATAAAGACGAAAACTAGGACTAAAAAACACTTGTCTAAGCATACTTTGCCAGCAATACATTGTTGATAATTTCATCTCAATATCGCATAACACAACTTACACTTTAGTTTGTCAACAAACTTGCCAGCGGACATCATTGCTAGTGATGTTTTGATTGACATAGCTCGAAGTCTGCCACGCCCTTCACTACAAACACAGAAGTAACTGCATCAAATCACAATCACGTCGTGCATCACTACAATCAAGTCACAAACAGTTTACGAAATACATCCAAGAAAAATGTAACACCATTATTTATATTGATATTTATAACATAACTAGTCATGTTATAGTGTGGCTCAGTAGTCTAACGGTAACGTGCCGGACTTGTAATCCTGAGGTCACTCAGGGGCACAGGTTCGAATACGCACCAGGACACTGCCGGGTAACGACCTTAGGCAAGTTGTTCACACACATGTGCCTCTGTCACCAAGCAGTATAATTTGGTACCGGTCAAAGGGCGGTGGTGCCC
>Ga0209671_1007664_pt1 | contig 11225 bp, 5 predicted proteins | sample WorMetHERISLAND2_2_FD_187401 | JGI IMG/M metagenome (GOLD analysis project Ga0209671, IMG submission 187401) | Marine gutless worms symbiont microbial communities from Max Planck institute for Marine Microbiology, Germany - Olavius geniculatus... | ecosystem: Host-associated > Annelida >...
ATGGATCATCTAGGTGATGTAATCAATTTTGCCAAATTTTATCTCAATCAAATCAGGGGTTTTCATTCTGTTGGGGGGTCGAATTTTTACCTTTCCCATAGGAAAGAGAAGTCGCCATTAACACATTGCTTGAACTACCATTTTGCCTGTGATACTGTTATTATTTTTTTAGAGCTGTCAAACTAACGCATTAATTAATGCATTAATGCGTTAATAAATTAATGTGCATTAAAAAAATTAATGCACATATATAAATTTATGTGAAATTACTAAATTCCATGAAACAAAAGTTCCAATATTTTGTTAAACTGCGGTTGTTTGACAGTTGAATGAATTCAAGTAACTAAACTGTGGTTGCCGTTCCATCACTAGTGTAAATGAATAATTATGTTGATGACAGGCTAATAGATTTCTATGCTATGACAGCAGTTATTGTTGATTATACGTTTAAAATGTGTTTCTAGCTTTCTATACTCTGCGGGCAGGGCCCCCAAACGTCATGGGGCCCACGGTAACTTACTCCTTTACTCTCCCTCTCGAATGGACTGGGTGCATTAATAACATGTTAATTGATGCATTAATAAAATTAATGCAGTGTGTTAATGCATTTAAAAAATTAATGCTTTGACAGCTCTCTATTATTTTTGTTTGTTGGCTTGCAATCAGCTATATAATGGACTGCAGGTGACAGTAGTGATGTTTCTGTTTGCTGTTAAATAGTGCAACTCTGTTCTTCAACATTCTTACTATGGAAGAGAATGTCTATTAGTATCAGCAGTGTCGCTGATAGGTAGAGTTACCTTGGTTATGCTTTTACGACTTTTGAGAAAATCATCTTAATTGCATGCAGGCTAATAGTCATAATGCAAATTATTTGGATTGAACCCAGGCCTGACTGATAACAGACTGATCGTCACACTGGTCTATTTACAGTGGCCTTAAGAGAGTGATGCACATCCTACCTATGCTCCACATCTTGTATGTTATTACCAAGTTTTCAATTACATAGTCCTAAAACCTAATGTTTTAACAGGCAGGCCTACAGTAGCATCTGCTTCAAGCAGGTTCACCATAGCATCTTCCACAAGACTCATGGTGCATTTACCCATGTCAAGTGGCAGACAACTGTGTGATCTCATATGGCAGGTGATGCTCTGTAGCTTTGAGGTGGGCTCACGCAAACAGATATACAGCTTTGATCTTTAACATGTGTCTGCACTGCTGTTAGATCTTTGAGTGGTGGTACTTTAAGAAGTATGGCATCTCATTCATAGAGCAGGTCTCCCTCAGTCATCTATCACCATTACTTGGCCGATCCGACGGCGCTGGCGATGGCACGACAGACACGGGTGACATGCGGAATGGATCCGTACAACACTCCGTCTCCGGTTTGTTTATTTTAGCTTCATATAAAATCATCATTATACCGGGTGATCAGTGGTTTGGTGAACTTCGAAATGTCAGGATCATTTTCGCAGCTTATTTTATTGCCGATGCATTTTGGGTTCTGGTGAATTTGTGGCTTGAACAAAATTGCTAAGAAGTGTGGGGGAAGCTAGTTGTAACCAGCTATATGTGGTTATATTTCTGTTTTTTCTTTTACAGTATGTTGTGTAAGTAGTGCCAAAAAAGTAGGCTGATAAAAGAGATAGATGTATTCAGTTGACTGTAGATACAGCTGTGTAAGTTATTAACTAATTGAACAATAAGAACTCTAAAATGTAATGATTAATGAAATGTTCAATTATCAGTTGCATTACTAGGAAATATGACGAGAGGCATTGAAAATAATAATTTGTTTTTTTGCAGAGTACATGAACATTTTGGTCTATTCAGTCTACAAGACTAGATAATACAAACACTCACTAATTGTGTCTTGGTGCATTTGTGAGAGCTGTTAGTTCAATAACGTACAAAGGTGCTATACAGAAGTGCACATTTTTCGAAGACCACCAACTGCTGTTAGTTTTCATTCAGAATTAATGTTTGATTGAAGTTGTCCATTATGAAAGTCTATTAGCCAAAATTACTGTATACTGTTACATTTTGTTGCTGGTACAGAGTGCAAAGTCTGGCGTAACTCAATGAATCTTTTCCGTGGTTCTGAGTATCAACGATATGCTGAGGCAACAACCAAAGAGCCGCTGACTTACTACGATATGAACTTATCTGCACAAGACCATCAGACCTTCTTCTTCTGTGAATGCGATGTCGGCAAGCCAGAATACGAACGTACGTTAGTGCACCGTGTCTCGATAAAAAACGTGCCACTTTTATTTTGTGAATAACTCAGTGCAGCATCGACCGATTTTGACACTATTTGGCAAACAGCATCAGGAATAAACTTGGCATGAATGAGTATATTTTAGCCCACCTCACTTTAATACCATTGCTACACTACCTTGAGAAATGCAGAAGTCGTAGTTTGGCCGTATACAACAACGAATTCATACTGGGGAGGGCATGCATCAGCTCAAAAAATCACTGAGACCACAAAATCACTGAAAACCTGTTACATATTTAACACTAGTCATGTTCATTTTAAAATCGTACGTCGACGTTGCATTCGTGCTGGAGGGAATATTTTAAGCAGATGCAGTAATAAAAATGATGTGATGTAACACGTAAGACTTTCTGACAGATAATAACTGTTACTCGTGTCTGTCGCTATTTAGTTAATCTTCTTTGAGCCGAGGCATGCTGCTAAAGAAATCTGCAGTTTGGGGACATTTAACAGCAAAATTAAAATTCTGAGCACCCTGTCGGAAATTTGCAGCTGTTTGTCAGAATTCAGTTGGAAATTAGCAGTGCTTATCGGAAAGTGCAAATTTCTGCCCTGCCTATTTTTCAGCCCACGACGTCGCTAACTTTAGTTAGCATCATTGTCATTTGTTGTTGCCTGTGCTAGTAATGCAGACAACGTGGCGTGAGCGGAATCAACAAACGCGGCTCAAATCTGCGAAAGAAGCTCTTGATAAGAACCCCGAGTATGTATAATTACCATCACTAAATGTCTTACCGACATCTTTCAATGCATTATAATACAATACAGCAATACAAATTTCTATAACTTAGAGGCAATAACGGTTTTCATGCTCTGCAGCACCAAAGTTAATTGAATGCAGAACACTCAGGAGGATTTCTGCCAGGTGATGTGTAGTTGTATACTATATTTGTATTTTATCTGCTACTATTTGTTTTTAATTTTTTTGGCGATTTGTTGTTTTTTCCTTTTTCCTTACTCTGACTTGAGCCAGATTCAAAGGTTATCGTGCAGATATCTACATAGGCTCTGATATGGGCTGCTAACTTTACAGTGAAAAGACAAGAAGCCCAGCTGTTGCTTGGATAACCGACCATACTGGTTGTCAGTGACCTTCAAGGTCATCCAAGGTCGATAATTTTTATGTCATTTGAAAGCCAATATCAGGGCTGCCCCTTGGTCCTTAAAAGTCCCTAATTCTCAGAAAGTGGTCCGTAAAGTCCCTAATTCTGTGTAATTGGCTATTTTTCAACTTATCCTGACTAAATTTTGCATTCAAAATTTTTTTCTGCTTGCTTCGCTTGCAGATTATTTGTATCTCCACTTTTAAATCTGTGCCACCGCCTTTGTTTCTAGTGCAATTGCAAACAATTGAAAGCTAACATTGATATTTCACATGAACAAATTAGTCAGGGAAAACGATTTATTTTGTCCTGGAAAGTAAGGAAAAAGTCAGGAAAGATGAATTCTGCAGAGTAGTAGGAACCATGGTGCAATTACTTGTGTCAGTATTTGTTGAAACTGTTTCATGAAAGTGGTTTGATTTCCTGCACTTGGTTTCTTTGAAACGCTTTGGTGATGTTTTTTGTTATGTGTGCGGTCAACAGTGTAGTATTTGTTGTAGATTTTTTTGTGAAAATTGTTTGTGTTTACAGTGAACAGTTTAGAATTTAGAATTGAGCTATTACATGCCTCTGGTTAATATATTTACATTCTTGATGTCTAGTATGGTCATGTACAGGAGCAATAATGACCATAAATGTGCTTGGTCTTGACATTTGGTTTCGTATTAGGCCTAATTTAGGTCCCTTTTTAGTCACTTTTAGGTTCTTTTTGGCAAGTTCTGAGGTCCATAAAGTCCCTAATTTTTGCTACTATATGAGTGGCAGCCCTGCAATATGCAACTTCCTATCAATGATCAATAGCAACCTAGGCCCTATCTTGCACCGTTTAGCCACAATACATCCATGACGGACAGACAGACAGACGGATGACAACCATGACAACAGCTGGACTGTTTCTTGAGTACAGTTGGCTAAAAAGATTGATGGTCAAGGTCCATAATGTATGGCCGTACACTCAATAAAATGGGGTGCAAGTGGACATAAGTACTTATTTGATGAAGCAGTATTAGTGCCTGATACGAATTTAGCAGAATTGTAATCAGGTCGATTGTTGATTCATGCTATCACTGTATGAATGTGCAGATGTCCATTACCGATGATTCTCTTGGCTGAAGAAGGCTGCAGTACAATTGTTGAGGTTAGTTACAATATTTAGTTGGACAATCTTTGTTTGTCTGTGCTTATAGCAATGCTAACATGAATGTGCCAGGTAGCCTTTGCTCCTAAACAGTTCAGTTAAGATTGCTGCTGAAACAGTAAGTTGATAATGATAAGTCTTGGATGGACGTCATCGAGTGTTGGTGTTGAGTTCTGTGCTGCAGGACTGGACAGGTTAAGGATGAATTGGAGGCAGTTTAATCACTTTGTCTGTCTGTCTGTCCATTTGTCTGTGAGATTTTTTAGAACCTTGTCCGAAGATTTTGTGAGTTTATTAGTTGTCATAATCCAATGACCATTTCCTTATTTGCCCTAATTTTCTATTTTGTTGCGCTTTTAATCAGATAGTACTAGTACTGTTTTATACTATTCCAGCATATCAGCTTTTTAGCTTTTTTGTATTGTTAATGGTGAAATACAAAGAGATATCAGGGCTGGGGTTCGAATGATACAAGCGTCGAGATATTGAGCATTGCTCAATATTCGCTGGGTTGTATCATTACTGGGCGATATTTTTCTTGGCTGTGCTACCCAATACAGTTATGCTCACCAAGTTTTAGGTGGCCGCCGCCTGCTGTCTGAGCGACGATCAGACAGCAAGCGGTGCCACGTCGGCATGCAGCGTGCGGGGACATCGGCAAATGACCACGATTATTCTCTCTTTTCCTCAAACGGTCACGTGTGCACCGAGAGTTGCCGACTGCACACTGGTCAGGTGTGTGTAGTGTGTACATGAAGGCTGTTAATATTAGTGATGGTTCGATATATCGAAAATATCGATATATCGAACATATTGATATATCATTTTTGATATCGATATGTCGTATCATATCGTATCAACGAACAATAGACCTGTCTGTCTGCAGGCATGCACACTTCAAGCGCCAGTGGGCGGTGGGGAGAGTGCATATGACTTGCAGGGACAGAAGGACGCTGGCCGGTGCGGCGACCCACAAACGATCAGATGTCAATTACTTTACTTAACAGAAGTACATTCTTTCACACAGTTGACGGTGCTTATTGTAAAGCTTGCTGCATGCTTTCCTGCCGTTTTATTTGTTCATTTGCGCCAGCAGTCGCTAGTGACTAATTAGCTGTCAAACGCAAGAGGCGTGCTACTGCATGCAGTATGTAGCGACAGAGCAGATCGATCGACATACCAAGGTGAAGAAAGTTAAGCAGATATTTTGGTCAGTGTAGGTGGACTCTCTCAGTGAGCAGTCTTTACAGCAAGCGCTGGGTGACCACTTATCAGAGAAAGATGAATCAGAAACATCAATTGCCACGTGCTCAGTAGTAGAACAAAGTGACAGACACCCATACGCTGGCTTTGCAAGTGTAGGGGGGGTGCAGCCCGCCTTCTCGGGCACAACTTAATTACCTTTCCTGACTTGTCGACTGTCAATCGCCACTCTCTGCTGAGCAGAAGGCTCTTTGTTGTCCCGATTCAGATTCACAGAATTCTCAACAGTCGAGATAAATAACTGGAGATCAAGAATTTTTTTGAGTCTCGAGCGAATCGAGTCTTGTTCGTCAACATCTCTAACGTTAAGACAGTTCACGCAATGCACTTCACTTCGCTTGTCTATCCCTGGCAGTGCAGCATGTGGTGAGAGGCTGACCGATATTGGTATTGGTATTGGGTATTGGTATTACCGCAACCCAGTAATATTAGGCATTTGGTATTGTGTAGCTTTTTTACTATTGTTCTAACCCTAAAGTGGGCTGGTTTGAACTTGTGGAATGCTTATATTTTTTGCTGTGCATTAATTTTCTGGCTTTTTTTCTAGGCGGAGAAGCAGTTAAAGACGGCGTACAAATACGCGGAAGCGAACTTCAAGAAATCTCAGCAATTGCAGCATCAGCTCTCGTCCAATGATGTTGCTTTACGTAAGTCATTATGCTAGTAGCTTTTCATGGTAGTTGTAGCAGTTGTAGACTGTAGTTGTAGAAGTAGTAGAAGTGTGTGGTAGTAGTGTCATCGTAAAAGCTAATTGCACCGTCAGCTGTCCTCAAACGGTGTTACTTAATATGTCATTTTCTTTATAATTCCTATTTGCTGGTTGTTTTATGGAGGTTGTTATAGATGTAGTAGTAATTGTAGTTGTTGTTGTATTATTAATATAGTTGTTATTGTTCTTGTAGTTGTAGTTGTAATCGTAGTATTTGCAGCAGGAGCTGTCATCAAACAGTGTTGCTTTGTGTATTATGTAAAGTTGTTAACTCATGATAATGATTACAGATAAGCTTGTTAAAATTTTTATAGTTCAGATCTATCACATTATTGAGCAGCATAAGTGATAATATGTTTTATAAATTACTTACAGAATTTGCTTTTAGATTGTTTCTGTTTTGAAAGTTAACAGAATGATGGCATTTTGTAAGTTTTTTGTAGGCTGAGCTTTCACCAACAGCAAATACTGATGTGAATCTGACATTGTTGTGATTATAAAATGCAGGACGAGACACAAACATTCTGGTGTACATTAAACGACGGCTGGCAATGTGTGCTCGAAAGCTCGGGAAAACCCGTGAAGCCGTAAAAATCATGCGTGATGTAATTTTCATTTTGCACTTTCAGCTTAAATCATCAGCATCTGAATGAAACTGTTGAATTCTCAGCAATGCTTATTGTTTGTGATGATTTATAGCATTAATACATTTCTATTACCTGGCTGTGATGGTGACAGTGATGATTTTTATCATTGCCTGCAACTCTGCATTAAAGAAGTAGGTTATGGTTTCAAGAAGAAGAGGAAGATTTCACATAGACAGCATGGAGGATTTGGCGCTTTGAGCCGGCGAGGGTTAAACCCAATTAAGCTAGCATACAACCCAAGATGGCCGGATCGCCGGCTCTAATTAACAGCCAGCGCCTTTAACCGACTGGGTCAGTATACCAGCAGTCCTGATACGCAGAACTCGCCATTTCTTTCTTTTAGGGTAGAAGGCTGAGTCGATCTAGTTGGCTTGGCTTCGTACTGTGGACAGCAACTCATCCAAGTACTAACCGGGCCCATCGTAGAGTAACTTCGTTGATTTGACTCAACGCATTACCACTACGCCATGCCGCCATGTTCATTTGTCTCTGTCTCAAAAAGTTATTAACAAATTATGATGAAAATGCCAGAGTGAGCTATATTGTGTGATCCATGCACCAATTGATCAGCTGTTGTCAGTGATCTGGAACATGATTTGGTGAAGGAAATTTTAGAAGGATACAAACAGGAGCTGCATTAAGTCTGTTATTGTATTAGGTAGGTGGCAGTACTATTTTTGGAGATGTTTTACTTTGAGATCTCTGTTGCTTTTGACTGATTGTTTGATTCGCATATCAACCCTGTACATAATTCGTTGCCTCGTGTGTGCAGCTGATGAAAGAATTTCCCAGTTTCAATCTGTTTAATATTCATGAGAACCTCATTGAAGCTTTGCTTGAACTACAGTCATATGCCGATGTACAGGCCGTGCTGGCCAAGTACGATGGTAAGTCCCTCGAGTTTAATATTCATATGATGATAGTTTTTTTTACATTTACAGGGTGCATACTGATCCTGGAAAGTCGCAAAAAAGTACGTTTTTTAAACCAGGAAAGTTGTAGCAAGATCAACAAGCCCTGCTCGAGACTAAATACTGCGCCCGGGTAGCCACTGTTGTTTCTGCAGGCGGCAGTAAAGTGACGCCATCTAGCGAATGAAATTTTGCGAATCCAGCCAGTTGGTTTAAGCGCTGATTTTGACTTATGACCTTGATTATTCAGTAGGCTTTTAAAGGTTAATCGAGTTACATACTCTTGCAAAATTTTATCAAGCTAAGTGCAGCTGCTCATGAGTCATCATGTTAACAAAGGCAAAAATTTAGCAACAATGCTGAAAACAATACTGCTGTTGCTTCCACTTATAGTAATAAATCAAATGGTTGCTACATTTTAGACCTGTGTGCAACATATATTTTTGGATCTTTGCATACGTTATCTGTAAGGTTATGAAATGTGCACACCAATATTTCATAGCAAGGCTGGCGTAGGATAGTAGTAAATAGATTATATTACGCATCTTTAATGCTTGCTTGCTTCCTGGGCATCAGCCAGAACGCTGGAACATTGCCAGAATTAAATGTTTGCAGAACTGCAAAATCCGTGCATCACTAAATTTAACCTTTAGTTACAGGTGTTACAAGAGTTACAAGTGAGGAGCTGTGTTATAGGCTCATGTAAATGTTGATTTTGAGTGAGAACAGTCGGATTTCTCATGTGAGAATTAGTATTGATAACTGTGAAAACTACGAGTGTGGTCGTAGTCCGGCAGAGAGACTACGTTGAACGTTAAAGGAGCTGTTTGATTCGAACTGTGACGTTTCGGCCGAGTGTACGCGAACAAAAACCTTCAACTGGGCAGGAAGGTGTTGCCGACAACCGTGAATTTCTGGGTAATTCCAGGACAGCGTAAAGTGTACCGTGTGACCTGACATTGAGTTCATCATCAGTCAACTGCAGCTGGCTGCAGCAGATTTCATGGACGTCGTTCGATGACAGTAGAAGCTTGGAGAATTTGAATTGACGAGCAGCTGTTCATCAGCGAATCAGGCGTATGCGTTTGCTAGCTTGCTTAGCTGCTTGCTTTGCCTTAATAAAAAAACGATTAAATGACTACATTGCCAGCCATTGTACATATGGATGTGTTGTGGTTGTGTGGTTGAACAATTATTGCATATTATTGTGAGTTTGTCACAGTATATTATTTTAAAACGCCAACTGTGTGTTTGTTGTCATCGTCATTAGCAGCTTGAATCGTAAAATGGGTAAATCAGCTGGATAAACAATTCATTTCTAGCCATATACATAGCAACCCCCCTGGGTCTGCATAATCATTGTACACCATGTCCGGAAAAAGAGTCTACGATTTTTTCGATATATCTTTGGCAAACTTAAACATATTCTCATAATTTTTGGCATGTGCTGTCAAGAAGATTCATTTTACTAAAATATTAGCAAATTTTCTCCTTACATTGCGACATCATTATGTAGTGCTGACGTAATTATGACGTCATAGGATATGCCATTTCTACTGTATTTTAGGTGAAAAAAGATAGCAGTATTTTAGATAATAACCTCAACAAATTCAAATGCACATTTATAATTTTTAGTAGATAACATTACAAAAGTTATGTGCAACTGACAATGTACAGATAGTCCACATCACCTAATTAATGACACCACTTTACCATGAAAAACAAAACACTCCTCATATTCTTACTTAACTCTACACAAAATTAAAACAAAAAATACAGAAAATAGTTTTTTAGCTTGTAATTGTTTGAGTTGTCAACAACAGTATCAAAACTCGTTATTGACCAAATTTGAAGTATAAATAGTTCATTCAATATGTGCACTACTGCAAAAATTTTCTGGGTTGGTGACAAAGGCTAAGTGGCCGTTGACGACCGCCTTCTCCTCCTTGGTTAAATACAATAACTTACTGCTGCCTACTAATAGTTAAGTGTTATTGCTCTACATGCGATACCAATCTCAGAGCTACGGAGCAGTCAAATTTGATATTATAATTGGTCATTTTTGCCTGCTTTGTCGTCCCCTTAGGGCTCTGCCTTGCTAGGGAAATGAGTTCATAGCTTCTACCTCGCGTACGTCGCTGGACTCACGGATTAGTGCATGGGGTTTCGTGAGAGACCTTCACTTTGGTTCAGGGTTCCTCTGCAGCAAAAAGGTTGGAAAACACTGGCTTATTTAAACTTCACCTTCCGCAATGACGTCATAATTACATTCGCAATACTTAGTGATAAATAAATTTTAAAGATTAGTTTTAGATGTTTTAGTAAAGCGTAACATTGGTATAATATGTGCCAAAAAATATGTCTTAATATGTTAAAGTTATTCAGGAAAAATTAGACTCTTTTTTTTTTTACCAGACACTGTGTATAGTCAGTCTACTGTTAGACTTGATGGAAATCGGTTCAATGTTGTAACACCTTGATTGAAAGTTTAATTGTCTGCTTGCTTGATTGAAGTGGTAAGGAACGTACGAGTATGGAAAGACGGTCAGTTTGTGTTTGTGTGTCGTAGACATCAGTTTACCGAAGTCTGCAACCATCTGTTACACAGCGGCTCTGCTGAAAGCTCGACAGGTGGCGGAAAAGTGAGTGCCTGTCTGAACGTATTTCTAATGATTTAATCAGCTTATGCTAGGAATTACTCCAAGGTTAAGCTTAGACTACTCGCTTTTCGTCATCACTTAAGCTATCATCAGTTTGGAGACCAGTAACTGGATAGATAAAAGATATTCACTTTGCAGCCTGATTTAACTTCGATGGGAAGATTGTGTTTTTGGGTCTGTCCACTTGTGAATGGTGAATGCAAAGTGCAAGAGCAGCATTTTTATGACTTTTTTTGGCGGGGGGTTAGGTATTAGATTTTGGTGGCAATCTTTTTTCTGTTCAGAGTTCTGAATCAATTGGGATCTTTGCCTGTAGGTTATACAACATCATGTGACATTTTGCTGTGTTTGCCAGGTGGCAGCACCAATCTCAGCAGAGCTTTGAGAGCTCAGGGGGCTTCTAGTTATAACTGGCTGCTGTTTATGGGTTTTTAACCCGGGGAATAAAGAGTGATGGGGATGAAGTAACATCTTTACCCCATCACCCTGACATTGTCCCCATTCCCACCC
>Ga0209671_1007665_pt1 | contig 11225 bp, 7 predicted proteins | sample WorMetHERISLAND2_2_FD_187401 | JGI IMG/M metagenome (GOLD analysis project Ga0209671, IMG submission 187401) | Marine gutless worms symbiont microbial communities from Max Planck institute for Marine Microbiology, Germany - Olavius geniculatus... | ecosystem: Host-associated > Annelida >...
AGAATAACAAAGGATGATCGCTGTTTGATCATGGGCTTACGAACTGAGAACTGTTTTGCTAGGTAATGTGATCACACAATAAAAGTGCGGTGGGTGAAAAAACTTCACGTTTACGTGCCATAAATTTCTGCTTGTAACAGTGAAAGAATGGTTAAAATCGGTGCTGAATCACCAAAGTTATCCCAAAAATTAAACTGGGTATCCGTTTTTTGGAACACCCTGTATAGCTAGTAAGCGAATACGCCGAAGGGAAGGTGAGGACGATGATATGAATGAATATATCTCTACACCGAGTGAGTGACGGCATGGCATGCATCTATCTCTTCTGTACGTGTGACGAGTGATATGTACACAATGGCGACGGAGTGACAGTGACGTCGCGAGCGCCAGTAATCGATCGAAACTCGAGAACGTGATATCAGCAGCAGCAGTAGCAACCTATTTTGGTTGGCCTATAGAGCAGGTTTGGCAATGTCAGCTGCCTAAAGACGAGGCGCACGCAATATTATGTCGCAGATGAACACGAGACTCCTTCTCCGAAAGCTTAGGTGCAATGTTTCCTAGGAGAGCGAGTGCGCTCATTAAGTATATGCGCTTCATCACAGTCACACTACAATTGCAGTGTTGAAACGTGCTTATTTCATGACGGTGATCGACGGCGTGTTTTGCCTGAAACTTGCGCGTGATGAACAGACGCGAGACGCGTTTCAATTACTGTCATGCTCTACTGGAGCGAGATTACGACCACCAGCTATAACACCCCAGACATTGTGGCGAGAAATGGGAAAACGAAGTAAGCCGGAAAATAATATTGGTAAAGCCAAACTTTTTTCGGGCGCTTCCGGTTTCGTCCTTCTCTAGAAATAAAAACCTGGGTTTATAGAATTTTTATTGGACTCTCAAAAATATTAGTGCAGTTTTTAGTATTGTGTCTCTTTCTTGCATATAGTGCGTTAGTATGTTTACCTTAGTTCTCCTCTGTCGATTTTTTTAAAGAGTTTTTGTGCAGATCTATATACCGTAATATAACATGACATGTCATGTAGTAAAACATAATAATAATAAAAAAATGAAATTTCGCTTCCCCGTCCCTACTTTTTCACCGGCTGCAATCGAAAACACAGAAATTTGTCAAAAGGCCAAATTGTTGTGTTTGGCTGTCTGTCGGTAGGTGGCACTCCGCTGCGACGCGCCGTACACACGTCACTGTGACGTCGACGTACATTTCCATCTCAACCGGGCGTGCGCGGGCAGGCGCAGGTGTGCTGTTCCGGTCAGTGCTACCGTGTTCGGCGATCCGTGTCGCCGCTACTACTACTAGAACTACAGCCACAATACTACTACAACAGCTACAACAATTACTATTACTACTACTACTACTACTACTACTACTAGCAGGTAGTTCGGTGATCCGTGCGGCTATGACGAGTTCCTGGTGGTCAATTACCGCTGCACACCGGGTCAGTGCATATTAAACCCACTATAGCCCAAATTCCACTACGCCGACTTTTCCCGAAATTTCCCAGCGGGGATGTTTCGGGGAAAGTCACTGACTTGTCACAGGGAGATTTCGGGGTTTCAAACCATCTCGACATGTCGAGATGATTGCGACATAATCCGTGACAAGTCCTCTACAGATACGTTTGTGTCGCTTTAATGGAATTTGGGTACAAGCACGACACGACAAACGAACTTTAGCACATCGACTACGGCAACTGGAAGTAGCTAGATATCACGCCATTGTTTACTGTTCGTTTTTAAAATTCGTTTATTTTATGGCAAATACGGCGAAATTATTTTTAACTGGCTCGGATCAGACAAAAGCAGACGAAGCCCCTACATAACCTGCAAATTTCCACAAAATGTATTTTTCGATGTCGCTGGTCGAAAGACGCGGACTCGCCGGCGGGGTTGAAAAACAGAAGTAGCGGACTTTTCCCGTGTCTTGTCACGGACTTCTCGTGGGCGTCACAGGGAAAGTCGACGTAATGGAATTTGGGCTTTTACGAGTAGCCAATAGCCACCCGATAACAAGCTAACATAGACTGGATCACACTGATTATAACTTCCAGTTGCCGTTTAGTATTTACGATAGTCAATTTTTGATGGCTTGGTGGCTCAGAGGATAGGACATCGGATTCGCGATTAAGAGGTAGCGAGTTCGACTAAGTCCCGGCCGGTTTAGCAATGACTGACACAATCCAAGATCAACATGTTGTGCAAATGCAGTTGTCACATGACGTCGTAGTGTCGTAAAGGAATAAATAGACTCGGATTGCCTAGCCATCGCTAGATGACAAGTTACACAATTATTGTCGGAGACCGTCACCCACTGAACAATAAGCTCACAGACAAACATTGTGGACTAGAGACTCAATAGGCAATGCGACTGAATGTTATAGAAAGTCGCCACGTTATAATGCACCGAAGTCTACCGCCGTGCAAGGAACGGCACGCAGCACGCTCAAAAGCTCCTCAAGTAATAGAATTAGTCCACGTATAACGCAGCTCCGACATTTTTAACTCGCCAGTACACCACGGCTGAAAAAACCTAGCGTTTGAACAGCCTTTTTCGGTTTTTTTTTTGGTTTTGAAAGTTTTCCCCCAGTTTTTAGTGAGCGCAAAAAGACATGACACAACTTTTAAAACGAAAGAAGAATATCCTATCTGGTCTGGTCGGACGGTCGCTGGACACAGTGTTCTGAAGAATTCGTCAGACGAAGAAGCTCTTGCAATGGCTTTTCTATTACTACCGCACCATAAACATTGCCCTACTAATGCCGCTGCTGCTGCTGCTATTTTGACCAAGATGCGGCAAAATTAGGCATGGAAAGACAGGACCCTCCCCCCTTCCCATCAACTAGAGCAATGTGCACTGTTATTGCCATTTTCACTCATCTGTGCTACGTTTCTAACACAGAGAAGAGGAGTATATGACATCAGTAGCCGATGGTGAATATTGAGGACTCACAAACAACGTGAACAAATGCTACAAATTTGGTGACTTTACGATTTTAATTTTTTTTGTGTGTGCATATATTGTGACTAAACCGTATGTCGGTACGTTCGGTTTAGCCACAATATATGCACACACAAGAAAGGAAAGATCACACAGTAACCAAATGTGCAGCATTTGTTCACGCTGCCTATGACAATATGTGTACAAAATTTTGTAGCAAACGGACCACGTTTGACAAAGTTATAGTAAAAAACTAAAAAAAACTGACGGTTTAGTCACAATATATTTACACAAAAAGTAGAAATCATACATACTCTAAATTAGCAGCATTTGTTTACGTTGTCCGTGACACTATATGTGTACAAAATTTTGCAGCAAACGGACCACGTTTGACAAAGTTAAGCCTATAGTAAAAAACTTTAAAATGGACCCAAATTCGCGGACCCGGAAATGGCCGCCGTCAGTCCTTATTTTTAGAGGTCTATGGACTGCGCTCAAGTAACGAACACGTCAACTAATGACCAATGGGCTAGCGCTGCTTGCCCATTGGTCAGTTCGTAAAAAAACTAAACCGTGTCAGTTCAACTCAGTACAGTTACGTCGTTCTGTGCATGCTTTTTATAGAGTGGTTTGTGCGCAGAGGCAAGCATAGAAAGTGGATGTCCGGATGATGACTCGTTGGGTTCCACCAGATACGTCATGTCGACAGACAGTGGACAGACGCGCTTTATCGCCAGTTCCAACTACCCGGAGAAGTACTTCCGCAACGCGCGCTGTCTGTGGCGACTGGCAGCACAGAGGTCACAGAGCATACGACTGACTCTAGTCGACTTCGAGCTGGATGTTCGGCGCGATGGCGTCTGCCACGATCAACTCAGAATCTTCTCTACTATTTCCGGTTCCGATCACGTGCTCTTCAGCGACTGTGGCGCCCTCGGCAAACAGGTGCGCCACCATAGTTTGATTATTGTTGTGTTGTATTAAGGCTGCGACAATTAACAAGTACCTAATCCGCTGATAGTCGAAAAATTTATTGTTTGCACGAATTATTTCGATCGATTAAAATTGCAATAAAAACTAGAAAGCAGTCATAGCCCGCAGGTACCTCCGCCAAAGCAAAGCTATTCACCAGGTGGCGTCACCATCTTTGCTTTGCCAGCGGTTTTTTATGTCTCCTTTAACGCAATGGTAACGAAAATTTTAAAGTGATCCAGAATCCAGGATTACGTCCAAAATTGAATCACTGGTAGCTTATGCCATGCCCGACATACCCTCAAAATTTCAGAAAGATCCGTCCATAACTTTTTGAGTTATGTTGCTGACACACAGACAGACAAACAAATAGACAAACAAACAGAAACCGGCAAAAACATTACCTCCTTGGCGGAGATAACTAAACTTCTTAACCTCGCTGACGTTAGTAATCTGTCGCTTTGTGCTGCTTGCGTAGTAAAAGTTTTGCAGTTTGCACTTTATAAGCCGTCGTGATCACAATACTGCATAACTTTCTTATCTATTGGTGATGATTGACGACAATGGTGAATGAATAAATGAACGTTTACTAGTAATTTAGTTTTGCGGCCAAAAGGCTGGACCGCGATTACACAGAAACGTACAATGCACAATACAATGTAGTAAAAGTCACATACAATGACAGATAAAATGTGCAAATATAAAATAATACCAAAAATTTTAATACAATATTACGGGATAAATGAGTTTAAAAATCCGTTTGTATTTGCTTTACAGTTGAAACTGTTGATTGCTATGCTGTAGGTGATTGAAGTGAACTCGAGCGATGTGAGCGTCGAGTTTACAGCAGGACAGAGTGGACAGACGCAAAGAGGCTTCCTCATACGGGCTGAAGGTATAACGACCATAACATCATTCAGCTAGGCCACAAAAAAACTGACACTTTTGTTATTTGAGTTTCTTCTCTTGTCGAATCATTAATCATTATAATTCTTTGCAGAAGTGGCATACGCTTTTTTAGATTACATGAGAATCATTGACTTTGGATGACCTCGAAGGGTCATAATGCACTACGGTATGCCAATCTTACGGTATTGTGGCGAAACGGTAAGTCGTAAAGGGTCTGTAATCGTACCATCGAATAGGGGGCTGGCGATTTTCTATAGGCTGTGAATAATAACCATGTTTCCATCTGCAGCGGTTTGGCCTCAATTTTAATGGAAAGTTTCAAGCTATAAGTGGCCTTATCTCCAAAACGGTGAGAGATAAGACCAAGGTTATTATTAATCACTAATAAGAATTGGTATACGCTTTGTCAGACGAAATGGAAATCATTGACCTTGTATGACCTTGAAGGTCAGTACTGCCACAGGAACTGTATGCGCTGTAACCCGTTTTCCCGAGAAAAGCTTTTTTATTGTGAAAAAAAATTTGCGAAACTTGCGTCCGATATTTCTGTTGGTTATTTACGACTGTAGCTGTTTATATCGTCTGGCGAAAAGACCGCGTGTTACCACGCGAGACGTGTGTTATACTAGAGTTAATTGTAGCTTTCAAAAGCAGCGTTTCGTTAACATAGCGTGCATGGAACTGCGTCACCTCTAGGAAATCGCTTTCTCTCCGTGATCGGAAGTCGGACGCTACATGTAGGTTTCGGACGTAGACGGTACGGTCGGCATTTTCTAGCGACAGCTAAGCTTTTTGTTATTTGATGACGCTCTTCGTCTGCTTATGTGAACAAGTTATGTTTTTATGCAAGTAAATATTGTATTTTTGTCACGACGGTTAGATTAGCAAAAGATGAACGCTGTTTGATTCACAATCTGCATGTGGACAAACACGGGGGTTTCGAAAGTATAAAAAACATTGTGAAAATGTTTCCAAATAAATGAGCACATTCATGTAGACTGCGGATAGTTAATAACAAGTACAGTCGGCGCCTGGGTCATCTGATGCGTGTTCTTCCATCCGCAGTAAACGTCCTATGACGGATATTGCGTAGAAGTAATTTATGAGCAAAAATTAACATTTTCAGCACCCGTAACCCTTCGTCGGAAATTTACAGTCGTTTTTTTTTCGGAAAATTGCCACTTCCTGCCCCCGCCTCCCCCAACTTTTTTTTACCCAAGACGCCGCCGGTTAGGCCTGGGTGCTATCTGTTGGAGAGTTATAAATCAATCTGCATGGCGCGTCGCTTAGCGGCTAATTCGATTCGGTTTAGACGAGCGATCGACGCAATTGATTCCGTTTGTCGAGAGGGAGTGGAGGAGCATTCGAACAAACGTCGCTCGCTGACTGCATGGAAATCGATGCAATCTGGGCCGCGTCTTGCACTGCAGTCAGTCCAGCTGAGATCCATAGATCATACAAACACAGTTTTAATCCATCTTGTCCATTTACCCAACTGGTTATCTTTTTGTGACCAACCAGCGTCGCAGTTTAGGTCTTTTCTGTCACTGTGCTCATCCGCGTTCTTTTCGTTTTGGTTGATTCTTTTTCTTGGTTTTTGTTAGCTTGGTTTTTAGCTTTCGTTGATCTCACACTCTTACTACTGAACTGTCTGATTGATTTTATTTTCAAAATTAGGTCATAATTTACTTTTATGCACTCGCATAGTATACCCTAAACCGCAATAAAATCATGAAACGTATGCTGTTTCAATTCACTAATACGTTACTTTTGATGTATCTTATTTTTTACCTCCGCCAATGAGGTAATGTTTTTGCCAGACTTTGTTTGTTTGTATGTCTGTCTGTCTGTCTGTTAGCAAGGTAACTCAAAAAGTTATGAACGGATTTTTCTGAAATTTTGAGGGTATGTCGGGCATGACACAAACTACCAGTGGTTCAATTTTGGGAGTGATCCGAAAGGAATCCTGGATTCTGGATCACTTTGAAATTTTCGTTACCATTGCGTTAAAGCGGGCATAAGGGAACCGCTGGCAAAGTGTATATGGTGACGCCACCTGGCGAATAACATTGCCTTGGCGGAGGTACCTGCGGGCTATGACTGCTTTCTAGTCTAATTATTATTGTGTATTTAGACAAAATCGCTTTTTGCAATGCAAGAGATTTTATTTATTTCTAACAAATTTCTTGGTAGCGTGATCTCAGGATCAGTCATCTGTCTGTCTCTCTGTCACAGCTGTGCGCTCTACTTAAACCGTTCCACTGACTTAGATGCCATTAGGTAGGCACACTTTGAAGAATCTAACGATACATTGTATTAGACGGACGCCTTTGACCACCCAAAGGAAGGGAGATTTAAAGGTCAAACTTCAGTCAAAACATGCACCTTGCAGCCAAACCGTAAGTCATATGGCGCTTGGTGAACTCAAACGACGAAACCGATTCCGCTTTTACCGAATTACTCTCGTACTTGTTTTATTTTCATTATTTTGTGTTCTCTATCTGCCAGCGATGGTGAATGAAGATGTGTCGATGTGCTGATGTGGTACAGCGTTGGGCGAGGGCTGCCTGGAATGGCCGGCGGTCGAATCGCGAATAATCAAGTACAACATCAACATTGTCGGCGACGCGCGTGACCGTGGGGTCCTCAGGGCGTCGATAACCTGTCGCGAAGGCTACGCGTTTGCTCTGCAGAACAATTCTCTGAGACAAGATCAGCAGCAGCAGCCAGTGATGACGGCACGCTGTATGGGCAACGTGTGGGACATCAAACCGCCCGACTGCATCGGTAAGTTTATACACTCTGCAGGTAAAAATATAATTTGCATCGCGGTAGGGAGAAGGTATTTTAACCTTTCGGAAATTTTTTTCTTGTCAAAAAGTTTGCATTCAAACATTTTTTCATTTGGGAGAGGGATTTAAAGGCAAAATTGAAATTTTGAGCACGTGTAATCTCCTCTGTCGGAATTTTGCAGCCGACGGTCGAAAACGGCATACTTGCTGCAGCCCTTTACTTACTTGACACAAGTGACGCTGCAAAATACAGTTGGACATTTTTCATCATTTTCTGCTCATCAAAAAAGTGTTCAACACGAAAACACGCGCTTCACTCGATTTATAGAACTAATCGTTTTCGAACTTAAGATTGAGGAAATTTGAGTTTATAAGTTGCACGTATATATGTCTCAACTGATCATTTTATAAACGTGCATTTTCCATTTTTCATGCTTCACCCTGTACATGTATAATAATGTTGGGCGTGCTGCGCTCGTTTCAATTCAATATTCTTTTATTACAGTCATCGTCAAACCGATAGGGACAAAGGCGCGATTGCTGCATGCCCAGAACAACAAAGAAGCAGTGATTTCGCATTTTTGTTGAACAATAACAAATAGGGCTACCGAAGTTAGGCCTATAGATCGGTTAATAAGTGGTTAATCGTGAGAAATATTTCGATAAATTTTTATTTAATCGATTAAAATCCGAATAAAAATGTTGTTAAAAAGTCGGTTGAACTCGTGAATTTTAAGGATTTGTTTTTGAACTGGTAAGTTACAAATTTCTCAATTATTGATGGTTTGCTGCCAGCGCAACTAAATGTACAGATATCAGCGCCTTTCATTCGATGTTTTAATGTATCGTAAATAAGGTGTTAAAATTTTGGCGTGGATTTTTTCTGCACATCCACACGGTCAAGCGCATTGCGCCGAATAGGCCATTTAGGCCTATATATTGCCAAAGTACAGCATACAGACACTGCGCTATATAAAGACGAAGATTGAAAAAATGACGCCGACTATAAATCTTAGACCTACGTGGAGGAATATACTGTCTCAGACATAATTGAACATGTGAAGATGACAAGGGAATTAAGACGCAGTGGGTGGACTTCAGGGAAGAAGAATACTGAACTAATGGACCCACGCCGGATATGCATGCGAGTCATGGTGGTATTATAGGAACGACCAATTAAGCCTGCCTAGCCTAAGGGAAGAACGTTGCGTTGGCGATGCCTGCCGGGCAGAGAGACCCAGTGGTTGAAGGATGAGTGATTGGGTTTTTGTGTTGGAGTCCACGTACTCGACGGCACTACTCGCATTCATCAATTTCATCACGCTGACAGTCCTGCTAAGATGCTTTGTTCCGACACACAGTAGGTCTGCAGGACGTGTGCTATCACCGAATACCTTAGGCCCTACAATACCATTTTTTTCTGGGCGCTTTGGGACCGAGACCTTTGAGGCAACTAACATAAAACATAATCCGTGAGGCTTCATTTGCTGCTGTGGGAATAATTCGCCGCTATATTAAGTGTGTCGATAAATGTTTTTTCCAGGTAAGCCTCTATAAAATTTATAAAGTTGAAACTCCCCATTTTGTTGAACTGGGGGCGAAATTGAAACTAAAAGCACCCATCATCTCCTCCGTTGGAAATTTGCAGCTGTTTGTCGAAAAATTGCAACTTCTTGTCCCCTACTTTTCAACCCAGGATGCTGGACAGACAAAACAGACAGACGGGGACAAATAATGCTGCCAATAGCGCGCTCTGTATCTTGCGGTCGGTGAAAACAGAACAGTGTAAATGGCGGGGCATGTAGAAAGCGGCGTGCGAGGCAAAGCTGAGAATTGGCGCGTGAAGAGTACTGATCGCTGGCTGGCTGGCAGTACAAGAGTCAGTCGCTAGGGCGGCGCGCGCCACGCGGGCTCAGTTCAGTGTCCACTGTCCACCTAGAGCAATCTGCTAAGAGACGTTCCATGTCTCGTGCCGCGCCGACCCTCCCTGTCCATTTACTAGTTCGAGGCTCCTTAACACAACTGAACGATCCCCCACCCAGCTTATGCTCTGATTCTTGTCCCAGTTCTCCACTCTAGTGATGCACACGATATTTAACCGGCGGCCGGTCAAATATTCTATAGGCTATATGACTGGTCGAATTTTTCACCGGTCAAAGGCGCCAAGTCATGATTGGTTGACCGGTCATGACCGGTCCAATATCCGGCCCTGTGAGGGACGGATATTTGACCGGTCATCGCCTTCAATAGCCTTAGCCAGTACGTAGGACTACAAGCAATGGTGCTCAGGTGCCGGCTAATATAACTCTTTATGCAGTATTTACACGATCGAGCAAACATCGTGCAGCTAGCTCGACGTTCTATGGTAATTAGCATGCTAATTAGGAGAGCGGGGGGTTGTGATTGGAAGGCCTATATAACACGTGATCAGCTGTGGGCTAAGAGCCTATGCCTAAGCCTACATTTGAGCCAGGGGGCGGGGTTCCAATAGGCCTGCTTGAGCCAGGTCGTTGTTTGCTCGATCGTGTAAACACCTTATAAAACCGTGTCCCTGCGACGGTACGACCACCACCCGCAGACACGGCGGCAGCCGAGCAACTGACGATCTCAACCGTAGCAAGTACTGTATCACGGATCCGCCAGTCAGCCAACTATCACCTCAAGCCTAGCAAGCAGCCTGGCTATCACGGTGCAGTCGGAAAGTTTTTTTGCTTGCCTTCTGGAATCTTGAATAATTACCATCCATATTGTCTTTGACCAGACTCATAGGTTAAAATGTAACTTGATAAGTTTGACAAATTCATCAAAATAAAACCTTTATATTCATTGTTTATGTTGACGTTTCGGCAACCTCTGCTTTCTTCGTCGGAACGACTGTCCGCCAAGTGTCGCTACGGCCTGTAGGCTATCTGACCGGCTGCCGGTCAAATAGTCACGGCGGAAAAAATATCTTCGAACTCGATTCTGTAGCTGCAGCTGCAGTAGGCCTAAGTAAAAAATCGGCGTTAGAGACGTGTTCAAAAATTACCTAAAATGAACCAAAATCTCAGTTCCGTACTTGCATCTAAAGGAGAATGCTGAACGAGCTGAAACATGTCAGTGCAATGCATTCAGTTCAGTTCTGTTGCATTGTGCTCGCCTTAAAATTACTTGCAGGCGCAATACCAACATTGTTTCAATGATGGTTAGGCTACACTAACGCAAAGTTTCTGATTTACCAACAGTCCCAGCACTAAACCGACAGACCCGCCTGAGGTCCTGCGAGCGGAATTAAATCGGAGACAAATTTAAACGATGCTTGGTTGCTTCCAGGGGCGGCGCCACGGTTTTAAAGGTGGGAGGGACAATTTCGCGAGCGGAGCGAGCGAAAAAAATTTTTTGACCCCCCCACCTTAAGACTACCTTGGCGGTACAAAAATGATTATGGTACGATTATGGTAATTACCGTATGATACGGTCGGCTATTTTAGCGACAGCTGTGCTTCTTGTTAACTTTACGTCATTGAAGAAAAAACAACAGTGAAATGACGTCTACACATCAAGTTACCCAACATTTTTTCACAGAGTTAGGATTTTCATACAAAAACGTCTAT
>Ga0209671_1007668_pt1 | contig 11224 bp, 6 predicted proteins | sample WorMetHERISLAND2_2_FD_187401 | JGI IMG/M metagenome (GOLD analysis project Ga0209671, IMG submission 187401) | Marine gutless worms symbiont microbial communities from Max Planck institute for Marine Microbiology, Germany - Olavius geniculatus... | ecosystem: Host-associated > Annelida >...
GAACGAGTGTGACCCATTGCGCGGCAAACTGGGTGTAGGATATGAAGTGCGGCCAACAAGCAGCAGCAGCAGCAGAACTGTGTGCTGCAGTCTTGAGGCGGACACACATAAGGTCAGAAATAAGGAACAGACTTTCTGCTGCCTGACAAATAGTAAAGTAAAGTAAAGTGTAAATTTATATAGCGCATACTCAGAAAGATCTCTAATGCGATTAAATAGAATGGCTTAAAGCACAAGTGCGTTGCCAGTAATTATATTGGTAACAGGATAGCGGAGAGTTCAGATGTGAGCTACAAATTGGAAGTTGATACTATATCCTGTTCTTGTGGTACCGGCAGTTTTGCGCCCCGTTAATGGCAAATAGCGAGTTATAGTCCTATTGTCTTAACAATCCAAAGCCCCAATTCCCAACGCAAAATTATATAAGCTGGCAATTTAGCATGTTTGGCCGAACAGAAGCCCCACAAAAAATGCATTAAACAGTAGGCCTACCCACGAGACTAAAGTAAACACTGCAGCACAAGGGATTACTGACTAAAAGTAAACAGTACTCTTTTAGTAAAAACCTAGAAAAAAAGCAGTAAAAACACTAATATTTTGACAAAAAGTCAGCTCAAAAGTAACTTAAATAACAGAAACCTGCTAGATACTGTGTTTCGCCATTGTATTTTGAATGCATTGTCGAAATAATACCACGCCAAATCACAGTGAATAAGCTTTTTAGGACTGTGACAGAGACATGTGTCGAAGGCATCGACAGCGAATAGACTATTTAAAACGCTAAACTGACACAAACAAACTAGTAACAACAAGAGAATCATTTGCTGCACCGTATTGTTTAAGTTGCAAAAAGTTCGTTTTTTGCTTCTCCTGGAAAATTACAGTTTTCCTAGTTACGGCGTTTTGTCTTTATACGGCAGAATTGTTCCCCCTCCCCGAATTTTAGCTTGTTAGCAAATTGTCTTTTTGTCAGAATTTTTCATTCAAAAATGTACAATTTAGGGCTATCAATCCCACGTCTTGGGGCAGTTTAGAGGTAAAATTGAACTTTTGAGCACCTATAATATCTTCTGTCAGAATTTTGCTGCTGTCTGTTGGAAAATTGACCCTCCCCACTTAACCCACAATGCTGCTGATTGTAATATATATATGCTAATTTTAGCGTCCACGGACCTTTAAGCAGTTAAAAAAGTTATGAAATAAAAAAACTACTTAATCCACAAGGTGAGACAAAATAGCAATCCACTGTCGTATTTTGCAAAATTTTAAGCAACCACATATGAATTTTCCTACGAAACTTAACGATTTCTCGCTTGTCTCGCTGAGCGAAAAAAGCGAGCGAGATTTACCTACGAGCGAGCGAGAAAATGGTTGGTGAGTCGCTTTAATTACAGGTCTAACGTACGACAGTCCATGAGTTCTTTTTAAAGTTCACGGACACATTTTAGTATCTATGTAAAGCAAACTGCCTTGCTTAACGTTCATGTCTTGTGCTTGTATAAGATTTACATACTTATCATTTTAAAAATATCGATATCGCGATATTTTTAAACTATCGTATCGATATCGTATTGATTGAAATCCTAATATCGAAGCATAACTAGTGCACATCGAAATTTTCGTCTCTTTTACTTATTTTTATCAAACGGAAGTTAGTTGGCGCATGCGCAAACATCGTGTCGTCGCCATAGTCGATAAGTTGTTTTGGTGATATTTCTCTACACGTGTGTAGCGTGGATAATTACGTTCGTTTAAAATTGAGTTTCGCCAGCACTTAACAACAAACATCATGGACATGAACAAACTTGTAGAAGTGTTGCAAGCCACTTTGCAGCCGGACCAACGCGAAGCGGCGGAGAAACATTTGTCAGAGGTTGCCTAAATTCGACCGCACTGTTTACTTTACTTTAGTGGCGCCGGTAGCGAAAGTAGGACCGACTTCCCCACCCCGGACATAACCCCCTTCCATGACGAACACTCCCCCTCTTTCCACCGTTTGGACGGAATCCCCCGGCACAGACTAGGACAGAAACCATCCCCTTTCTAGGTACAATAACACTTATTTAGACCAGTTTCATATTTCACCAGTGAGCTCTACTCGTCGAGTGCTACAAAAGATATCATTACACCACCGTTCAATTCTGTCCGCAAGTAACAGAAAAAACACTTTGAAGTACTGCTCTCACTGTTACCAGTATTATAGTGACCACCGGAAAAACATTCTCGCATCAAAATTGTCAAAATTTCTGTGTATAAATTTGCAGGTTCACAAGATAATTGGATTCGTGCCAGCGCTGCTACAACTGGTGATGTCTGAGCAGTTGGATATGCCAGTCAGACAAGCAGGTTTGTCCATTGTCTGATGCAATCAATGACCATGGCTGAACAACCTGCTTTTAAAGCTCATATTGGGTTTTGGGCTTTTGGGTTAAACTCGGGTTTTATAAAAAGCAGAGCTGTCAAATTAACACATTAATTAATGTGTTAATGCGTTAATAAATTAACATGCATTAAAAAAATTAATGCCTGTTAAAAAAATTAACGCACATACGTAAATTTATGGTTATTTACTAAATTCTGCAAAGCAAAAGTTCCAATATTCCATTAAGCTGTAATTATTTGACAATCACATAAATTCAAGTAACTAAACTAGTTGCCTTTCCATCACTACAGGAAATAAATAATTATTCCGACGACAGGCTGATAAATTTCTATGCTAGCTATGACACCAGCTATTGCTGATTATACATTTAAAATGTTTCTAACTTTCCATATTCTACAAGCGGGGCCCCTCAAATGTCGCAGGGCCTGCGTTAACTTACCCCCTTACTCTCCCTCTCGAAGTTCTTGTGTGCGTTAATAACGCATTGATTAATGCGTTAAAAAAATTAACGCAGTGCGTTAATGCGTTAAAAAAATTAACGCAGTGCGTTAATGCGTTAAAAAAATTAACGCTTTGACAGCTCGAATAAAAAGCCTCAGCTTTTTGGGTTTTGGGATTTCTATATGGGTGCTTAGTTATTAGGATGAGCACTGCTAGGCTGATGCTTTTCTCATCAAGTAAGTATGAGCTTCTGCAGTTCTATTGCTATTTTTATTGCCAGTTATGAACAATTTAAATTTCACTGACATCTGCAATCATGTAATGCAGATGTGCTATATATGAACAGATGTAGTAGTTGTATTGACATTTTTGATAGTGGTAATAGTATTAGCAGTAGTAATAGTTGTTGTAGTAATAATGTAATAGTAGTCTGTGCTTGTTGTGCTTTTGCACACCGTGTGAGTGACAGTGTGGTTTTTTCTGTTTACCCCTGACTGTTGTCGAGCGCCTCTGTAGCTCTGCGTACTGGTACTGTATAAAAATGATTAATAAATTTCTTTTATTATTGGCTGGTGCAGGTGTTCTGTACATGAAAAACATGGTGATGCAGTATTGGGAGGACAGTGACGAGGCTAAGGCTGCTGATCCACCGGATTTTGTAATCCATGAGAACGACAAGCAGATTATCCGGGATAATCTTGTTGAGGCAGTCATCGCTGCCAGCAGTCCCATCAGGTCAGTGTTAGAGACAAGAACTTTTTAAAAAAAACATGCCGCCAAAATTTTATCCACATATTTTGCGAAGTCTTTGGCGATTTGCAGACTTCTTCGCTGGCACATTCTGTGGAGAATTCAATCACCCACGATTTAGTACATGTACAGTTTTGGCATGAACATTTCCATGGGCAGGAGTCACTCAGTACAGGGAGCAGGAGAACAGGTAGCTGGTGTATCAGTTTAAAGGTCAAAGATGAAGCTTACTGGTCGTTATAAACCCCCAAAGATGATAAATATCTTTAATAAATGTTCTTTTGTTTTTATTTGTGATCACTGAGAACGATGTGTTATGCAAGCTAGGCCTGGAAATCAAAGCACTGAGTTGTATTAAGAACTGTATTAGGCTGGTATCTAAGTGTATGTTGTATTATAATATTGTATAGATTTTGTCGATATTTTGAGTATAATTATCACAGAATGGCACTTTGTTTTCTTTTGCACACCAGATGAGCAGCAGTGTGGCTCATTGATTTATTTTAAATTTTTGTTTAGCTGACTTTGCTTTGCTTTAAATAATGCCTTTTTGTTAAATATTGTTGTATATTTTGTGGGGTTCTTTAGAGTGCAGCTCGGAGTCTGCGTCAGCCAGATAGTGAAGCACGATTTTCCGGGGAAATGGCCCGGAGTTGCCGAGAAAGTCTTGATGTATTTGAAGTCGGAGCGCCATGACACGTGGAGCGGTGCTCTCATTTGTCTCCATCAGCTCGTTAAGCATTTCGAGTCGGTATTAGTCGGGATTACTAGGCTATTGTATTACACTTGAATAGGGTTAGAACGATACCAAAAAAGCTCCCCAGTACCCAATACCCAATATTATTGGGTCCTGCCGATACCAATACCCAATGCCAATACCGATATCGGCTTCCTGTCACGTGTCCTGCCACAGCTAGACACGAGAAGTGAAGTGATTTGTACTAACCGTGCTAGCCAAATGGATTTAACTGAGCATTAGGATCTGTTTGGTCTGCTTTGGCAGCACCTGCACTCAGCTCCACATTTAACGATGCAAATATTGGGCAATACCCATTACTCCAATGCTAGTATCGTTCTAACCCTACAGTTGAAAGAAGGCAGTTAATTTAATTAATCAAAAATCTTTATAAAGAATTTCTTAGACATACAGAGTGCTGTTTTAGCTGTAACGCTGTTTCTGGCTCACTATAACAACATGATATTAGCATGTCATTAGGATGTCATTGTGATAGGAGGAATCGACATGGCAAGACAGCATCACAGCATTTTTGACCCATCTTCCGGCATAGTCACTCAAAACTCCTGTCTGTAGACACATCTTTTAAACCAGCATTTTGTTTCTTAGTTTTCTGTTAACTTTGAAGTACCGTAGGTGTGCTAGTATTAGGACATATTTTGATCGAGTGACTGATCTGCACGTTAATTGATCTATTGCCTGATTTGCTGTATATGGACCTGTAGATACAAGAAGGCGGAGGAGCGCTCGGCTCTGAACGATGCAATGGTGTTGTTGTTACCGTTGATTCATCAGATCTGCACACAGCTGCTTGCCGATCAGTCGGAGATGGCCGTGACCATTCAGAAACAGATTCTCAAGATTTTCTTTTCACTAATCCAGGTTCATGATAAGTCATTCCCTTTGCTAGTACCGGCAATCTGCATTGATAGATTACATCATTGTGTGCCATCTGCACCTAGTCCAGTGCGAAATGGCTGTGATGTTATGAATTAACTAGTCTTCATCTGTCTTGCAATATCATGTTCAGTTTAGTTTTTGTTTATATCTCGTCTCAGTCCATTGATTAGACTTGTTTTTTTCTGTAGATATTTCAGGCCTGGCTTTTACACTGGCATCAGGACAGCTGAATTCATGTTACTATTTTTTTCAAAATCAGGTATTTCATTCCACAAACCTGTGATCATGTGGCATATGGAGTGAACTAATATAACATGATAGTCCAGGTTAAATGTCCATTTATTCAGTTGCCGTTGAGCATACTCGAATATTTTTGAATAAAAATTTCAAACTGTGTATCACTATCAGTGCAGCTCAGTTCTGGCTAGGTGATCGATTTCTGCTATGAATTAATTGGCTAGATGTTTTGAACTAGTAACAGATTAACACGTAAATTGTATTTCTATTTGTTTGTGGTTCAGATGCCTGTTGTAGTTCCTTCTGCTTGCCGCTGTACGGACTGTATAACTTACCATATAATGAAATATAACTGGCACAAGTTATTACAATTGTACAGGGTGGGCCAAAAAAACTGGACTTGTTTGAGCGTTGATAACTCAGCGATGCTTACCCGTAGAAAGGCGTGTGATATGTCAAAAGTTTTAGAATGTTGTAGACAAAAAGGGCCGAACTCGCATAGCAAATCATTTAAATATTCTTTGCCTAGTTTGCCTAAATCTTCATTACCCCTGAAATTAGGCATTTGCCTGTACTCCCATGTACCCGAGTTCATTGAACTCAAAAACTCACTGCCAAAAAGTCCGTGATTTAAATTCTGTGAATTAATCAGTGTGGGGACATTGCAGCAGATAGCATGGTCACAAAATTTTCGTAACTGACCAGTTAAAACGTGTGCTAATCGAATGCTGGCCTTAGCTGATTCTGAACACATTGACTCCAGCGATCGATCAGCTGCCTAAAAGGATTGATGACTGTTATGAATGCAAAAGCTGGGCAACTGCCTATGTCGAATTTCATCTTATCTAAACGTATGTGTTAATGATTGTTGATATTTCACTGTATGCTGAATGAAAATCAACTGAAATTCATGTGTTACTGCTAATTTAGCATGATTTTAGGGGTGGGACAGATTTGTGTAAATCAGGCAAAGAATATTTAAATGCTGAGAAATGCAGGTTGTACATTTCTTCGGTACACAATCTTGAAACTATGCGCCTTTCCATCAATAAACATTGCTGAGTTATACAAGCTCAAATGTCCATGTTAAATCCATGTGTTACAGTCAAATTTGGCAGAATTTCGTGTGTGACGAATATTTATGCAAATTAGGCAAAGAATATTTGAATGCTTCACTGTGCAAATTTGTCATTTATTCTTTACAGCATTTTGAAACTTTTGACGTATCACACGTTTTTCTACCACTAACCATCGCTGAATTATCAATGCTCAAACAGGTCCATTTTTTGGCCCACCCTGTATTTCATTACTATACGGTAATCATGGCTAACTGATGTAACTGACTGGATGTTGTAGTTTCAACTGCCACTGCAGTTAGTCACTCAGCCGATCTTCACTGGCTGGATGGAGCTTGCCAGGCAGGTTGCCGACCGACCTGTCCCGGAGGTACACTTTTCAGGCTCTTTCTGGTTTCGAAAAGTTTTTGTAGGCATTTTCTGGCTTTTTTTTTGTTTTTGTTACTGCAATCAGTTGTCTTCTGAATTGTAATGACTTACATCTGTAGCACTCATATGACTGTCTTGATTGTGCTATACTGTGGCCATTAAAGGTCCATAGCCACGGTCAAAGTCACTCGTGCAATTTACGTAGATTTTAATTTAATTGCGCCATTTGTTGTAGGTATGCAATACTGTCGATGAGGATGAGAGACCGGAACAGATCTGGTGGAAGTGCAAGAAATGGTCGCTGCACATCCTTGTACGGTGTTTTGAGAGGTAACGCTTTTTTCATCTTGGTTCAGTGCTGTGTTTTTCATTCTCTTTTTTGTTGATGTTCTTTTTTCTTCTCTTTTTTTCTGTTCTTTGTAACAGTTTCTTCTTAGTAACTCTGCCAGCAATGCAGGGTGAATATAATTCACGAATCGGTTGATGCTGATAGAACAGAGGCAAGTGTTCCCGGCTTCTGAAGCAAGGGTCTCAACTTTTTTTGCACAATGCGGCTCAAGTGTCTCCATGTTAAAGTACAGATTTATGGATGTGGCACATACAGACAATTTTCAGACTGATCTTAGCTGCTGAGAATTGTATCTGATTGTTGAGTTGAATACATGTAGCTGAATTGTTCAGAACCTACAGTGTCGCACTGCCATTTGGTTGGTAGTTTAGCATATTAGTTCTTGTGCTTAGTAACTAATGTTACGCAGTTTAAGCATTTAGTGATGCACCGCAAAGAGTGCTAAACAGCCAGTTATGCATTTTTCTTGTGAAACATTTACTAGCCATTAATTTTTCTTCTGGCTTTATTCATTTTTTATTAAACTTAGGTTAGCTATTTCGGATTTGGGATTTTCACAGCCACAGTGTCTTTCTGGCTACCCTGCTAATGTCACTAGAGCGTTGAATTATTGCTAATTAGTATAGTTTGATTTCCTGCATGCTGGTGATTTATGATCGTGTGAAACATCGTACAGGTACGGTAGTCCAGGTACAGTGATGAAGGAGTACAACGAGTTCTCTGAATGGTACCTTAGAACATTTTCAGGTAGATGACATCTCTGTGCTTCTGTTTCTTCGCTGTTTATTCCATCATTCAAATCATTCCATGGAAGGCAGTATCGGTTGCTGAAATGTCAAAAAAATGCATTTTAAAAAGTTGTTTAAATCAGCTTAGGGGTGTTCATTTCCCTGGCACGTGCTGTTGAGCCCGTAGGTGGATGGTATGTAACGTATCACTAGTTCTTTTGGTGTCTGTCTTCAGTCTTCAGTTTATGCAATTACTTCTCAGATTCTGCATTTATGGCTTGGTAACATAACTGTAGGTGTCGGACTTGTGATCAGAGGCCGTGGGTTTTGTTCCCTGTCGGCAAAAAACCTACGTTTGCAGCACAGTTATTTTTGGCCGGTCCACATAGTTGTGTGTGTGTTTGTGCAGCCGGTATACTGGAAGTGATGTTTCGGCTGTTGGACGTCTACCGCAGCAAGCAGTATCTCAGTCCACGAGTGCTTCAGCTTGTACTGTCGTACCTTGCGCAGTCGTAAGTCGACTTTTCACATTTGCGTTCGAAAACTGGGAACTTGTTGACTACTGCTCAGTGGTCACGGGCCATAGTGAAGCTAAGATGCAGCATATTACTGGTTCATTGTAGTTATCAGAAGGCAGCGACCCCCAAGATGTCCCCAAGTCTTAGATTGGTCAGCATGGTCTGCCATTTATTTATGCCAGTTTTGGTAAAAGTATGACAGTTTGCAGTATCCATTTGCAGAGAAGCCCCACTACTAGCTGTGTTTGTCATTGTGTGCTCTACTGTGTGTGAGAGTGCATCTCAGATGTGTTATGTTATGTTGTCTCAAATATGTTACGGTTTCATATTTTTTATGGTTTCGGTTTGGTTTTGCAGGAAAAACAGAAATTCTGGTACAGTAGCAATAACTGGAACAATACCAGTCCCGAATGTTGTTAACACAGTCTCGTGTGTGTTTTTAACTGTATGTGATGTGCTGCCTCGCTGGCATAATAAGTGATGATGATTAGTGTCACTGTATTTTTACGCGCGAAGCAGCTACTGCTTTAGCACATTTTAGCCATCGCAATTCTGTCCATCTGTCTGTCACACGGGTGAATCAGTCAAAAAAAGGTGCAAGCTAGGATCACCAAATTTTTACCGTCGGCTGCCTGGATGACTCTATTTTCAGATACCCTAAAGGTTTTCCATAAATTCAAAGGGGGTCATCCCGAACGAGGCCGCTAAATGAGAGGGGGTAGGAAAAATTTGCGATTTTCAGCCAGTAAGTCTCTGTATCTCAGTAACAGTGCGAGATAGTGCCTAGGTTACTACTAATCACTAATAGGAAGTCGTACACTTGCTCTTGATTGCTACCGAATTCAATGACCAACGCAGAAATAGGGAATTTTTATGGATTTTTTGGTGATTTCAGGGTGTGAGACACATTTCAAGAGCGAATTGCACCAAAATCAATTGAGATAGACATGGACAAGCTGCGTATGAACTTTTCAGCATTGAACGTAGATTTCGACGGTCCTAGTCTCAATTTTCTAGGTTCAAGGAAACCTGCGCACAAGAGCATCAAAGAGCGGTATCGCTGTAAAAGTCGTGATTTTACCGTTGTTGGCCAGTCTTTCATGAAAATGGTTGCAGATCACAATGGGCATGCTGCCTATCACAACAAGCACTAGTGATGAGCTTTTTAGTCGTATCAAGATGACTGTGAAAGACCCTAAACTTCTGAAATAAGGGGTTTTATTGATGTCTGCGATCTTCGGCTGCAGTGCACACTCCAAGAATGAACTGCGACGAAATGGCTGGAGATAGACTGACAGTTTGCAAACAGAAACTGCTATAGGCTTTTCGCGCGTCTCGTGAGCATTACGTTAGCTCAAATTTCTTGTTCTACTGGACGCAGCACTTCCACAGCACAAATGCATTTTGGGACAGGGATGGAGGTGCCAAATTTTGGAGTCAAAAGGTCAACATTGACTGTTATGATGCGATGATATCACAGGCTGCGCGGTAGCGCCAGCCCTGTTATAAAGGTGACCAGCCATTTCAATGGGAAACTCCAAAATTTGACCCCTCGTGTCTCCCAAACCCCTTAATTTTTCCACATCAAAATTTGCACAGATGATTACATCAAGCATATCTCCTGATGTGCAAAATTTGGTGAAAATCCGTTTACGGAGGGCTTCCCCCCAAATAGGTGAAATATAACGCTTGCGTGACTTTTTGTGCGTTCCCTTCCCTTCCTTTTTTTTTTCTTGCCGTTCTCATAAGTCATAATTTTTGGTTCTAGGGTATGGTTTTCGGGGTCAGCCAATTTAACAGTGTCATTTATATTTACTCCTGATCAACTCCCGTTGCCATGGCAACGAAATTTGGGACAAAATAAGCGATAGCTCGGCCCCCGTAAAAGATAATTGCGTGCTGTTTGCATTTATCCCCCTATTTTCGGGCCCGCGCTATCCGATGGTGTCATTTAAATTTTTCCCCTGGCAACCCCCGTTGCCGTTTGGGACAAAATTCACCATAACTTGGGCTGTGTAAGAGATATCTGCAAAATTTTTGCATCTATAGGGGGGTTTTCAGGGATAGGCCATCGAATGATGCCACTCGAATTTTTCCCGGAGCGACCCTCATTGCCATGGCAACAAAATTTGGGACATATGGGTTAGAACTCAGCTTACGCAAGAGATATATCGAAGGTCTTTGCGTCAGATGGGGTGCTTTCGAGATCAGTTTATTTTAGTATGAGCAGTGCGCAATTATTCAAAAGAAAACATAAGCACCTCCGCAAAAATCATATGTTGAATATAGGAAAAATTGTCAATATCTTGCAGCAAAAACATTATACATTTTCTAACATTGTTATAATTAATTAATCAGACGTTAGATTAATATGACATTTTAGAAGTTAACGACAGAATCTTCTAATTCGAGGGCTGCTTAAAGCGAGATAGGACACCCGTCCGCTTTGAACGTCAATTGATAGAAAATCTATAGAACTAAGCGAAGTAGCTCGTATTTCAAGACAAAAACAATTTTAAATTTACTTTACGCACAATAAAATAAATAAAATATTGGTGAAAAGTTGAGTTTGGAGACAAAACAGACGGATTTTGAGTCGTTTAATTTAGCGGAAGTTGATCCCTGGTATCCATGACGACGCCAGCAGACAACGTTGGTGCTAGTGTTGGGTCATTTCAAATTATTATTGTGGTTTGTCAAAAATGTGACTCCCATCACGGTTTACGTAGTAGTGGTA
>Ga0209671_1007669_pt1 | contig 11223 bp, 7 predicted proteins | sample WorMetHERISLAND2_2_FD_187401 | JGI IMG/M metagenome (GOLD analysis project Ga0209671, IMG submission 187401) | Marine gutless worms symbiont microbial communities from Max Planck institute for Marine Microbiology, Germany - Olavius geniculatus... | ecosystem: Host-associated > Annelida >...
TCTATATAGCTGTTTGCTCAACATGACAATTTTGCGAGTTTAACTCTATATTGTTGTTCTTTTTGTTTGTTTGTTTTTTTTGTTTTTCTTGTCTACCAATGTTTATTTGGTGAAATAAAGATTATCAATATGCTGCATAAGTTCTTCCTGCAGCGGATCCAGAAGGAACCCGGTCTCCAAATAGTTTTCGATAAATTTTTAACTTAAGTGGTGCTTCGTATCTATTGTGACAGTTATTAATTGGCTAATTATTATCGTCACTATACGGTAAAAAAAACAATCCGGAAAAGGGGTTTGCATGGTGTCCACATAAATTTTTGACTATGGCAGCCCCGTAGAGAAAAAGAGTAAGTTACCCAGGAAACCCGCGACGTTTTGGGGGCCCCGCCGTCGCTGAAAAAAATATAATACACCACAATGCACCATTTTAAAAAAAATCAAATATTTTCTCCCCAGTATAGGGCCCCGCGAGAATGTTTTTCGGGGCCCCGCTGTGGCTCTCGACGCCCCTGACTATGGGTATAGGCTACATATCGAAGTTCCCACATATCGAGTGTTGTCGTAGGCCTATAGATTGAAAGCTTCTCTGCACGGACCGGTATAATTGCTAGTTTTTGTCAATATATCGCACGTTCAATTGCTACGGCTGAGCAAATATTTGCTCTGCATAGCACCCGTATTCATTCATAAGATCCTCACAGTGCGTCTGCGCCTATTATTTACCAGCTAGCACGTGTAGTGTACACAGCGATATAAAGAAAATGTTCTCAGAGGAAAAAAATTCAAGAGCGCAGAGTAAACAAAACTGAAGGAAGTGGGGGAGTGAGTGTAGCTTCTTAACGGCACGCTAACAGAATATAAGGCGCCATCCAGTGGTGAAATGATTATGGTGTCGATGGTATAGGTTTTAAGTGTTAGACTATAGTTTTCTCAGTCTCTGACATTTTATCATTGTTTATTCACCGCATGGAGTAGCAATTAAGACATATAAAAAGAAACAATCGTAAAAAACACTTAACTGTTTTCGTATAAATATCGAAATTTTATTAGGTTTGTATTGCTTTAGCCTGTCAATTGATCCGTGCGACAAACACACTTCACGACGAGTTTACTAAAAAGTTAGTATGAATCGAGATTTAATCTACAACGAAGTTCTTTTTATGAATCTACTTTGTACGACAAACATTTAAACTGTCGAGATCTGCGAGGAATAATATTGTGTTGAAATATGATATAAATGATATACCATGTTATACCCATCAGCAGCTGGCAAAAACGTGCGTAAAACACCGTAATTAGCGACGGTGAATGCAGAATTTCGTGTTGTGAGATTAGGCCTACGTGTCGATATCGACAAATGGCAGATGAAGACAATGATGACAATAATATAATAGCGGCAATTTGGAACATCACTTTACTTTCACATATAACTGACCCATCACCCCGCATAGAGATGCCTTAACGGTACTTCAAACTCAAATCGACGCGTTTCAGTGGCGTAGCCAGAAATGTAAATAAACCTATACTGAGGGCTCTCTTTTTTCCACTTTTCTTATTTTTTTCTCTTCTCGCTTCCCTTTCGTTCCCTCCCATTCCTTTCTTTTTAGGCCTATCTGTTTTGTTTTTCATTTCTTTTTTTCTGTCATATCCTCCCATTTTACTTTCGCCCTATGCCTCTTTTTTCTCTCCCTCTTTTCACTTACAGGGTGGGCCGAAATAATGGCACAATTTTTGTACGCAAATAACTTTGTCAAATGTAGGCCGATTTTCACAAATCTTTTACTATCGGAATCAGGAGAAAATTTGTAGTAACACTATCACTAAAGATCCCTCCACACCTCAAGTGTGTCGCTTTCTTGTCTACGCCACTGACGCATTTAGACCTAGGCCCTATAAGAGAGAGATGGCACCCACCACTCGGCTGAGCAATTGGCCGCTCAAAACACGCAGTTCTCGAAGCGCATTTTTCACAGATACGATAATGATTGCACCCTCCATCTCGCGTTATTGAATTGTGACAGCGCATGCGCAGTCGAGAGTGTTTCCGGTCGGTGCTTGTTCGCATAAGCTGGTCCTCGTGCCAGCTAAATGCGTATCATTCACTGCAGCGTCTGTCGGCGTCCGACGGTCTGTCTTCACGTCATTTCCCGCCGAATAACGATTACGCATTGGTGATGGGACGACGGTGAGATTTGGAGTTCGATTAGGTACCGACAGATAATATCGCACGCAATCCACTGATATTCTCTGTATATATAAATACGTAAAGTCCTTCCCGAGCCTTACGGCCCATGGCGGCGCTGATCTCCGTTTCCTAAAGCCCTCATCCAGACACCAGTTTTTACACTGCGAGACCACGGATACGGGGCCAGTGTATCGCGCGGTGTGCCTGTTTACGTCCCAGCTTTTGCTGGTACTCATTGTGCCTACCCACGGAGGGATGGCTAGGCTGAGTTAACCTGGGTGGCTGGTTACATACCGGGATGGTCACCCATTTAAGTACTAATTGGGTCTGGTGTTGATTAACTTCGTTGATGGGATCAACGACGCTACCAACTGAGCCAAACCACCACCGTTATAAATGAGTATATCACTTAAATGTTTTTTAAATTATTTTTATTGGCTTTGTTTGTTAAAATTGTACGATATTTGCTTTTAGTTCATAATGTTTTATACTTACTCAAAACTAAAAACATTAAAGTTGAATTTAGGTAGAAAAAAATATACAATCTTGGCTTTCAGGAATGCTTTACTTTTTTGTTCAGCATGTTTCGCTGTATTAAAATTATTTATTATTGTTTCATGAAAATTAAAAATTAATTACTTTCTGCTGCATGCTACTTATTAGAATAATTAAATTTCAAAATTTCAATAAAAAACTTGAACAGTCAGTGTAATTTAACATTTCATTTTTGTTACTTTGTTTCTGCGACCGGTTCGTTTTACGTTATCAATTAAACGTTTTTGCCATTATGTCTAATTCACGAAGCAGTTAACTGTTTTTCATCAACAACAACAACATTAGCAGTAGATTACTGTATTATAAAGTGTAAAAATCGACACGATAAGTTGCTGCGAATCTGTCTCAAAGTCACATCACTAAACGAGTTGTTCTTGGAGTGCGTCTTCAGTCGGTCCGTCGGACACCTGCAGTGGCAGCTAACCGCTTCATGTGCAATTAACTCTCAGCTTTCTCGCTTCAAGTTTCCATCAGTTTGACGACATCGTCTTGTTATATAGGCCTAGGCCTTTTCTTGTATGAACTCCAGTGACGGGTGACCCAAAAAGATAAGATGAGATGAAAAGTCTTGCGCAATGTCAGTCTATAGTGCGATGGTAGATATTGTTTAAGTTTGTAAACTTTAACTTTTTGGCCTGAACCTAACCCTAACCCCTGTAGTTAATCTTCGGTGATCTGCGGTGTTTAGGCAGACCGTCTTCCTTCGGTCGTCCCGAGTAATACAAAGTTGCAGGTAAAATATCGGTGTGCGTATGACATCTTGAACTGAAGCCTGTGTTCGTGCGGTGGTGGGAGAAGTTTGTTGCAATAGATCCTGTTTCCAAACAACAGCTGCCTATACGCGGTCTCTGGAACGCTCTTTCAATAGATCTCTCTAGTCTCTGCTGCATTGCGACTGAAAAAAATGCAGCGACGTGCAACGGCTGATTTTAACTACATACCACGCTTCAGTTTTGTCGTTTGGGGGAGGGCATTTTCTGCGTCATTTTAGCCTACAGTAAGAGCGAGATATCAATAACCAAAATGACAAAATGCTTCTCAACTACGTAGCATGCATTAATCTGTTAATAAACGGATGCTGCAGTTCGTTGTTTGAATAGGCCTCATAGTCCTGTCCCTGCATTAAAAAAACAGATAATCGCTGATATAAACAGAGAAACGTTCACTAATAATTTCAATACATTCGAAACAAGACTGCCTTTACATCAGGCATACCCGCCAATTTTTTACCAAGGGCCTATTTTTTACAAATTTGTAGAACAAATTTTCATAACATTTTTCTACCATGTTTTTGTTTTTATCTGAAGATAATAAATTACTTAAGATTTCGAGAGTATTTTATGTCAACTAATTCGTTTTCGTTTTTGATAATCTTTTCGTGCGTTTTTTCGTAAGTTCCTCCTGGTTTTTTTCACAGTTGCATTCTTGTAATACTATCTTATAGCCTACTTACAGGTTCAGTTGCTTCTCACGATTTTCGTCATATTTGCCTTACAGACGTCGAGAAATCAGCCCTTGGGTCATGTTTATATCCCTGCCTCTGGTGTCGTTTGGTTTACGAGCCATGGAGCAATGGCACGTGGTTGCTAATGTCGTAGTTGCACCGATGTCACCCCAAGCGCCTGCCTGGCTGACTGTACATTGTATATTAGTCAACATCCAACAGCCCGCCAATCATCAATCATTGTCTTAACTTCCAGCGATCGTGTCTCGCAATGTCCGTTTCCTTTCATCCATGGAGTGTGACGGAATGTCCGCTAACGACGGTGATGTAGCCCCGCCTTTGCCTAATACCATAGTTGTGACAAACTTTAAAAGGAAGTTGGAAAAAACGGTTGCAAACGCAGGCCCGTCGAGAATCACAACGGTGCCCGGGAAAACATTATCGCGGGTCCCCTCTAAAAATTAATTTTTTTTAATATAGTGCATTCTGGCGTACATTATATTTTTTGAGCGACGGCGGGGCTCACAAACGTTGCAAAGGTCGAGGTAATTTACCCCTTACCCCACCCTCTCGACGGGCCTGCGCAAGCGTATTTTTGTGGAAAAAATATTTGTAAAACGTGTGCAAAAATAAACAGAAAACGTTTGCTTATTTTTTCTTGTATTCACATCCTGGCATTAACTAAAATTACTAACTGATGCTAAGTTACTGGTATCGTGCTGTTTTAAGTATTTTTCTTTTTTTATTTGGTGTGAACAAAATTAGTTTACTTGTCACACATACTTCATCTGGAAACTATTCAAGACTTTTATTTCTGTAATAAGTATTCCCGATTACCGTTATTTTACGCTAATTTTTTTTAAACGTTTTTTTTAAAAAAATCGTTGAAAAAATTTTCAAAAACGTTTGAAAACGTTCATTATAACATTAGCGTCAGTCATGAGCGGTAAGAAACACGTTCCCTCACACTCCGAGCAGGGAAGCGTGAAACCCACGCTTCGAGACAGTATACCCTTTCAGCATCCGGCCTCTCGCCTTGCCTAGCTTCGTCTTCTCGGTTTCCCGGTATTCTGTCGACATGTTTTGACGTGACCGCGACAAATTGCTACACACACCCACAAGCAGAGACAGACAGACAGACGGACGGACAGATGCTAAACGCATGGCTTGTTGCTTCCCTCGTGACGCCTCTCAGTAGCTTCTATCCCTCTAGCAAATGGGCGCAGCTTGCGCCTGGTGAAAAATAAGGGGGGAGATTTTGATAAGAGTGTAGATCAAAACTTCCTCCCAGTATTTTTCACTGAGCAATCTACACTTTTGACAAGAACCCAAAAGTGGGGGGGCGGTCTTGCGCCCGATTTCGATACCAGATTTGGGGGTATAAAAGCCACTCACTCACGCCCCTCTGCTGCCGTTGCTGCTGTTGTTGCCTTGAGGCCGTTGTAAATAATTTCGTGCCAGCGTCGCTGAGTATTGTCTTAACCTCTCCGCGTGTGTTATTCTGGCGGCAAATTTAGCCGTTCGCGGTGTCTTCGTTCCGCTTGGTTCCGCGGGAGATGAGTAGAGCGCGGCAAAGAAACGACTCTGCGGCATGTGAAATAAAGATAAAACGATATTTGTGCACTATAGAACGATAGAACGTACACTGTGTTCGGGAAAAGGTAAAACCCCTTGAGACATTGTACAATAAAATGTCAAATCTGAACCAATCTGAATAAACTTCGTTCACTTAATCTCCAATAAATTGCTGAAACGATCACCAAATTTCATTGATTTCTTCAGCAGTTTATTGGGAATTGAGTGCAAAAAATTTTACTCAAATTCGTTTATATTTGACAATGTGCAATGTCTGGGGATTTTTCTTTTTTTCGGACACATTGTAGATGACGAAAAGATACAATACATCTGTGGTTAATGTGTCATCAGACGGACCTACAGCAGATAGGCTATGGAGACAGATGTTTTGCTGCTGAGGGTCCAAGGCTGCGGAACAACCTTCCAGCTCATCTGAGACAAACTGACATTAACTTTGAACAGTTCAAGCGGTTGCTATAAAGACATCGTTCGGATGTTTAGATCGCTGCGCCTCTTAAGCTCTCCTGCTTACTTTTTGCTTACTTTTTTGCTAACTAAGCTGTGGCGAAAGAGCAGTCAAATATTTTCACACAGCTGATCAGCTGATTAACAAACCAGAAGTAGAAATACGAGCTGTGCGGACGCCATGTTTGACTGACAGACTGGGAATAATGTTCAAAGTTGGACTGCAACGGTTGACTTGATCACTGCAACTCAGTGCGACCGCTACGCATCACTTACTGACAGACCGTGGATACTCGATGTCGGACACTATGAGGAAAGGGGACTTGTATCAGACGCTTGGGTTATACCGCAGTGGGGTCACCTCAACAAAAGGAAGCGGTCTGTAGCTCTTAATGAGAAACCCATCACAGAGCTACAAAGCGTCACCTGCCATATGAGATCACACAGTGTTAGCTGCCACCCGACACAGGAAAACGCGCTCTGCCTTAATCCAAACCAGATAGCTTGGTACTCGATTTACCTACCCCGGAGGGATGGAAAGCTAAGTTTTAGTATTTGTATATTAACTTAGCGTGAACGCCCAAATTTTCAGCTAAACTACTGAACCGGAACTGCTATAGGCTTTCGCGCGTCTCGTGAGCATTAGCTCAAATTTCTTGTTTCGTCTACTTTCCTAACGATGCCGCTGAACGCTGTGTCACAAACTGGATCTTTACATATTTTGCCTTCAAATCGATGTGAAGATTTAACTGCGATGATCCCCGATCAGCAGCTAGCTTATACGATTCCAGGACGATGGTGTCAGCATGTCAGGGCTGCTGTCTGTGTCTATAGGTTATGAGTTATTAGTAGAAGACACGGATTAATATCGCTTGTTGACGCAGTCGCGTCGTTTGAACTAGCGTCGTCGCCGCGGCTGTCTCGGTCATCATCGACTTCAAGGATATGCTCAGCACTCGCGCGTGGACTGCGGCGTACACTGCACGGGGAGAGGGAGACAGACGTTTGTTTGTAATATCCAGACGTACACCAGCAGCTGACACTTAAACCACCCAGCAACACATTACTTATTTACTGTCACGTTTCAGGCCGTATCCAGGATTATCCCCAGACAGTGCTAATCTTTTAGCCCAACAAACACTATCAAAACCACAAATATTAAACGTAGTCATGTTATAATGTAATGCCACTGTTTTAAATAACCAATTAAATAACCAAAAAATTAGGCCTGTCATACCACTAAGCAACGGGAAACATAAACATCAAATATGCAAACAAATAGTTTGTTTTATATGTACGAAGACTCCATGAAGTGTTTTTAACTGCTCGTTTATTTTGCATGTGTTTTGTATTCTTTAGGCTTATGGGCGGCTGTCAGTGTTGTTTCAACCTTGTCGTTCCAGTTCATTACTTGTGACCTTTAAAATGTCATGCTATGTGTCTATGAACGAAATAAAATGATGATGATGATGATGATGGCCTTACTGCGTTAATATATAACCTCCAGGAATAGCCTATTGCTGGAGGTTATATATAAGAGCAAAGCTGTCATTCTATAGACGTGTTCAACTATGGAAACTACTAGATTACTGGACTGCGTCATCCTAAAGGGGTATTTATGGGGCCTATATAGAAAAAAGAGGCAAGCAGGGCGAGCCTATTGGTCATTAGTTGACGCGTACGACGTCGTAGTCACGTAGGTTACCGACGCCGTTAGATGTTGTCTACTGTAATGAATTACTGCTTGCCCATTGGTCAGTTCATCAAAAACTTGTCCTTGTCAGTTCAGTTCAGTTCAATCGCATTGTTCAGTACGCGCCTTAACGAATATTATTGTATCTTACCAAACGTTAAGGGTTGCTTTCAATGCTGGAGTAGAAAATATAGTCTTTGGTTACGGTGGTGCTGTTACACAGATGTGGCGAATGCAGGCACGACTGCTGTGTAGCTGCAGCTGGGAACGTGAAGAAAAGTCGCACTCTTGTGACTGGGCGTGTTGAAATAACAAACTGGATCATGCTCTGAAAACACGCATAGACCTGCTGTATACAGTAGCTTATGCCGCATGGGTCGCCTAAAATGCAGGACCTGACAGTGACGGACCAAACTGTGTTGCTTCATTGTTGGACGAATTAAGCTATAATGAGGACCGTACCTGTGAGCATGTTAGAGGTTGCGCTATACATAAATTCACGTTACTTTACTTTACTTACTTACTTACTTAAGTTGAGGCACGGGGGCAAATTGCCTCCTTGTTCATTGAGCACTTGTAAAAATTCAGCATATGCTTAATTATACAATAAACATTTAACTTTAATATACACTGTACAGCATAGTTATATATTCAGACTTTTGGGTTTGTTTATGCCTAATGTATGAAAATGCAATATTAAGCCTCTCTTGTTGGTTGTAATTACTCTATTAGGCAACTCAGATCCCCTGTAGTTTTTCCGCGTTTTTAAATCCTGACACTACGAAGCTGAGCATCACTTCGCCGCCTGGCCAACAAAGCGGCAAAATGAGGCAGGAGAAGGTCCGTCAATATCAGGTCCTGCATTTTCAACGCCTCTTGCTTCATCAGTAAACGACGCAGCTTTTGCTGCTGCTGCTGCTGCTGCTGTCGACGGCATATTCCCAGCACCAAATTATTGTTTGCCTCAGCGACACGACAAATATCAGTTATTAGGCCCTACTACTAGTCTTGAAAGATGTTATTAAGTACACTGTTTTCTCTCGCTGATTTTGTTTCTCTCGCCTGTTTGTCTGTATATGTGTTTAGCATACATACAGAGTGACGCAATAAAGTCAGCCTAGGCTAAGCCTTTGAATTTTTGTCGTGGCTGCATCAAAAATTGTTCTGCAATTAGGTCTATCAACCGACATACTCTGCGGCAAATGTGCATTTAAGAGATTGCCGCGGTTTCAAGTTGCACAATTGATTATCTATAAAATCTCAATAATGGACAATTAGGCTATTAGCGATAGGCCTATATTTCGAAATGGAAAAAAAAATTGGAATCGAGACAACAAGTATCACATTAAATCGATTAGATTAGGAGTTCCATCCACTTAAGTGTGTTTTCGGGGCAAACGTCAGTGTTTGAACATTTTCTGTAGGCCCCCATTTGCATCAAGTGCGGCCCCGTACACACATTTCTGTGTAGCTTTGCTATGCTTCTTTCAGCTGTTGACTCTGGTCTGGCCTCATGTTTATCCTCAGTACAGTACCGGGGTCCACTCGTTTCGACCGCCGGCTGAACAGGCGCGCCGCGAATAATAAAATATTAGTTTTTCGCAGTCGTTCGAGCGCGGACGAATTATTGGAGCTCGCCGACAACTGTTTGGTTAGGAAATACATCGGTCGCTCCTCTGCCGCTGACTGTATAGGCCTAGGCCCAAGACTTAGTTGTTTCTTCAGCTGTTGACCAGAAGCCGCTGTTTGTCAGTCTCCGTAGCTGATGCCCGGGATGAGCAACGAGGATGCTCTGATGTATAGGCACCGCAGACCACAGCTTGTCGGTGCTTTACACATTGAGGTGTGTCGAGTTCGCAACGATTTATCCGGTGGCCGGATCAATAGCCGTTGCTAGCCGGCCCGGCTATTCATCCGGCAGCCGTCTTGGGCGGCCTTGGCTGATGCGAGCACCCGTGGGTGCTGCCACAGGAAAACTCTACAAACGAAGGTATCATTTCCACAGACATTTCGATTGTGTGACCGAGTCATTTCGCGGTATTATGTGGGTGTCGATGTAGGCTATTTGTACGGCTGCCGGGATAAATAGTCATCGCAAATACAATATTCGTTTACTAATTAAAAGCCACCGTCAGAATGTAGAGCTCACACGCTTTAAAATAATCAAACTTTGTCTACTCTGCTCAACCGAAGATGTCGCCCTAGTGCCGACATCACATGCGGACGTCCGCATATCTTTGGACACTATGATGCAGCGCTTAATTATTTTGAATTTTAGTTAATAGTTTATTTTTACGTTGCAGCGCCTGCGGTGCGCCTGCATGCCCTGCGTGGCTCGATCTTGATATTGCGAAAGATAACCAACTTAAACACTTTGGGAAAGATGCGTCATTTTTTAGTGTTTGAATTGAGAAAAATTAGCTGGAGGGTTGAAATTTTCGACGGTCGGAGCCTGACCAAAATTGTGATGCAAATCGTATGCATATAGTATATAGCTGACCCCCCCAGTACATAATTTGACAGTTTGTTAGGGGGGTTGAAAAAAAGGACGCTGGCCCCGTCTTGGGATATAGGAGGAAACGGTTGGCCTACCATAGCGACAGCAGGGTTTTTTCTGCGATCATAGCTGATGTAATAATAACTTAACTTTTTATATTATTTATCCATTTGGCGCGCCAATGACATTCACAGTTATGTGAACACAATTAGATTAGACCTACCGCCTACTAACAAACACAAACAGAATAGCCTAGGCCTAAGCATTAAAAACTACTATGCTCATCGGTACTTGTTCATTAAAAATTGGCTTGTTTTAATCGTTACATATTTTGCGTAATGCCAGACCTAAACTAGAGAGGCAAGAGCCTATTTTAACCGCATTTGGAGTCGCCGTTTGATTGCCGTTGTAGCGACGTAATGGCTTTTTAGCGAGCTCGAGATATTTTTATTCACAGTCTCGAGATAGCGCCACGTGCATGTACACCAACCATTTTCATCAAATTATGTATCAGTCTCCATCTCACTGTCACACCGATTCTGAGTTTTAGCTGCGCCTTTCTGTTTTCGAGTTAAAACTATCCGTACGTGACAGACAGGCAGATAAACAGACGGACGGACAAAGAAGATCAGTAATGCCGCCTTATTAAGCAAAATTGTGACGTTGCGCTTCGATCAAATAGGCCTAATACACACACACACACATCTTTATTCACCGTAATACGGTAGACAAGAAATGAACAGCAAAGAAATAATAAAACTTAACTAAAACTTAACTAAGACTTAAAGATGTAATATAATGTCCATCAG
>Ga0209671_1007670_pt1 | contig 11223 bp, 5 predicted proteins | sample WorMetHERISLAND2_2_FD_187401 | JGI IMG/M metagenome (GOLD analysis project Ga0209671, IMG submission 187401) | Marine gutless worms symbiont microbial communities from Max Planck institute for Marine Microbiology, Germany - Olavius geniculatus... | ecosystem: Host-associated > Annelida >...
CATTAAGGTTTTCAAAAGTCATTTTGTGGCAACAGATTTTGAACATTTGGCGGGGGTGGTTCACCAACAATTTGCCGCCAGAAATATTCACATTTTGCTATTTTTTTTTCTCCCATTTTTTCCGGAAGCATCCTGCTTTTGACTGTCAATGGAGTGGACGCCAATGTCCGCAGCTGCATCTTTTGCGTTCGTTGCGTATATAGCCATAGATACCGAGATACTTTCCTTACATCCGCTGCGTATATGTTTCGTCGCTTGCGTTCACCTGTATCTTTATAACCAACCATCAAGGTCAACTCAGCCTTCTATCTGTCCGGGGGTAAGCAGTGGCGTAGCCAAAATGTGAACAGAGGACCTCATTTTCTTTCTTTTTTCTTTCTCGCTTTTTCCTTTTATTTCCCTTTTTTGCCCTTTCGTTTCCTTTTCTGTTTTTTTCTTTCTTTTCTCTCTTCTCCCATTTTCTCCTTCTGTCCATCTTTTTTTCTCTATACTTCTTCAACCTCTTTCCTTTTTTCTTTCTTTACAAGTAAACCCAGAACATCTAAATTCTAGCTATAGTATATCTGGGGGCGCACTGTCAAAATCGAATTTGTTGCATCATAGCTTTTAAGTATGAGATCTGGTGAAAACCGTTTTAATTATTTTCTTAAATTTATAATAGGTTTACCTATTTTAACAAGAATTGTGCCCCGCCATGAAGGCTCGGCTCCCAGACAACCTGTTGTCTGCGTCACTCGGGTAGGTAAATCGAGTACCGGCCTAATAGGGTGTTTGTAACACGATCCAGCAAACTTCCAGCAAAGTTCCAGCAAACGTCCTGCAAACATCCAGCTGGCCTGATGGAACCCTGCCCCATATCAGCCTATCAGCTGCTTACCCCCCCCCCACCTATCAGCTGTGGGCTAAGCCGTAGGCGGGCCTAGGCTTAGCCCACAGCTGATAGGCCTACGTGTTATATAGGATTTCCAATATGCCTATCACCAATATCATTAATATTTAAATCTGTGGTTACAGATTAGATCCACCCTGTTTTTATCAGCAGCACATTTTGCACGCTTTTATCTGTTCTGTCTGGAGTTCAACAGTTGTTCCCGGCACTTCATGCACCTCTGCCATGCACGACATTACTCGCAAGAGGATATGTGCATTATTGGAAAAGAAGAAGAACCCGCCCGTCCTCCTAATTACCATAGAACTTCCAGCTAGCTGCATAAATGCCGGATCGTGTAAACACCCCCATAACTGGCTGGCGTTAAAGCGGGGCGCGTTCACCTGTGTTACGTGGCAGGTAACACTGCATGATCCCATTTGGCAGGTGGCTCTTTGTAGCTCTTAAGATAAGTTACGTAGCAGAGGAGCTACGAGTAAATAGACAAGTTCTAACTCTTTAAAACTTTTTAAATGTTCAAAATTACTACAGTTAGGCTACACGAAACTACTGAAACTGAAAATAGCATATTAGTCGTAAATTGTGTGACGTTTTTGCGTGTGTTATTTTTGTTTCAGAAGCTGGTCGGCAGTAGTCGGCTGCAGTCACATTTCTACTGTTTGTCCCAATTTCTTCGATAGACGTTCAACCATTCAGGAAAAAGAGCAGCCACCAACAGCATAATATTGGAACCTTCCGTAGATCGCAAAGCGAGTGCGCACGAGGGCGAAAGAAGCCACGCCCTCTTCCGACTTCGCTTCCGGTTCACTTCTTTCTTCTTCCGGTCATTCTGCATCGCCAATTTGGACAAGAGAACTGAGATGACGACTGAAGCGATTCTTTTGCTTATTTAATGAAAATAACAACGATTCTGATGATACAAGCGCTGCACGCGGTGTACATCGAATAGGAGAACGGAACAGGTCGACTGACTGGTCACGTGATCAAACGTGTTAGAACTTTCGGTTTTTGTTTTCGCGCTAGATTTCGGTCCGATTCGTTGTTTAGTCGCCACAAAACTGCAGCCGCTTGCAGAATACAATTATTACAATGCGCTTACGGGACATCTGCTACACGGGGAAAACGACAGTTAATTAAATAATTAACGTAGCATTGTCGGCACGATCCAACTATGCACAGTGTCGGACCGAACTCAAAGCGTGGCCCGAACTTGTCGTTAGTTGTACATAGTTTTCGCTTGTCTGTTATTTCGGTGTTAATATGTTCTCAAAGACGCAGTAGATCCAGATATTTGGGGCTACCAACCCCCACCCGGTCTTAAGTACCGCCAAAATAAACCACAAAAGGTGTCGAAATTCACCCCTCTCTGCATTTAAGTCTTTAAGACCCACAAGTCTTAAATGGCTCAATTATTTATTGTCGGACAATTATTATGTTGTCAGGGACATGCTCCCTTTTTGTCTTGGCCTCCCATTTGATCCCATGTAATCCCCACCGTCGGTAAGGAAACTTTTTTTGTGAGAAAAAATGCGAAACGCTCGATCGAAAAATTTCCCCGACACAAAAAACGTTTCGGCAACGCATGCCCTACGGATATGTGAAAATCTGGCACCGCTTCCAGTTATGACTGAACGAACGATGGAAATACGGATGCTTCGGTTGTATATTATATGTAGATTGCACGTTAAGCTGCGCCAAATAAATGTTTTGTATGATTATTATATTCGTAAATGTATATGCGACTCATTCATTTATTTCATGCATTTACTGTGTGGTTACACGTGCACATAAGTAGCACAACGCAGAAAGCAGTAGGCCTATAAAATACACTATTACACCGCGTGCCAGAAAAAGTAAAGCATGCTTATTTTTTTGTGATAACTTTGGCAAATATACACGGTGTTTTATAAAAAAGACCCCTTTCTGTTTTTTCATAATTCACTCAAATGATGATAAATTTATACAAAAATTTTTAGCGGTTGTAGCTGAAAAAATACTAATTCAAAATATTTAAACAAAATATGGCAGTTGATTAAATATTCTTTGCTAGTCGTGACATAATGCTGACATCACAGTGTGTCGTGAGTACAAGCTTGCTTGTCTCAACTGGTGCTGCCAGTTGCTGCCCTGCTTCAATGGTGAACTTAATCTGGTTCGCTAATAAAAAATGTTTATCGTGTCACCTTTGAGCAACATCGGGAAATGAAATTGGGCGTCTCTCGATCCAAAAAACTCTACCTTCTCGCAAGCTCGATGTGTTAGTGCACTGTCTTGCTCGAACATGTGAAAGTCCAACTAGGCCTATAATCCCCACAGATAGACCCTACGTAAAAACGATGACTTAGCACGTTTTTGTAGCTGTAACTGTAAAATTTCAAAAAAATTGTCGTAAACGAACCAGATTCTTCACCATTGGAGCAGGGTAGCAACTGACAGCACTAGTTGAGAGTTGCAACTTGTAAGCTTGTACCCGTAACACATGACTTCAGCGTTACGTCACGACTAGCAAAGAATGTTTAATCAACTTCCATATTTTGTTGAAATGTTTTGAAGTAGTATTTCTTCCGCTACAACTGGTGGAAAATTTCATGTAAATTGATCATCATTTGAGTGAAGTATGAAAGAAAGAAAAAGGGGTCCTTTTTTATGAAACACCGTGTAGATCGATTTTTTGCCGACCGTACTAAGTAACGATCGAGCTATTGACATGGTTGTCGTTCGTCTGTCCGTCTGTCTGTTTGTCTGTCGTCTGTCACGGATGTATTGTGGCTAAGCTTTAGGTTGTAGGGGAAATCTTTTTATATGAATATTAGCCATGTGCTTTAAATCTATGCGTGCAAATTTCAGCGATTTAGTGCAACTGGAACATTTTTAAATCGGGGGTTGAATGAAGGGTAGGGGTAAAAAATTCAATGAAAAACTGGCCATATCTCGGAAACGGTGAGAGATGCGGCCAAGGTTACTATTAATCACTAATAGGAATTGCCATATTATTGTCAGATAAGGTGGAATTGATTATTGACCTTAAATGGTTTGAAAGTCGTTACGCAATATTGAGGCTAAACGGTGCAAGACAAAGCTTAGGTTACTATTGATCACTAATAGGAAGTGGCATATTGGCTTTTGAATTATATAAAAATCATCGACCTTGGATGACCATGAAGGTCACTGGCAACCAATACCGTCGACTATCCTAGCGGCAGAGCCAATGTCCTAAAAGAAGGATGATGTTTGCTCGATGCTTGCTGGATGTCTGCTTGATGTTTGCTCGATAGCGTAAACAGAGTATTAGGGGTCTACCCTCCGGCATTAAACGCAAAAAAATTGGCAAACTTTGGTCCATTAACCAACCACGAAGCTATGTTTGCTCATTTCGACATAATCAAAATCGACAGTGCGCGCGTTTTCGGACAACTTTAAAATTAATCGCATATATCTCGGGACGAGATAGAGATATCGATAAACGGAAAACGGATTTTTCAACTACGATTTATTCCAAGTCGAATGCAAAAAACTTAGTGAACTTGGACTCACTAACAACAAAGTTTTGTGGTCTTATTTCAAACCATCCAAGTTCAACGTTTCGCTATATAGAATAATGCCATTCTGTTCTGGCCACGTGACTTTGCTGCAAATGAAATTTCAACCCCTAACTCTCCCCCAATCGAACTTAGAGCGCCGAACGGACTCAGGTTAAGCCCTGTTCCAAATTTCTAGTTTTCTTGAGTTTTTTTGATGTTCGGTTTATCACAGGCCTAAGTACTCAGGTTGGCATTCCGTTGGTCAAGATTAGTGAAGTACGACTCGTGATTTCATCGCTGATGTACTGACAAGTTTGCATAAGCTAAGCATATATTAATATATTGATATTAATCGATCACCGATCTGCACATATAGCCTATAGCTCCGCAAATAACTGCAGTTAATTTTCAGAGACACACTTTCAGACAGATTACGTACCTCAAGTAAGTAAAGCTATGATGTGTTATTCTATAACTGGCTGAACAGTTGACTGTGAAGAAGTTTATATACGCTATCAGTTAAAACAAGAAATTTGAGCTAATGCTCAAGAGACGCGCGAAAGTCTATAGCAGTTCCTGTTCGCAAACTGTCAGTCTATCTCCAGCCATTTCGTCGCAGTTCATTCTTGGAGTGTGCGCTGCAGCCGAAAATCGCAAAATCAATAAAAACCCCTTATTTTAGAAGTTCAGGGACTTTCATAGTCATCGATGTTTATACGACTAAAAAGCTCGTCACTATTGCTTGTTGTGATAGACAGCATGGCCCATGGTGATCTGCAACCGTTTTTACGCGCGAGAGCTAGCATAGCGCGTATTAGCTATGGTAATTCTGTCTGTCTGTCCGTCCGTCTCTCCGTCACAACCCGGTACCGTTTCGAGCATATGTGAGATAAAGACTTCTGGTTTTTACCATATGATAGCATAGAGTCTGTAGTATTTCGTGACAAAATTTCATAACGCTAATGAGAGGGTTCCCTAGAACAAGGGCATGAAAGAGGGACACTCCCTTAAAAAGACGTTATTTTACCGTTAGTGGTTTGTCTAGCGTGGAAATAGTTGCAGATAGGCACATACATGCTGCTTATGATAACAAGCACTTGCAACGAGCTTCTTAGGAATGTCAACGTCGATGACCTTGAATGATCTTGAAGCCCCAAAATAAAGGGTTTCATTGAATTTTTCCCGATTTCGGGCTGCGACACACATTTCAAGAGTGAATTGCGCCGAAGTGGCTAAAGATAGACCTAGACAACTTGCATGTGAAATTTTCGGCATTGAATGTAGATTTTAGCAATCCGAGTTCGGACTCTTTAGGCTCAAGGAGGCCTGCGCACGCGGATGTCAAATCGGGGTACCCCTCTTAAAATGCTTATTTATTTGCTGTTGGCTTGCCTAACGTGAAAATGGTTGCAGATAGGCACAAACATGCTGCTTATCATAACCAGCACTGCGACGAGCTTCTTAGAAATGTCAACATTGATGACCTTAAATGACCTTGAAGTCTAAAAATAGGTGTTTTGGTGATTTTTTTTCGATTTTTGACTGCAGAAGTGTGAATTGCGACGAAATGGATGAAGATAGACCAAGATTACCTGTGAACAGGAACTGCTTTAGGCTCTCGCGCGTCTCATGAGCATTAGCTCAGATTTCTTGTTACAAAAGACTGCAGCCAACAACGGGATATTCAACAATTCGTAACTGCGTTTAAAAATAATATCTTCAAACGAAATTCGGTAATATTTTTTAGTAATTTATTGGGGATTAATCGTACGAAATTTTATTTGAACTCGTTTAGCTTTGACATTTTTATTGTACGATGTCTAGGTTACTTTTTTCCGGACACAGTGTATTGTTGTCGCTGATACGGACGCCGACGCGTAATTGACTACGTGATGTAACATAGGTAAATCGTCAACATGGCAGCGTCGTTGAGAGTACTGTTGCTGTTATCTGCGGTAATGATGAGACTGATGACAACGGTTAACTCAAAAGGTATTAAAATTATTTTACTCGCTACTACTTCATAGTAAAAAAAGTTTGGATATATTGTGGTTATGTGTGCTTCGTGTATGCTTCCTCGTGTAAACGGAGTATTAGCTATCGCATAGGCTTTTGTCCGAGTGTCCGTGTGTATGTTTCGTAGACAGTAGAAGTACTCTGCAGACGGTTACTACCGAATAGCAGACTGCAGCAACTACACTGACCGACAGCATGACGACCGCAACTACAGGTATAATATAAAGGCTGCGGTACTCTGAAATTTCAATGTTTTTTCTTTTCATTGTTTTCTTCCAATGTTTGAAAAAAGTCTCATGGCTCCAACTTTTGATCGCCGTAAAAGTTTGCCATATGATCGGGAAATTGGTATGAGTCTAAACCCACTTTTAAAATTTGGAGAATTTCTCTTAAAATAGGTAATAAAAACATAAAATTTTAAGGCGACTAAGGACAACTTAGTATTTCGAGCCAGAATCTCCGGAACAAATCAAGATGTTCGCAGTCGGAAAACGACTATGGACTATGATATCTACCACGTTTGATGTCTAGTATGACTGTATGACAAAGATAATAGGACAAGCGTCTGTGTAAATGTGTTATCAAACACATCACCGAACCGGTATACAGGGTGCGGCAGAAAAACTGGACCCCTAAATTTTTTCGCCGTTTTCTCAGCAACCGTTTGAGATTGTAATATGTAATTAATTTTACAGCTTTATTTAATGAAACCTTCTACATCTAACTGCCAAGTAAAATGTGATTCTGTTAAAAAACGACGAAACTATGGACTTTTTAACATGACCATCTACCGATTTTTCGGCATTCAAAAATGTTCATGCTAAAAATGCTATTTAATTTTCAAAAATTGGTTACACGTTACTGTTGATGACGTCACAGTGACGTTTTTATAAACAGCAATTTATATTGCTTATAAATTATCACTAAATTATCGTTCCTTTAAAGCAATCGCCGGCTCCCCACTGGATTCATCTTCCAGCAGGACGGTGCGTCAGCACACACAGCGCGCAACGCCGCGCAGTGCACAGAACTGGCTGCGGGCCAGCTGTCCAGATTTCACCACAAAAAACCAATGGCCTCCAAATTCGTCGAATATAAACCCAATGGACTATGACGTATGGGGTGCAATGTTGGATGCTTACTGCAAGCTTAAAACAAAGCTGAAAACAAGCGCCAAACTCAAAGAAGCGCTTCAGGTTATCTGGGGCAACCTGCTACAGGGACCGATTGACAAGGCTGTAAAAGATTTCTCAAATAAGGCGACTGGAGACTGGTGTTGTTGCTTGGAGCTGGTGGTGAACACTTCGAACAGTCGCAGTGACAATGGAATTCTGGCATTTGATCATTATGTAACTGTGTTGTTTCAACGATGTTATTAAATTGGTGTTGTAGCCGTAACGTTAAAAAATCGGTAGGCGATCACGTTAAAAAGTCCGTAACATCGTCGTTTTTCAACGGAATCAAATGTTACTTGGCAGTTAAATGTAGAATGTTTTAGTAAATAAATGTGTACAATTTCAAATTACAATTCCAAACGGTTGCTGAGAAAACAGCAAAAAACTTTAGGGGTCCACTTTTTTGCCGCACCCTGTAGTGTTGCTCTGTGGTCTGATGTGAACTTGTACTTGATTTCTCTGACGCGATGCAGAAGGCGTAACATGTTTGATCGACCGTTAAGGTCCAGCAGTATGGGTACACGTCTCTGTCCGTAGTCTGTTGTCTGTAACGCATGTATTGTGGTATTGTGGCCAAACGGTATGCGTGTTACCGAAAACTGCATGAACAAGTAAATAGAATTATTGACCGATAACTACTCCGTATAAGCAAGACCTTTTTTGCAAACTCCCATTCGCCAAATAGAGTTACTTACTAACTGTACTCAAATACTGAATTGCGAATTGTTTAGGCTTACTAGCAATATTTTGCTGGCCTTGCCGGAATGTTGCGTTGGCAAGTTATGTAAGCGACAGCTGGGTTCTTGTAATATGTTTATGCTAGAGACAGTTGAGTGTGGTCGTCGTTCACCAAACATCAGGAACATATCTCCACGTGTCGTCAAAGGTCAGCGCGCAGCACGTGGCGACTGGCCTTGGCATGCGCCGCTAGTTCACTGCGGTGGATCGCTGCTCAATAACCAGTGGGTCCTAGCTGCGGCACACTGCGTTGTGTACGTACAACAATTTGTAAGCAGAAGACTGGACGAAGTTCGTCGATCTGTTGCTTTTTTATATCCCGTTTATGCGATAAAGCTGGCTCGACGAGCTGGCTCGATGTTTGCTCCATCGTGTAAACGGGGTATTACGATCTATCATTACCGTTGGGTTGATGGCGTGGCTTAGTGGTAACGCATTTCATTCGATCAACAAAGTTACTCTACGCCGGGCCGGGTTAGTACTGTGATGGGTGACTGCCTGCGGGCAGGTAAACCATCTCGGTATGTAACTAGCTGCCTAGGTCAACTCAGCTTTCCATCCCTTCAAGGTAGGTAAATCGAGTACCGGCCTATCTGGCTGGGGTTAAGACGGGGCGCGTTCACCTGTGTCGGGTGGCAGGTAACACTGTGGGATCCCATACGGCAAATGACGCTCCGTAGCTCTAAAATAGGCTTCCATTAAGAGCTATAACACCACCACCTTTAACGTTGATAGCCGCTACACGACCTACGCTGTATGAGTAGTTTATGGCGATATCAACGGTCGACGAAACTGTGTAGATCCCGGTTTATATCGAGCCATTTGTCCACTTTTAGCCGACCGTACTTTAGTAAAGGTCGAGCTATTGGCATGATTTGTCGTTCGTCCGTCCGCCGTCTCTCTGTCCGTCTCTTACGAATGTATTGAGGCTAAACGGTAAGTCATAGGGGATCTGCGATGGTACCAGCGGATAGGGCGGTGCGACTTCCTATAGGTTGTCGATAGTAACAATGTGTCCATCTGCAGCGGTTTGGCCGCAGTTTTGATTGGAATGTTCAAAGCTATAAGTGGTCGTATCTAGCAAGTGGTAAGAGATATGGCCTAGGTTACTATTAATCACTAATAGTAAGTGGCATACGCCCTGTCAGATTAGATGAAAATCGTTGACCTTGAATGACCTAGAAGGGTCATAACGCACTATGCAATGCCAATCGTGCGGTATTATGGCTAAACGGTAAGTTGTAAAGGGGTCTGCGATGGTACCATCAAATAGGGCGGTTGCAATTTTTATAGGCTGTCAATAGTAACTATGTTTCCATCTGCAGCGGTTTGGCCGCACTTTTTAGTCTGATGATTAAAGCTTTATATAAGTGGCCGTATCTCGGAGAATGTGATAGATACGACCTAGGATACTATTAATCATTAATAGGAAGTAGCATACGCCCTGATAAATTAGATGGTAATCATTGACCTTGGATGACCTTGAAGGCTATTGCGGCTAAACGGTGCGAGATAGGGCCTAAGTTGCTATTGATCACTAATAAGAAGTCGCATACTGGCTTTCAAATAAAATATAAACCATTGACCTTGAATGACCTTGAAGGTCAGTACTGCACCATGAACTGTATAGGCTGTAGCGTGTTTTTCCGAGCAAAGCGTTTTTATTGTGAAAAATATTTGCAAAACTTGCGTCCGATATTTTCCTTGTTCATTTATACTCCGTTTACACGATGAAGCAAACATCAAGCAGACGTCATGCAAACGTATTCAACATACAGGTGCACAACGTGTGTTCTAATTGCTTCATGTTTGATTGGTGTTTGCTTCATCGTGTAAACGGGATATAATTTTGTGGCTGTTTATATCACTTGGCGAAATGACCACGTGCGATGCCTTTTATACTAGCGTTTACTGTAGCATTCGAGACAGCGTTCCAGTAACATAGCGTGCATGGAACTGTCTCACATCTGACATATCGCTTTCTCTCTTGACTGAAAATCGGAGGCTGGGCTTCGGACGTAGACGGTATACGGTCGGCTTTTCTTAGCGATAGCTAGGTTAACTCTTTACCATATGTTGGTGACATTGGACAAGCTGTCTCTGAAGTTTATTGTTCACGTTGAGTGCTATGGTCTGTAGAAACGACGGAGATCCTATTGAACCGTCGATAGTATACGTACGACTTGGAGGAATTCGAACGTCGGGTTCGGAAGGCGGTGATGTTGTCAGAGTCGGCGTGTCCAAAGTGATTCCTCATCCGGTCAACAAGCGAGTTGCTGAAAACTTTGCTGACGTCGCTCTGCTAAAGCTGAAGCGTCCTGTAACCTACACCGATACCGTCCGTCCGATCTGTCTTCCGTCACCAGATGTCGACCTCCATCAGTTCAATGTCTGCTATGTCATTGGCTTCGGAAAGACAGCTTGGAACGGTTCGTAACACTTTGTTACTCGTCAAAGAGTGCTCTAGCTTATAACAATAATAACAATAATAACTTTTAGAATGTCATACTAATCTGACGTCTGATTGGTTAATTATAGCAATGTTAGTAAATGTAGAAATGTTTTTGTTGGTAGATAATAACGATTTTTACGCGCGAAAGCAGGATGCTTCGCGCGTCTTTGCCATCGTCTGGGCGTCTGTCCGTCTGTCCGTCCGTCCGTCACACTCGTGATCTGTATCAAAACGGGGCAAGTTAGGATCACGAAATCTTCACTGTGGGCTGCCCCAAGGTGTCTAGTTTATCGAGACAAAATTTCGTGCCACTGGGTGCAGGGGTTCCCTTCGAACTATGGCGTCAAAGAGGGGTACCCCCCTAAAAAGACGTCATTTTGTCGTTATTGGCTCGAATAATGTGAAAACGGTTGCAGATAGGTACATACATGC
>Ga0209671_1007675_pt1 | contig 11220 bp, 5 predicted proteins | sample WorMetHERISLAND2_2_FD_187401 | JGI IMG/M metagenome (GOLD analysis project Ga0209671, IMG submission 187401) | Marine gutless worms symbiont microbial communities from Max Planck institute for Marine Microbiology, Germany - Olavius geniculatus... | ecosystem: Host-associated > Annelida >...
CGACACACATTTCAAGAGTGAACTGCACCAAAATGGCTGGAGATAGACCAAGACAACCTGCATGTGAAATTTTCAGCATTGAATGTAGATTTTAGCAATTTAAGTCCGGATCTTCTAGGTTCAAGGAGGCCTGCGCACGCGGGTGTAAATAGAGGTTCCCCTCTTAAAAAGTGGTCAATTATCCACTGCTGGCTTGTCTAACGAGAAAATGGTTGCAGATAGGCACAGACATGCTGCTTAACATAACAAGCACTAGCGATGGGCTTCTTAGGAGTCAACATTGATGACCTTGATTGTCCTTGAACCCTAATAAGGGATTTTAGAAATTTTTTGGCAATTTTTGGCTGAAAAAAGTGAACTGCGACGAAATGGATGGAGACAGACAAAGATTACCTGCGAACAGAAACTGCTATAGGCTCTCGCGCATCTCATGAGCATTAGCTCAGATTTCTTGTTGACGAACTGACCAATGGGCAAGCAGAAATGCATCACAGTAATCAGCATCTAACGGCGTCGGTGCCTACGTGCACGTACGCGTCAACCAATGATCAATGGGCTCGTCATGCTCGCCCACTGATCAGTTCGTCAAAAACTAAACCGTGTGAGTTCAGTTCAGTTACGTTGCTCTGTACGTGCCAACGGTGGTGAAGACTGAAGAAGACAGAAAAATCCTTAGAATCCGAACACATTTGCAACAGAAACGATCGACGAAGGCAGCTTCGTTTCGATTCCCCTAGACGCGATTTCCATGCAAATGAAGCACACGGCGGCTGCAGGTTCTGCACGTGTTATTAACAGTGTTGCATTGCTACAGTGCTCAGAGTAACCGTAAGTCTACCCGAATATTACTGAATATTACCCCGAATATAACCTTGGCTTTACAACTACCGTATACTACTGCGCTAGTCACAATTGGTAAACAACACAAATCAAGCACTACAGCACCTTTTTAAGAATTACGTTTTACAGTTGTATAGCTCAACGATTACAGGTGCTGAGGCGGCGACGGCATGTGCGACACAAACTAAAGCAAGACCGCATGCGGCAAATATAAAACTTAAAATGAAAAACTTAAACTTAGCTTTGCTTTCGCTTCAAGTTTTAGATTTCCCGCAGGCATGCTCGAACTGCAGCCTGACATTAAGTCAAAAATTTTATCAAACATTATCTATCAAACATACAAGCAGCGGTTGACGGAAATTTGCAACTTACTTATCCAGAAGCACGTAAATATCGGACCGACGGCCTATGCAGAGGCGGCCGAGAATCATGCAGTAGTAGGCCTATACATCCCAGACAGGTGCTGCAGCAATAAGCGACTTCACTTTATCGTTAACCGTACTGCATTTCTAGCCGCCTCAGCACTCGACTGCTGACTGGTGACTGCTGTTACGATAATCTGCCGCTGCGGCGGCGAGGGCGCGACTGAGCCTGCGACACGGGCTGACGGCGACCAGCACAGTCACTACAGACGCCTATAGTACAGTATACAGGCACACCACACAGCCATTCAGCCCACCGATTGACTTCAGCGACTGAGTCACGTGGACTGTCGGCGCGCCCGGCGTCACGTCATCAAGAGCAGTGCTGTCAAACGGTCCTGTTAAATGTCTGTGAATAGACTCATAGGCTGAAATTGTACATACTGACTTGAGTTATGGTGCAAATTTCATCAGAATACAACTTTTATTACAAGTAAGCACGGATTGCCGAAACGTAAACATAGATATTAAAATAAAGGTTTTACTCCGATGAAATATACCGGTATGTAAAACTTATAAGCGCTGTTAAACGTCCACCGCTTTCAGGGCCCTCGCACATGTGCAAACATAAAATAAAATTTTGAAAAAAAACTAGAGCCATAAGACCATCTCACATGATTGCCTTCGAACGTAACAGAGCGTGGAATAAAACGAGTGATTACAATAAAACAAGATAAAAGAATTTGCTTTATTATACTGCACTTCCTGGTAGTTTGACCACATTCACTAAATGATGTCACAAATACTACCTGCAATAGCTGGTGGTAAAACGATCGGTGGTAAGATCACTACTTAGTTTCCATAGCAACATTCAGTTGATCCTCAAGAGTAAGTTTGGAAGCTAAACCAACAGCTTAAACTTAGTGCCATGCCTGGTCACTACTAGATAGCTGGCTAAACAGTGTCCTATACCAACTGGGCCATAGATGGCCAAGCCGTTGGGAATGTGACGCTACAGAAAGTTAAGTCCCTTCAGCAGCACAGTGTAAAAAGCAGCAGTGCAAGCCATTGTTAGATTCTGAATTGGACAGTCTCATTTTATATTTAGCATCTAGCCATACTTTGTAGTTTATTTGCTGCTCAGTTTGTGTTGCTTTTTGCGTTTTTATTGTCATTCCTTTTCTTTTTTCTTTTTTTCTGTACCTCGTGTACGATTAAATAATAAATATATATAATGGCTCTTAATAGTCACAATGGCACACATACAGCAAGCTGGTTCGCAGTCACGTTTCAGATGATGATTCAGGACCAGTAATCACCTGAGTGATAAAACTATGATCTTAACCAGACACAAACCATTCCCACCTTGCTTCCAACTCAATATAGTCTGTCTGAAAGCAACTCAGTGACAGGGCTAAAACAGAACGAAAAGTACCTGCTAGAGTCAGTGACGCTGCAGTTATTCCAGTTATTTATTCTTGCAGTTAAAAATCCAGTTCACTGAAGCTGATACCTCACAAAAAGCACTGGGAGGTTTCTTTGCTGGCCCTTTTGGGGTATCAGCACTCAAGTTTTACAGTGATGTGCATCAAAAATGTACTGGTTAATCCAAAATTGTTAAGATTCGTTAACTGGTTATCTGTAGACACATTTACTCACTTTATGCACATCCTAAAAAGCCATTTGCTAGCCACAGCAAGAGAGAGTTCAAGGCTTAACAAAAACTAAATGAAGAACGAAGAAAAGCAAGTCCAACACTCTTAACAGCATTAGTTCACAATCAAGGTCTAGTCACAGCAGCTTTCAGTAACAAAAAGCAGATGCAGAATCCTCTGCCACTCAGACTGTACAAATGTAAACAGACTAGGCTGTTTTAGACATGCCTCAAGCATTGTGAGCTAATGTGCTAAACAACTTACTGATTAATTGCACAAACTGTAGCCAGACCCTCTTCAGACAAAAACTACCTCAAATGCACACAAGCACAAATAATACACAGTAGACCAATATACCAGAAACAAGAACAGTGCAACTGTTCTTAGAGTGACTGTAACACTGGAGGTTTGAAACACAGTACCTTCAGTTGGACAAATATTTATAAAGATCACAGTACAAGGATCATTTTATGGACACTATTTTGCTGATGACCAATGACTGGTAGTGTACAGTAATCAGTAACTGGATAACTCATATGGCCTTAGTGCTAGGCAGACTACCTGCTTACCTGACAGCAAAGTAAGTTGGCTGGCAAACATAACAAATTAACGATGGTCTTGAACCATGGCCTTTATCACAACTAACTGACTGTTTGCACAGAGTCAAGCAGTACAGCAAATAACGATCAAACAGCACTGTGTAACACACATGATAACAGCCAACTCATGATGAGCATTTGCTATTATTCGTACCACTAACTAAGTTCATTTAACATGAACATTTCAACGTGGGATATATAAAATTCAGTAAAAAAACTGTAGATTTTTCATATGCATTAAAGTGCTAAATAATAATTTAAAATTATTCAACGCCAAAAAATGACACCAGTTCTGATGACAGTATAACAAAAAATTACTATAACAATATGATTACAAAGCATTACAGCAATAGTACATGTAAAGCTGTATCACCCCACCACCACCTATGTAAAAAAACAACTACAGAACGATTACAAAATTGAATAAAATACACTTGATAATGTTTGATTCAAAGACGATAGGTCTGAAAATTTAAGGTCTTCATTTAACAGTTGATCCACAAGCTTCTAGACAGCAGTTAACCCATCCACTAATATGCAAATCTGCATTTTGTCCATGGCCAATTACACCCCGATTCAACTGAAATTATAGACCGATAAGTAATGCTACTTCAAATTACATTAAAAACCAAGCAAAGCATAAATATGACAGACATTATAAGACAGAAGTTGAGCGTGCATCCATCATCAAGGCTGACTTAACTTGAAGTGACATTACAGTTGTCATATGGTACAGACAACAGCAACTGTTTTGCCTATTATTTAAGAGTGTGCGTAAAATGCGTCTGGTGCGTCTAGGTGCATCTCATTCAATTAAGGTTGGGATAAACGTTAAAATGAGGATCAGGGATAAGGTTAAGGTCAAGATCTGCACCAGGGCTAAGGTATGGGTTGGTGAAGGTCAGGGTCAGTAATGCTATTATGCAAAAACAACAGACACAATGGAGCCTCATCTGTTATTTTTAAGGCAGGTATTGTTTGGTTTGGGGTAAGGAAAGGATGATGTGAATAGGGTGAAAGATAGGGATAGGACTTAGACTGACATTAAGGGTTTGATTTGGTAAGAATTACGCATGTTACTAGGGTAACAGGAACTTTTGTTCCCACATACTTCCATACATGGAACTTTCGCTCCCTGGTACTTTCATTCCCTGGAACTTTCACTCCCCTAAGCGAAAATGAGGTGGAACTTTCGCTCCTCACTCAGAGTTAACATTATAGACCTACACATATAATAGAAGCAGATGAAATCAAAGGATGCCAGCATGCGATGTAAATGCGCAACGTCCAAAACAAGAAAGCCCAGCTGTCGTTAGGGAACGTGCTACCTAGCCTATAAAGGCTTTCCGAAAGATGGGTTTAAAGAAGAGACTAGAATTTAAAATAATGGTAAGAACTTGACAAAAAATATAATTTAAGGAAAAATTTGTAAACAAATATAATTTGAGGAAGAATTTGGAGAACTTAATAAATTTAAGATAAATAAATTAATAAAATAATTTGCTAGATCCTTTACTACAATGAAGCTGTACAAAGACACGAACAAGCTATAACGCCTTAATACCATTAGTTTATCAATTAAATAATCAAAATCTGTGTTCGGGAGTGAAACCACGTTACGCTGACTGTGGGAACGTTCCATAATTCTGCTGATAGACGCAGACGCACTTAGACACACTAGACACATTTTACCTTCTTCTTCTTTCCGTAATGTACAGATCCTCTTGCGAGCAATGTCGTACATGCTTCTTCTTTACCCGCATCCATTATTTAAGGGTAAAAAGTTATCAACCTGTCCTCAAATTTTAATAATTTTAAAAGCGTTTTTGCAAATTGTTATGTTTTACAACTATATACTGTAATAAAATTGTTGCTTTTTTGTTATTTTTCTGTTGAAAGACATTTTTTACAGTAAAACAGCAAGAACTGGTGTAGACATGGCATTATGAATTTCGATAGCCAATGTGACGTCATGTATAATTTTAGCAAAATTCTGTTCGATGTAAAGTATTAAACGTACCTTTTTTGACGGTTCGGCACTTTGAATCGCTCGTGAGCAAAAATTTTGTTTTAAATATTGACTATTATGACGAAGTGGTATGCAAAAAAGTAATATAGAATGCAATGATCCGAGGACAGGTTGGTAACCCTTGGCCTATTTAAGCATAGACCTAAAGAACAACTGTTCTATAAAACCTGTCACAAATTGAGCACCAACAATGAGTAATAAGACTGTGTGTCATAGCTATGCTGTGCATAGCTAAGTCGTCTACTATAAGTCTTCAACAAGTTGAAGTTTGACCATCTACTGAAGATAACCTCAATAAATAGTCAAGTAGGCTATGCAAACAAACAACATCTAATCTCATGCGTATATACGCGTACCTTTTTGACGATTAATTGGTAGTGTTTGCAAACTATCAATGAACAGATCTTCGAAGCACGCAAGCAGTGAAAGATGAAAACGAAAAACGTCAAAAAAAGTCATCAACTCCATCTTATCGCCATAGAATACCAAATATTACATTTCTAACTGACTGAGTGTCGCGCAGTGGGACCATGATTATTTCGGCCTTTATAGTAAGTTTTTTCCGTTCAAATAAATTACACATTATTTGATAAAATGTATTAACGTAAAACTTTTTTTGTAAATGTTTAAAACGTGGCAACTGAAAACATACAAATTAAAACACAAAACAGCTTCAAAACATATTTGCCAATAGTTTTAAATTTTTCTTGCAAGTCGATAGCGTGTCAATGCTGTCACCTAGTGAATGGGTTTGATGCATCTACTGCCGTCTAGCACTTAGGCCTAGTTGCAAGTTGTAGCTGCACTTTCTGCAGATACCGAGTAAGACAGGTACCGGTAGTGGGATGTGTGAGGTCAAGTTTCGCGAACACATTACTTCAGTATAAACTTAGCTCCTACCTACAAATTTTGGCAGCGAAGCCGAAACTTCACCCAGTGCCGGTATGGCCGGGTATTCGGGATTCGAGAAATGTCCTTTCCTGGTGTAGAGTACTTCGTACTGTCTCATTGTTCATCCGGTCGCGCCTTGTCACCCGCAACAATCTCCTTAGCCACGTCATCTCTGCCACTATAGATTCTTCGTTCGTCTTCCTTTCTCAGACACCAGGCCGGAGATCCAACCCACCACTCTACCGACATCGGTGGTAGCTGGCTCATTTTTCGGCACTGAGAAGACATAGTAGGACTGTCGGAGATGTGCTTGCCGATCTCGTCGTTGCCTGGCCGTCGTCATCTGCGTTCTGCTGTCCGTGGACAACTTGCCGTTCTTCGTTACAGACTTACAACAGCTGGCAGGAGGGCATTCTCTTTCGCTGGCCCGTCAGCTTGGAACAGTCTCCCGACGTACCTGAATGATCATACGACACTTCGTTTCCTTAAATCATTTTTTGTTTTAGATATATTCCGATGCATTCAGCGCACTACAGATTTCTTTTTTTTCAAGTTAAATATCACTATAAAACTAAAAGTAAAACAATAAAATTAGCCAGTACATTATGGGCAACTGGCTGTCCATGTCCATCGGCGTCGAGCACAGCCAGAACGTTGTTTAATAAAAGATTACTTACTTACTTACACTGGTACAAAATTTGGGTACCGGTAATAGACCAAAATGTAATGGACCGAAGGCAGAATTGTCAGAAGTTAGTTAAATCGTTACGCCATGTTGTTTTGAAGTGTGCAGTTTTGTTTATTTTTTCCATTTTTTGGATTTAAGGCTTTAAGGTATTAGTGCATATTTATATATTTGTAACATAAGGTTATTCACGTTAGTTCTACTGTTGAGTACTTCTAGGCAGCGATTATACGGAAGACTGGCCTTATTCGCACTCCGGAGTGTGAGTCAATGAACAGTGCCTATTCGCACTACAGAGTGCGAATTAGTAGTAAAGTAAGAAAAGGTTATTTGCACTCCGGAGTGCGGATAAATATGTAAAAAGTTATTCGCACTCCGTAGTGAACGTCATCATCAATAACGTTGTATGCACTCCACTGGAGTGTTGAAACAGGAACACGGGTAAAATGCGGACCTGCGGACCGACCAACGGGTAAACTGCGGACCAAACCTGCGGACCAGGTTCGCAGTTTACTCGTTGGTCGGTCCGCAGGTCCGCATTATCTATATAAGTCTTTTTTTCCCTGTTGCAGACGTTTGTATTATAACTGTTAGATGTAGTGTACCTATGTAGCTTCACCTCCATATGGGATCACACAGGATAAAGGTGGTGATTAAAAGTGGTGATATAGTTTATTTTATTGGAAGACAGTTTCAGAACTACAGAGCATCACCTGCCATATGGCACCAGTAAACTGTGCAACACCTGCAACGCTGTGGTCCTGCCACCTCTTAAGAAAGGACGTGGGAAGAAAAGCCACAGCACCGACAAGAAGATCACTTGGGTTGAGTGCGAGAACTGTAGCCACTGGCATCATTGCCACTGTGTGGGATACCAGCGTGGAGAATTCGTTTGTGAATTCTGTTGACAATTTTTTATTTACATCTTTCGTTTCACTTGCTTTAAAACTACTAGTTCATTTTGAAGCTATCATGAAAAGTTTTTCTATTTTTAGGCCTATTGATCTGAAGACGATTTCCATTTTAGGCCTATTTTTCAGTGACATTTTATTAGCTTATTGCATTCAGTAAGTGATTGAATGTATTATGATGGACATGCTGCAGCTGAGTCTAAGGCGTCAATACTTTGGCCTACGTAGGCCTATAGCCTATCCTTAAAATGAAATTCTCGAAAATTGAGCCTCTGTAATACCAATAAACACAATACACGCGGACTACATCTGCAAAGTAGGCGTATCATAAATTACATTAAGTTAAACTCTTTTCACACTTACAACTCCCTGCACTGCAGCAGTAAACGCTTAGACAGGGGCCTAAAACATGAACGTTATAGTAAGCTTATACACATTACGACACATCTCTTATTGTGCATTCGATTGCGCGGGGTCCGCATTTTACTGGTCTGCAGTTTACCCACTGGTCCACACTGGGTGTGCGCAAGTTTTGGTCCGCAGTTTACCCGTTGGTCGGTCCGCAGGTCCACACTTTACCACAGCCTGTTGAAACAGAATGCAGCTCAACCTCAACTTGAGATACAAATAAGGCAAATGTTAAAAAATTAAAAATTTCTGCAGCGGAATTTTTTGCTTTGCTAGATTTTATGCTACACAGAACTCTTATATTGCAACTGCAGGACTTATTACTGATCACGACTGTCACATTTAAGAGTCAAGATGATACTGCCAGTTCCCAGTTCTGGCAGAAATTGTTCTCTCTTTGGCTCTGAGTCTGACTGTAATGTTCGACCAGGACTAGAATAATCCCAGGCCTTTATAACCTAAATGGACTTGGATCTTTCTATTGCTGCACAGGTAACCCTTCTATTCATGCCTACATTTACTATCTATGGTGGCTAACAAGAATACATTTTGTTTTGTGCGTTGATTCACAAAATTTTAGTCAGGGCATAATGACTCTATTTTCGACATTTGTCAACAGAAATGCAACTTATTCATTTAATTATGAAGTTTTAGCCTTATGACATATTCATTGTGTCATAAATAAAATTGATTCCAAAAATTACAAAAATTGGTTTGACTTTGCCGAAATTATTCCAATTTGTCATCACGGTACATAATCAACTGTAAGCAATTGTGTTACTTTTTGGGCCACTGCTGCAAAAATTTTCAATCTTTAAACATTTGCTTTATTTGTATCTTAAGTTTATTGAGTTTGAGCTCTTCTGTTTTTTTTTACACTCCTGTGGAGTGTGTATTGTTATTGTTGATGACGTGCACTACGGAGTGCAAATAACGTATTTTTTACTTTTCGCACTCTGGAGGGCGAATAGGCATGCCTCATTTTGTTGCAATCTGGAGTGCGAATAACCCAAAACTTGATGGCAATCGCACTCCAGAGTGCGAATAACCATTGTCTATACGGAATGCGAAAACCAACAAGAGCTACATCCTGTGGCGGCAACACGATGCTTCACTAACTGATTGCGAACCATTGTTGTTTCAGTTGTTGTGCGTCAAGTCAATTTCTGTCTCTGTAAGGGATGTGAGTTGTCTGTTGACATCGGTATACTTTCACCACAGTTGGTGCATTTTTGTGATGTCTGTGTCTGTATGTCCTGTGCTTAAAGTCAGTGCAGTTTGTATTGTGTAAATTTGAGCAGGTTCTGCCGTGTATCAGTTACAGAATGAATGCTGAGAAGTTGAAACAGCTTGAAAATCAAGTTCGCATTGGCGGCAAAGTATGCTGACTATTTTGTTGGTGGTGGTTAATGTCAGTACTTTGATACTGGGTTAGGTGATACGTAGAGCATCTGCCATTTTGCCTATTAATGTTATGTTGCAACATTTCACAAAAGTTTATTGTTCGGGATCTACCTTAACTGTGGGAAATTTTGATTAGGGATGCTGATTTTCCGGAATTTTATTTCTCAATTCACGAATTTCAGTTCCTGGGACTTACCAAGAACACATATTATGGGCCACTTCCAGGCTGTCAGTGAGCAGACTTAAGAGCAAGCGCTGATGTCTATCTAAGCTCAGATCTCTTGGGAATGGTTGGGATCCCATGCTGTTGCTCTGTGGGACCACAGGTCCATCTCCCCTTTTCCAAAGTAATTGCTTTACAGCTGACTTGTAGTCCATCGGCATTCGGCCAACACTAGGGAGCAGTTTATTGTGCCAAAAGCCCAGTTTTACTTCTTGACCAGTCAGAACTATAATTCTCGAGATTAAGATTTTGTCTCGATTCACAAGAGTCTCGTTAATATCCTTAATTTGTCGTACTTTAAAATTTGCCAGTTAGAGAAAAATGACGGTACCATACTAGTAATTGTTGCAAGTAACATTTCACAGATAGAGGGATAGGCACTTATATAGCTAGTGTGCAGTGTATTATTTATTTTAATTTTCTGTGCTAAATGCTTAGATTTGTAATATTACCACCATGTTTGACACACAAAACTCAGACTGACACATGTTATGCAGGGCTCAGCACGGCGTAAGAAGAAGGTTATTCACAGAACCAACACAACTGACGATAAAAAATTACAGGTTTCCCTGAAGAAACTCGGTTTAACAACAATTCCGGGTATAGAAGAGGTAAAGATTAAATTGTTATTATAATGCTGTTAGTTGTAAGGTTGTAAGATTTTTCCTGTAATATAATGAGTAGTGTTTTATTTGGAAAGAGCAGGATATGGTAACTTTCTGATATTGAGTGAACTAACCTGATGTTTACCCCTAGTTTCTACAAGAAATTTGAGCTAATGCTCACGAGATGCGCGAAAGCCTATAGCAGTTTCGGTTCAGTAGTTTAGCTAAAAATTGGGGTTCACGCTAAATTAATATGCAAATACCAAATTCTCTATCTGGATCACATAACAATAGTTCCATGGCACCACCTTGTGAATGATATAGACTTGTGTCGCAGTCCAGAATCACCAAAAAAATCTATAAAACCCCCTATTTTGGCGTTCAAGGTCATTCAAGGTCATTGAATTCGGCGCCAATCAAGAGCCAGTGTGTTAGTGATTGATAGTAACGTAGGTCCTATCTCGCACTGTTACTGAGATAGAGTGACTTATTGGCCAAAAATCGCAAATTTTGCCCACCCCCCCTCTCATTTAGCGCCCTCGTTCGGGATGACCCCCTTCATATTTATGGAAAAGCCTTACGGTTCCTGAAACTAGAGTCTTCCATGC
>Ga0209671_1007679_pt1 | contig 11218 bp, 6 predicted proteins | sample WorMetHERISLAND2_2_FD_187401 | JGI IMG/M metagenome (GOLD analysis project Ga0209671, IMG submission 187401) | Marine gutless worms symbiont microbial communities from Max Planck institute for Marine Microbiology, Germany - Olavius geniculatus... | ecosystem: Host-associated > Annelida >...
AGCCTGTCACCAGTGCTTGTTATGATAAGCAGCATGTATGTACCTATCTGCAACCGTTTTCACATTATTCGAGCCAATAACGGCAAAATGACGTCTTTTTAAGAGGGGTACCCCTCTTCGACGCCCTCGTTCGAGGGGAACCCCTGCACCCAGTGGTACGAAATTTTGTCACGATAAACTAGAGCCGTTGGGGCAGTCCACGGTAAAGATTTCGTGATCCTAGCTTGCACCGTTTTGATACAGCTCACGAGTGTGACGGACGGATAGACAGACGGACGGACAGACGGACGCCCAGACGATGGCAAAGACGCGCGAAGCAGAATGCTTTCGCGCGTAAAAACGTTCAAGGTAGTCTAAAGAAACGTTTCAGGCGTAAAATTATCTTTAAATGTAAAAATGCAAATTCGTTGCCGGACTGTTCCAGTAAAAGATTTTTTTCATTCGGTCATATTTTGATAAATTAAGTCCTATAGGCCTACCGGTATTCATAAAATTTGGAAGCTCAATGCACGTTTTAGTTTATATGCGTCCGCACTGCGTTCTTATGTTTGTCTGCGATGTGTTTTTACCTGTAAATCAAGTAACCAACTAGTTCTTTGTGTTCTAAGGCATAGTGTTTAGGTGCCGCCCTGTTTCTATTGTCCTTGAATGAATGGATAAATCAATAAAATAAAGAAAGACGCGCTACTGTCGCAACTTTTCAGTATCATTAGATAAACCGTCAACATCAAGGTACAAAAGTTTTTTCATAGGCACACTAGATTTTTTTTGCCAAAAAAAGTTTTCTGGTATATTTCAACGCTGTTTGTTTTACCGCATGTTTTTGGCATCCAAAAAACGTATAGATTGAGAATTTAATTAGCTCTGCATTAAATTAGCTTTCCTCCACATACAATAGGTGTGTAAATCGTAAACAGAGTGCAAATTAAACAAGGCCACTGCGAATAATTTTCTGTATTGTTTCAAAAACTGCCACAAAATGATTTTTGGGCACATCAACGTTTATGTAGGCCTTTATCGGCTTAGTAAGCATGCCTATTTGACATAAGACTGGGTGATTTTATTCTAAAACGTGCACTCCATTTGGTGAAATATAAGCAATAATAACCATCTCTACAGCATAATATCAGCTATTGCACAATGCAAAATGATTTTAACATAAGCGTTGCTAATTTTGAGCTATGCCTATTTGTAACAAACACATTCTATCACTACACTTTCTTATGTTCTGAAGGCAGCGCCGTCATTTGCCGACGGGCAAATCGGTAAATCCACCAAGAAACGCTTGTGACAGCTGCTGTCACGTTGTGATAGAAGCATTGTTACTTTTAGTTCTGCCACAGATTTTAACTATAACCGTTATGAAACATCTAGAAATAATCACTTCAAAGCCCCGATTTAGATAGAGAATACTGGTTTCGCAGAATTAAAGGTTAAAACTACTGTATAGATTTTTTTTATAAAAAACCAATTATAGAGCTACGGAGCGTCACCTGCCGTACGGAATCGCACAGTAAATAATATCTGCCATCCGACACAGGTGAACACACCCCGCTTTAACCCCAGCCAGATAAGCCGGTACTCGATTTACCTACAGCGGGGAATGGAAGGCTGAGTTGACCTAGGCGGCTGGTTGCAGTTCTGCAATTTACTTCTACAACACTTACCAAGGCTTCCTCCGGTCATCCTGGCAGCGACACAGCTCGTCTCGGTAACACAGCGTGCTACGTCGTCTGCAGTCGAATCGAACGGGTCTGCGCATCCACTGCCGGCATCAGTTGACGTACAGCTAAAGCAAGTCAGACCAGTTACCTCTGCTGTCATCATCATCATCATCATCATTAGCAGCAGCAGCAGCAGCAGACCAAGATCGTGCCGCAGTCTCCCTGCTGTCGAAGTCATTCTTTGCAATACAACGTTGAGACCAATTATTGCAGACGTACGTGGCGCCAGCGTTATGGCCACTCACTTGACAATATGCTGGAGTCACCAAAGCAAAACGAATCGAATAGACAAATGCTAACGTAATGTACCGTAGTGTAAAATACAATACGAACAAAAAGTGATTAAAAGCATGAGCATAATACCGGGTGGCGCAAAAAAACGTCCCGAACATTCGCATGCGTTATTCAGCCGAATGGTCAAAGTGAATCAATACAAAAGCATTTTTGTAATAACCGGACATCAGCAAATATGTGCGGGAATTTTCGCTTAACACACTTCTGTATTAGCCGTGACACAAACAAAATAGTGTTACACGCCATGAAGCAATTTTTGCAAACGGTTCATCATTTGCGTTGTCGCTCGTACGCAGGCTATGCCAAAACGTCACAGTACGCCAAATCATCAGTAACTGATCAGCAAAAAAAGTACTGAATCGGTCCTTTATTCTCTTTTGCCATTGACGCTAGACGCTTTTCCCAACTGCTTTACGGCCTGTTAAATGCGGTTCCCATTCCTTTCTCATTCCTATGAGCTGACAAAATCGGGCGTGTTGTGTCGAAAAAATTTTGAGTTGCTTTGATGCGGTGTGACGGAACGCTGTCCTTACATAATTTGATTTTTAACTCTTCTTACCTCATTAAACGCCATCCAGTAGTGTCATAAGTGAGGTCACTAAAATTTATAAGTACAAGTAAGAGTACATGTTGGTCTACAAATGTGCGAAAAGAAATTTATCTATATAGAGTATACGCGCACTTACAGTTACGCAAAGTTCGGGACGCTTTTCAGCGCCACCCTGTGCATCTTTAGTTTTGTTCACGAAGAGCAGATTTATGCGAAACATGTGAAATGTGTTTTGCTTTTTGACGCGTTGCAGAGCGTCTATGACACGATGTGTTTGTCGTTTGTCTGTTTATCTATGGCTAACAGATGCATTGTAGCTAAATGGTAGGTTTTGGGAAAACTTTTTACACGAATAATTAGCCCTTTGTCGAGGTTCTCTGCATACAAAATTCAGGGATGCAGTTTCAGGAAAACATTTTCAAATTTGGGGTTGAATGGAGGGAAGAGGGCAAAAATGTGCGTTTTTCATCAAAAACTGGCCATATAACGAAAACGGTGAGAGATAGGGGAAAGGTTACTATTAATCACTAGCAGGAAATGACATATGCTCTTGGATGATCTTGAAGGTCGGTACGCGCCACTATGGCTAAAGGGTGCGAGATATGGCCAAGGTTGCTATTGATCACCAACAAATGTCGCATATTAACTTTCAAATGACATGAAAATTATTGGCCTGTGATGACCTTAAAAAATTAGTAGATTACGCACTATTGTGGCTAAACAATAACAGATAGGGCTAAGGTTGCTATTGATCTCTTATAAGAAATCATGTACGCTCTTTTAGATGAGACGAAAATTATCGACCCTGGATGACCTCAAAATCAGTACTGCAACAGGAACTGTATAGGCTGTAGTGCGTCTTCCTTAGCGACAGCTGAACTTTCTTGTTTTAGTTTAATTATCTCTGGCACGCTAAATTCGCTTCATTGTCTGCTTTAAAGATTGAAAAATAATATGCGCATACGCCGTATAGCAACAGTCGAGTGGTCAACTTCGATAATCGCGAGGAACTATTTTACGTACAAAATAATGCTGAAGACAGAGAAAATCTTACCGAAGATGCTGACTGTGACGTGGACAAAATACGTACATATAGCAAATGTTGCCGATAAGCTGCACCACGCTGGGCGAAATATTTTTGACGTCAGAGACACGCCGCCATTACCTCTGCAAGCGATTGCGAAGTGCAGGCAACTACGGTATAAGGCCTTTACCAAGACAAACGATTCATGCGTCGAACGCCGCTGTATTGACGTTTTTTTGCGGCGCGATGCGCATCAGCCTACTGCAAAGGGCGATATTGCTACCATAAAATATTTGTTCGTCCCTCTGTAACCCTGATATGTATCATGGACGTAATCATGTCTTTGGTTAATCGGAAAGTAATTACACCACACCAGATTACAAACTGACGAGTTATTTTGCTTTCGTCAGGTTTGGTCTGATGCAAAGAAGAGTAGCAAATAGATGTTTGTTAAAGTTCAATGAGATAACAGCGAAAATCTTTAAGCCGTACCACGGTACCTGTAACAGAAACGTAGAAGAATTAGCAGTCAGTTGGTTATCGCTCTCAGAAACATTATTGCTAGCATCGACCAGCACGGCACCCAGGCAGAGTCGTACCGGTACGTGGCCATCTCATTAATATCTACAATGCGATTTGTTGAATTACGAGTCATGTTTGACAGCAGAGCACAACAATGAAGCAATGACAATGTATAGGCCTACATTTCATCGCGGGGGTCTACAGTGTATCACGGCTTGTGCGATAGCAACAAGCTGTTGTATTTATAAGCGATGCGCCAAGTCAATGGGAAAGCCAAAAAATTCGACCCCCCCACTGCTCCCACATTTTCAACCGATCTTTTTGAAACTCAAAACCAAGAACGATATCTGGGATACGACCCCGCATGCAAAATTTGATTGATGTGGGAGGACGAGAAAGGGGTCTGCGAAAATGGCAAATTTTGGCTTACTTTTGGTTCTTTCTTTTTTTACTCTTCGCGTCGCGTCCAGATCGCACCGTAGGACCGATCACGACCAATGAAGGCTCAAAACGCGTGTTTCCGCGCAAGGAAGTGCCTTTTGGGGTCTCGATAATAAAAAGTAAAGTTTAGGGGTCAAAACTCTCCAAAAACATGATTTTGGAGGCCTGAATAGGCATTTTGAGCCAAATTTGCGAAATTTTCAAATCGCGATATCTCGAAAAATATAAACTCGATCAATGCAAAATTTGAAGGTCAAGTTTAGAACTGCAAACAGGCTTCGTGGGTGGTCCGGCGTTACAAAATAATAATTCAGTTTATCGCCCATAGCTCGCTTGTTATTGCGTGTATTTGCACGAAATTTAACATGTAAACTCATTTTATGGTCCTACGTACGAATTGACTATAATATTGAACAAAAATAAAATCCAAGATGGCGGCGGCCACCGTCTTGGATTTTTGCACAAACACTAATAACTCAGCTGCCGTTTGAGTTAGATTAATGTAATTTTGCAGGAGTGTAGCCAGCCATTTTAGAAAATAAGAATATAACCAAAATTGTCAATAGTAATAAATTCAAGATGGCAACGGCCGCCATTTTGAATTTCGTTTATCGCCTATAACTCGCTTGAGTTGCATACATTTGCACGAAATTTAGAACGTGAACTAATTTTATGGTCCTACGTACGGACATACCATAACGTTGAACAAAAATGAAATCCAAGATGGCGGCCGCGGATGGCGGTTATCGGAGGCATAATAGTCGATGGAGTCGTAACCGTTATCTAGTCGTTTGCTAGGTGGAAATATCCAACTACCGTCTTTATCACGACGTTGAGTTTCAATCACCGTGCTTAGCAGCAGGCCTACTTAGCAACTCTTTTCAGATCTTCGGTGAGCATTGTCCTAATGCTGGTTCAATCAGTGTTTGCTCTGTGCTGTTGAGCACATCGGCATACATGCACAAACTGTTGGTGTGCGTGTGACACACACACACACACACAGACGCCTTTGCGATAGCTTATACGAGGCATCTGCATAGCATGCTGCTGTGTTTAATTGCTGACGTCCTATATGGTTTTGAGGCCAGAGGTAGCATTGAGAACAGCTGATAAAGTTATTGTCAGAAAGCGACAGAAGACAAAACGTGTTAATTGATAAAGAAATAAAACTAGAAATTTAGGACACGACCCAATGACAAGCCGCCTGGGTATGGAATTTACGGGGTTGAAATTTCGCTCGGTAACGTCACGTGGCCCAAACGCAAACACATTAACATACACAGCATGCGCAGTGTTGATTTTGGGTAGGTAGATTTTAGCCACTTAAACTCTGTTGTTAGTGAAGCAAAGTTCACCAATTTTTTCGACGTACGTGCAAAGGATTGTAGTCGACAACGCCGTTTCCGCTTATCGATATTTGAGCAAGATGACGCGTTGTTCTGCAAGCGTTAGTTGAGCTTTTTGTCTTTTTTAGGTGCATGCGAAATTTCAACAACGCCGTTTTTTAATCGCAAGTAATTTCTGCTGTGTGTTTTTGACGACTGCGAAAAACTAGCGTATTAAATGATGAGTTGATCGTTAACGCATGGATAACATAACCTTTACCTGTCGTCGTCGCCTGCTTCATAAATAGCTGATATCTTGCGGCTAAGAAATAAAAAAAAACGCCCAGCTGTCGCTAGAGTGGGGCCGAACGTAGGCCTACTGGTTGTCACTAACCTTGAAGGTCATCCAAAGTCGATGATTTTTATGTCATCTGAAAGGGCGTATGCCACTTCCTATTAGTGGTTAATAGTAACCTTGGCCTCTCTTGCACCGTTTAGCCACAATACATCCGTGATAAACAGACGGACATACGATAACCACGGCAAAGGGCCAACCTTTAAGTTTACAGCTTAGCGGTCGGCCCCAAGATTAGCAGTAAAACATAAGACCGCCGGGAACTACCATTCCAGGCAGCCTAAAACGTTTTAGACGTAGGCCTAGTTCAGTGTTCGATTTGTCAAAAAACCAGTGGGGGTCGCATAACACTGGCCTAGTTGCACTTTGACCGGACAAGCCATGTAACAACGGGCAGTTGGTAGCCGACAAAACATAATTATTTGCAAATATTTTACTTTACTATTAACCATTTTCCAACCGGAAGACGTGTGCAATCTTTGTGAAATGCTTTCCAACATTTTTGACAATGTTTTCGATGCGGCTACAATACACGCGTGATAAAACGCAAAACATCAGCAAAACTCGACTGGAAAGCTTTTTCCGTAGAAATGCGAGTCCTTCATTGACCGTTGTATGCGAATTGCGAATTCGTATAAACTAAACGCTTTTCTTTAAATTCTTAGTAATAACAGGCCTATTAGGCCAATATTACTATCATTAGCTTAAAAGGCTGGTGACCTCAAGGATTAAGAGATCGAATGTTCAACCGTAAACAGAAAGACCTAAGACTCATTGGCACATGTTTTGTGTTTTGCATGCGGAAGAAAGAATTATTGAGATCAAGATAGGTCGTTGGTGGCGGCGGACGACGGTACGCAGTGTTTCTTGGCGTGCAGGGCGAGGTGATCGGATCGAGAGAATCCGCGTCCGCAGTCTGGACACGAGAACGGACGATCTCCGGTGTGCTTACGACAGTGCCGAGTCAACTCGTCCGACCGCGCGAACTTCCAGCCACACCCGGGCCACTGACACGCGTACGGCTTTTCACCTATACACGTCAACGCCAGCTCAGATCTCAGTCCGTTGTCTCCGCCACAGCGAAGAGCAGAAGGAAGCTATTTTAATAGCAGGGATGTTCTTAAGACAGTGTTCTGTCTCAAGAGAGTGTTAAGACAGATTTTTAATGAATTGGTCTTGGTTATAAAATCTAGTGTCTAGGTCTTAGTTTTGAAGGTTGTTATTTTGTTAACATCCATGGTTATTGTGCACAATCATAATATAGGCTGCAATATAGGTCTCGCCCATCCAACCTCCGTTTGTCCGTCCGTGTGTCTCCTACAGCGTTATAACTCCAAAACGGTAGAAAGCAAAAAATTTTAGCTAATGCTCACGAGACGAGCGAAAACCTATAGCAGTTCCTGTTTGCAAACTGTCAGTCTATCTCCAGCCATTTCGTCGCAGTTCATTCTTAGAGTGTGCGCTGCAGCCGAAGATCGCAAAAATCAATAAAAACGCCTTATTTTGAAAGTTCAGGGTCTTTCAAAGTCATCGATGTGTTTTGCGAAGCAAATAGTGCAATTCTAACGTAAGAAAATGCAAAGTGAGTAGAAATTTGCATCATATACCGAAAAGCAATCAGTCGTTCCTCACTGGCAAGGACAGCAGCCAGCATCGTTTTTGCTTCGGGCATTCAGACGATGGTCGACAGAAAAGACAAATGTTTGAGCAATGTAAAAAATTATGTTGAATTTAAAGCAATCATCTTTAACATTTTAACAGGTTACGTCAACTTGTTAATTTCATTTATTTTTTTCGTCTCTATGCTGTTTGTCACTTGCAAGTTATGATAGATTCTGCTGGAGAAAATGATACACGTATAAGGCCTAGACTTCGTTCTGCGACGTCATCATCAAAAAAATTTCTACACATGTTCAAAATAAAATTTTCTACAAAACATATATTTTGATTTTGTTTTATTTAGAAAATTCAGAACAAAATGACGCTGTTTTGTAACTTAGTTATCGAAGAACCCTCGTAGTAACCTAGGCCCTATCTCGCACCGTTACTGAGATACAGCCACTTATTGGCTGAAAATCGCAAATTTAGCGCCCTCGTTTGGGTTGATTCCCTTCGAATTTATAGAAAAGCTTTACGGTTTCTAAAACTAGAGTCTTTCAGGCAGCCGACGGTAAAGATTTGGTGGTCCTAGCTTATACCGTTTTTGACTGATCCACCCGCGTGACAGACAGACAGACAGAATTGCGATGGCTAAGACGCGCGAAAGTAGTAGCTGCTTTCGCGCGTAAAAACGAAAATTGACATGACATTTTACAGGCCAGCAGTAACTAGCGTGTCAAAAGGTGAAAAGAAAGGCCACGGTTAGAGTTTCCATATGCGCAGCAGAGGGTATATAGGTATAAGCGGACGGCCGCAAAATATGTCGGCACTGGGCTGACATATTTTACGGTTAGTATTTTTTACCACGCTAAAACTTGACAATGTTGCCCTTTTACTAAATGTAAAAAGCAAAACTAGCTCGGTATAAAAACTTTAACCGTTACGAAACCGTAACATGCATGTTTAACCCCTTACGTTTTGCATGCACGCCACTCTTTAAGTATGCTCACGGTTTTTATGTTTACTCTTTTCAGTTTTTTTTGGAGTTTTAGTTTTTATTATCATTCTTTATTTCTTACCTTTTCAGTTTTTTTTCTTATTTTAGTTGTCTTTATTTCAGTCATTTTTTGAATTTTGTCATTTTTACATTTAACACTATTTCTATTCTCGGTATCTCTCATTTCATTTTTCTTCTAAACGTTTCAGTTCTTTTTAGTTTATGTGCTAGATTAAACTGACAGTCTGTTTGTCAGTTTTTGAGTGCAAATTCTCCATTATATTGTATATTGTATTGTATGCACGTCACAAAATTCAGCAAAAAACGACCTGTATGTGTCCTCATGTGTGCTTTCAGGTGTGAACTTTTGTTGTAGATCTTGTTACAACCGTGCTCGACGCATGCGTGCCGGCGTCGTCTTGGCCACTGTGCTGATGCGCCTGTTGTGACGTCACTGTCACCATGGCCACCAGCTGGCCCGCCGCCAGTATCGGCTTTCTGTCGCTGGCGATTTCTGCAATACAGCGTTGTGAAATGTCAGAAACGTTATCGGGTCTAATCACCAAAATAAAGTCATCAAACTACAACCTCTATTTATCAACTTTCTAATTACACTGCAAAGTAACTCAAACGAGATGACGTCAATAATTATACTACATGTAGTTTGAATTAAAGTTAAATTACTAATTGTTTAGGAATTAGCTGCATTTTGTGTGCTGCATTTCCCAGTCCGCATATTTTACTTCTGCATTTTGATTGTGCAGCATTTTAAAGTTCAATTCGGATAAAGTATGCGGTTTAGACTTAAACAATTCATTTCGACAGTCTGTATAGTCTACCGCTATACAGTATACACCTAATACAGGAAATTGTAAAAAACGATTTATTTGTCAAAAAATTTAAAAAGTAGCAAGGTCATGGTCGACGAGTCGTACATAAAATGCAGTAAAAGCGGGGTTTTCATGCAACGCAACGCACGCAACGTGCGCAATGCATGCAAGAAAGTACGTAACGAACGCAATAAATACAAAAAGTGCACAACAACAGCTGATACAACGGCCAAAACGTAAAGATAGAAGCAGTCGTTGCGTCAAATAGTTTTGTTACGCCCGTAACGTCCGTTGGGTTGCGTACGCTGCATGCCTTCCGTTAAGGAAACGACGCTATAGGCCTACCGCCTACACGCTAATTATTTTCGTTTCCTGGAAATTATAATCGCACCGCAAAATAAATAAATGGAGTGATTTGGAAAATTATAAATGTGTTAAATAGATGGACAACCACTTGTATCACGGACTAAAATTTAGGGCTTATCGAAACTTGCATACAAAGTGGGTCGTTTTCTTTTTCGTGACGCAGTAAAAATCATGTATGTTGAACACTTGAACGTTGTGTTCATCTTCATCAAGAACACGTTTTATTGCAATCATGGTGGATAGTCGTGTTCAAAAGTGTCCGATTTCTCGCTCTATATACGCAAAGCATGTGACCGATCCACTTTCTTAAGGGCAAACCATGCAAATGGCATGTAGCCTAAATATTGTAATGTTGTCAGAGTTGGTTTATAGGAGGCGATGAGTCATACGTACGTTTGAGACGCTCGACTGGATGACTGTTGTGCCGACGGAATATTGTCAACGTTGCGTGACCGTGTTGCATTGCGGGCCGACTCTGCAAATACTAAATACATTCATTTCTTTTATTCATTCACGGACATTCACACAACTGAAGACGACATTTCCCACCCCGCCAGCAGTACTGCTCTCAATAAACACTCTATATTACATCTATTGCTACTTCGTTAACTCTCTTAATACATTGTGGCGCAAGACAGCAGAACAAGAGATCATTCTCTGAAATTAGCCGCACAGCAGTGACGGCACTTCGAGATAGTAATAAAAAGAAATTGCTTTTCAGTCAGTGTTGTCAACCATGAAATTCGTTGCCTGAATTTGTTACGTCATCTACTAGGCTAACGCTCAGACGTTTAAAGCAAGATTGGACAAATCAAGGTCAAATCAGACTGTTCGTTTTGTTACAAAGATCTGAAGTGCTCCAACTGTAGTCATTTAGATATTTCATCTAAACATAGAGGACTCTATATATTCCTATATCCTTTATTACATCGATTTGCTGTAAATTTATTGGCCAAAATTTACTTAAATCCACTACAAATGGGAAGCAAGTGGAGTTTGGGTCTAAGGCACGAACTGCATTATTTCTATCGACAGTGAACTTCAGCCAGCGACACACGATCCCGGCATCCGGGCCGGGCATCCTGGCCGGGCACCCGGCCGAGCACCCGGGTTTAGCGACACACGAGCCGCTTTGACCCGGCCAGGACACCCGGCCCGGGCATCCTGCTCGTGTGTCGCTGACACCCGACG
>Ga0209671_1007680_pt1 | contig 11217 bp, 10 predicted proteins | sample WorMetHERISLAND2_2_FD_187401 | JGI IMG/M metagenome (GOLD analysis project Ga0209671, IMG submission 187401) | Marine gutless worms symbiont microbial communities from Max Planck institute for Marine Microbiology, Germany - Olavius geniculatus... | ecosystem: Host-associated > Annelida >...
ATGGTGGACATATCGAGCACAAATTCTAAACATTGATTTCATGACTAAATCAGACTACGTGTTATATTGTGGTTGTAATTTTATGTGCATTTTGTTCTGTTATTAAGCGTCATGAACTATTACCGATCGCTATTTGAAGCAATATGACTCGTATTCGCCAGGTGGCGCCACTGTTGCGCATAATTAATTTCAATAACTTATGTTTTCGTGTTGAGAATGAAACGACCTTGATTTCTGCCAAAAATCGTGTAGATCTAAGCAGTATTTCTGAAGTTAGAAGCTATATAACAGAGTGGCCCCGTTTTTTGGGCCACCATGTATATCTAGCAAAACCAGCATCGTATTATGCGTATTATGGGCCTACCAGCTCTAACTCTCCTTATCGACGTCGTTTCACGTGTCACGAGTCACGAGCAAATAGGCAGGCTTGCCGTGGATGTGGATATCCATGGATATTGTGCTGTCGCATTTGCTAATTAAACTGAATACTTAAGTGTTTTATCTCTATATAATATTTTTCTGTCTGTCGTTTTTACTCTTCATTTTCTCGTTTATTTATGTTATTGAGTCAAATGAATAATCAGTGACATCAGCACGTCATTATTTAGTTAGCCTAAATTAATTTATGTGCACTATAGCAGCAACAGGTTTTAATCCAGGCCTATGGTGCTTTAATACTGTTGTTTGGGCAACAAACGGTCTATCAGTTTGTGAGATTATTTTATTCTTTTTTTATCAAACGGTAACAAAACTAAAAACGTTTTGGATTCCTAACAAATTTAATGCTAGTAGGAGGTACAAACCAAGTGTTCTTCAAAGCGTTCGCTCTCTATCTATACCTGTAGGCGTACATGAATGCAACATGCGTCTTGGAGAACAAAAATTCTAGCTGTTGCTGCGATGGGCCGACCGTACCGCCTATATCATAAGGCCAGTGTCCGACTTCCGGTTGCGGAAAGATAGCGATTTTCCAGCGATTTTCCAGAGTGACTGCAGTCCCATACACGATCTGGTGATCTGCTATACTGGACGCTAAAATCAGTGCTAGGATAGGATACGGTAATTTGGCGCACGTACTGAAAGTGACGGCTGCAGGCAGAAGCACTGCATTTAAAATTGCGGCCAAAAAGCTGCAGATAGAGATTCGGTTACTTACTTATCGCCCTATCCAACGGTATCGCCAACTCCTTACGACGTACCGTTTGGCCACAATACATTTGTTACAGTTAAAAAGACGACTGAGAGACGACATATCGTACCCAAGGCTCAACGGTATAGGCTATAGCAAGGGCAATAAAATAATTACGGTAGATTTTCATGACAGCCGGGAAATAGTTTTCTAAAATCATATTTCAATGCAAATATGTTTTATTTTTTTACTTTTATTTATTTTTAACAGATCCACAAAAGAAATGCCTGGGGGAATGGACGCTCTGGCACTGCTGTATTTCGCGAAAATTTGGTGGCTATGTACGCACGACAGGCGTCTGTGGATATGGATATATCCATGGATATCCACGGAAAATCTGTGAATATGGATATGGATATGGAAGGCAAATTCCATATTCACGGCAAGCCTGCAAATAGGGGTTTCTCATTGTTTATTGCTTGAAATCATTCAACTTCGAAATACGGTATTTTTGCTTGTCACCGTTAAATTATTTTCTTTTAGCTTCGCGTCCCCTACGCACCAAACCCTGACAACACCACTGCATTCTGTATAAATCGAGAGTCACGGTCCTTCGATCACTTTCAACGCATTTATAGACATAATGTACATTCTTATTCAATTTAAAAATTTTCGGCACTCGTAGGCTTATCCTTCGACACCAGCTACAATTGAGTGACGAAATGCGGTACAATACGAATAGACGTTTATTCGTTTAACTGAGTCCGCTTGAAACGACACAACGCCCGCAGATGGACTTCTTCAGGCATATGGCTGCCAAGATTAGTCAAGACCTGTAGCTGATCGCAGACGACGGATGGCGGAACACATGAAGTGTAGACGAGTCTTACTGACAAATAAATTGTTGTGAATCTCAACATCTGCTGCAGAAACAGTAAATAACGTAGGGCCTACAGAAAATGCACCTTGAAAATGCAGCAAGATCGCCTATATGCGAGATGTAAATACAACGGCGGGCCAACGGCAACAAAACAGAAGAACGTATATCATAGGCCTACACACAGTCTGCAGAAATGGTGTACATATCCGGTCCAGTTGGTATACAGATTTGGTGTCAAATTAGTCACGAGCCGTGAATGTAGACAACTAACACGCAGTAGGCCTATAGTGTCGGTATAGACTGCAGTTTACAGACGATAATGTAGCCTACGTGCACGGACAGACAACCGAGCATGGAATCCCATTGCTACATTGGAAATTTATAACTTTGGCAAAAATGTTTTATTCTGGATGACTAAATCAGATTCTAAAGACCTGGTAATTGGGCCACGCCACGCCTTAAAATCACCGTTGCAAATAACTTCGCCGGAATTGACAAAATTCGTTCATAATTTCGAGTGACCTTTGAATGACAAACAGACAAACTAAGACGCACAGACTCCACATGACATATTTTTTCGGTTGAGAAAATCCATATGAATGGGGATAGTCTTCAGAGACTGTCAGACTTTAACTTGACGAGTTTCATTCTCAAACACATTATCTTTTACATTTTATATTTTGACCTTAGTGTCATCTATCACTTATACGCCTACAGTCGGCAGTAGGCTTAGGCCTACGCGCAATGGAGAACAGTGTGGTAGTGACTGTGCTAATTGCGGCTTATTAGTTGTTGTATTAAAGAACGAGTTTGTGTGTACTGCGTAGTTTGTCTGTGGTGCACAGCAATGTCAGCGGCTGGTATCTGTTGGTCTCTGATCTGGCTGTTGCTGCTACTCGTTGGTGGCTGGCCAATCGGTGGCATCTGCGCCGGCTTCTACTTGCTGCTGAGTCCGTTCGGCGCCTGCATAGAGGCGCTTACACCACTCATCAACCTCCTCGAACAAGGACTCAAGCTACCGCTCACCTGTGCGCTCAACATGGTTCATCAGAAACCGCTCTGCTAACGACGACGTCACTGACTAGTCACTCAGGCCTGTCACTGCACAGTGACGCCTGAGTTGTATAGTACTTGTCTCATTTTTATACACAGCAATCACACAGCGGATTAGGTCTACGTATACGTTAAATAATCTGTAACTTAAAACAGGGCCGGACTTAGCTGGTGGGAGGCCTGGGGCCCCTGGTGGGAGGCCTGGGCCCAGTGCCGTATTTGGGATTTCAGAAAGGGATTGGCTATCGAATTACAGGGTTTTAAAAATTGAGGGGTTTGGTGGGAGACCCCCTGTTGGTGGGAGGCCTGGGGCCCGGGGCCCCCTGCCCCCCTAAATCCGGCCCTGACTTAAAACAGAAAAGTACGAAATGGATTTTATTGGTTAACTAGAAGTTATAGAACAACAGATGGTTGTCCACAGATTAAGCGAAGTAGGCCTACCAAGCATAAAATGACTGAATGTACGGTGCATATGCATGTGTTAGTGCCACAATCGGCAAACAAGACAGTTCCACTTTCATTTTTATTCAACGCTCAACTCGCACTCGTAGGCCTATTGTATTCATGCCGGTGCAGTCATTCATGCGTGACGAAACAAACGAGAGCATGGGCTAAACGACCTGAACGTGGAATAACCTAAGTTTATTAAACCACTGTCTGGAGTAGAATAAGTAGGGGCAGCTAAACCAAAGGGAAATTAGTGACGTACGTTGCGTCACAGAAAATGTTGGGGGAAGCTAATTGCAAGGGCGAGAGAGAGAGGAAAAAGGACGGAAGAGATGGAACTTGGAAGGGTGGTAGACACGAAGCTGACGTGGGAGAATTGCGTCATCGGTCTTGAGGATAAACGTCTTCGGGGATAAGTTCGTTTAATGTTTACCGATCCAACTCCAGACTGTGGTTTAACACGTGTACCTCGGTATCTGTATTTGTAGCCTATTTAGCTGTGACATATTCAACAACGACTCGTTTAGCATAGGCCTAGGCCTATTTACTTAGCTGAATACAATCGCTCAGACAAGGTGGACACGCCAGTGCTTCTAGCGTTGACTGCGTAGGCCTATACTGTAAAATATCTCGCCAGCGTAAACCGTATTGACAAACGATGTCCGATACTGCAATGATCAATTCAGGGCGACGACCACTGCACTCTTTAATTCGAGCTGGCACTATGAAATTCAGTGAAATTTCGTGGGATTCCATTCTGTCATTCCCTTTAGTGCTGCTACCCATATAATGCATGTGAGCAGTAAGATAATAGAATACAAGTGAAGAACTGCAATAACGAAAATCAATTCGCCCGAAAAGCCAAGAAAATCACCCATCTAAACGCATCACTATGCCGCTCCCAAATGCAGTGGCGGTTTTAGCCTCAAAATCTGGGAGTACTGTGCTCCTCCTCGAACTATGCTGGACAGGATGGTCTTCACTTATACCGGTATCTCCGAAAAAGCTTCCCATCGGCCAGTGCGTTATGCACACAAAAATGGGGGTGCTGAGCCAGGCTAAAACTGCCCAAGTGACGTTAACAATAAACACATTTTCTAAAATTTCCCATAGTGTTGTGAAATTTCCAGTCACCGCCGCCTCATTTCCAGGTTATCCAGGCAAGTGGTCGCCCTGGAACTGGCAATAAATAATCTGGCAACAAAGATAACTGACGACTGTTTGGGCTGCGCATGTGAGCACTTGTGGAATACACGGCCAAACATTAAAAATCAATGATGATCGCCGTGGACTTGCACACACGCATCTTTATTCACCGTATTCGGTAGACAAGAAATAAACAAGGAATAAACAAAGAAATAATAAAACTTAACTAGAACTTAACTAAGACTTAACTAAAATGTAATATAATGTCCATAGTCAGAATTCAATTATTGATGCAGCAAAACAGCAAAGATGACATAAAAAGTTATTACACTGGCTGAACTGTGACATAAGCACTAAGTAAATGCATACAGGCAGACCGGTAGTAACGTTCCTAACATGACGACGATACTGTACTCAGTATACGTGCAACTGAAAACATTTAAGTCAAGACATAAGAACGTCTTAGCTATTGTCGATAAATAATTAATCCATGTAAGTGCACATTTTATAGCAAAAACTGCGACGCACGCTTCAATACAGATAATTACTACTTACAGTGCTTAATTACATGATTATCGTTCTGATCACAATATTTTTACAAATACAAGGCATAAAACGTGAATCCAGTAGGCCTAAATGTGTTGCGTGTGCACTGTTGTAAACAACTAACAAACTCATCACGTTTACACAAGTACAACTAAACATAGCAACAAGACAAATACCGGTAATATATCAAGTGCAGACAGAACATCAAAATATTACATAATAGAGAGAAATTTACAACACTGCAGCTTCATCAGAGGTACATTTTCTACCTGCATCTAACATGCTAAGCAACAGAATCAATCTTTCTGAGAATCCGGCACATTAAGGCTAACCCTCACATGGCTAACAATGCACACAGAAATAAATGCCAGAGAACTATGCCATCATACAACTAAATCGCTTACTGGCCAGTAGCTACTGCAACTACTACAACTCTCTGTCTTACATAGGCGGATCCAGGAGTTGAAGTTGGGGGGAAAGGTTGACGCCAAAGGCGCGAGCCCAGTCGAGACGCCGAAGGCGCTAAGGGGGGTAGGGTGTGGTGGAGGGCCACAGGGGAAGGGGCTAGTGCCCCCTCCCCATAATTTTTTTGGAGATTTTAGGGTCAAAATGGCGTATTTTCGTAGACTCTTGGTGCTAAATTTCGTTTTCTTTCTATAACCAAACAGCACAGAAATACACCAGGAATGCAAGCACTGCCACGGAGATTTACTTGCATGCGATAAAGAGCGTTACTCAGGGGTGTCTATCCCTCTAAGTCCTTAGAGCAAGTTTTCCCCCTAACTCAAGGTGAGGCACCGCAGGCGTCGACGGGGTGGAGAAAGGGGAGAGAGTATCCCCTCCCCAGCTGACTAGACGGTCTGGGGAGCCTCATAAGCGCCCCAACGGTGTCCGAAGCGGATCCCCAGCGAAAAACGAATTTGGTGCATTCTAAGCATCACAGAACACTACTGCTTGCAAGATATCGTGAATATATTAGAAATGCAAAACAATAATAATATTCAATTCCCCCCGCCTTAATTTTCAGAAAAAACCTCCCCTCTATTTTTTACTTGGAGCATTTGCTCTAAGGTTTATATGGTGTAGACGCCCCTGGCGTTATTTGTTTGTTGTTATTTACTCTTACGTAGGTGTAGCCATGAACTGGAGTCACAAAAGGCGAACTAGCCCCCCAGGGCCAAAAATTGAGGCCGAAAGCCGAAAGCAGAGGTGCGCTTAATGGTGAGGGGCAGGTTGGTGGGACGCAGCCCTGGAAGCAAACGTTTTTTTTGGCATGAAGACATTGCAAAATGCATATAATGAGTATAAATTTTATTAGTTTTACTGCACAAATTTATAATGCACTTCATATGCAAGGCAAAAAGGGCGACTTTTGGAATCTTGAGGGGAGGGGGCCATGGCCACTTTGCCCCCCTAAATCCGCCTATGCAGTCTTAATTATAAACATAGGCCCATGCACGCGTTGATCAGTTGAGTGGACAATAAGCAGAACTATCCAATGATGCAAACACAGATAGATTGAACACATCTGGAGGTACAAATCACTGTCGAGTAACATAACAGAAAGTAGAGGAATGTAAAAGCAATAAGGGGAAATGTAAGGAGAGGTCAGGTCAGGTATTTCTCTCAAGAGGAAAAAACACCTAGAAATGCTGGGCAGCAAATCCAGACATAAAGCCACAAAGACAAAAGCCAGAGACAGAAGCGGGTAACAGAAAAGACTGTCATAATCTTGCCATTTGGCATAAAACAGAAAAAAACGCATGAAGATCAGTCACCTGATATCAGCAAATATCACAGTAAACAGACTTGACTCTGGTTCTGCCGCTAACTGATGTGACTTAGCAACACGATCGGTAACAAACACGTCAACGTTAAATTGTTAACAGACGATAAAATATAACACTCTGACCACAAGTAAACACGCCACGTGCACGCACATCTCGTGGCAACAACTACCTGTGACTTGAGCTGTATACGTGACATCACAAAACACAGAAACACCAACATCATTTAACAACTGGTGCACACTTTAACAAGTAACAATGCGCTCAAATGTTGAATAAACATACTGATAACAATAACGTACGACGTTTTTCCCAAAAATTGTACTAAAGGCACATCAATTGTGAATACTGTTGCATCGGTGCTGAGCCAATAAAACTCTGGACTTACGACATATATATTGGCTCTGTTTAACACCTTCAGCATACGTATGTACTGCTAGTTTCACAACAAGCAATATTCATGACTAAATGACTCCCATTTTCCATAAAAAAGTCTTAATTTCTAACCAAAAGAAAAAAAAACATATTACTTGAAACAGTAACATTAAAACACTATTTAACAAAACATTACATACTAAAACATTTCCAAATGCTCTTTGTTGATTATTTATAAATGACAACTAACATATCAGTTGCTTATTTCAACGTTAGTGTTTGGACAGTTTACATTTGAACTTTTACAATGATGAATTGAACGAATGCATATAAAATGTGACAATATAAAACAGATGCATAGTCAATGAGAGCAAATCATAATATGTTATTATTATTAATTTGACATACTGTTGTACACAGTGTTTCATAAAAAGCACCATTTTTCTTTAGTAATTCATTGAAATGATGATCAATTTACATGAAATTTTTAAAGATGCAGCAGAAAAAAAAAATAATTCAAAATATTCCAACAAAATATGGCTGTTTTTGGATCATAAGACGCCTGATTTAATGCTTCTATGTTGCTTTAGTGCTGACACAAACATTTTTTATCAGTGAACCAGAAAAAGTTCACCATCAAAGCAACGTAGCAACTGGCAGCACCAGTTCAATTTTGTATTTGATTTTGCAGTGCTGGGAGTTTTCTTGGGAGATTTTTGTAGTACAAGCAAGCTTGTACTCACGACACATTATGACGTCAGCGTTACACCACGACTAGCAAAGAATATTTAACTAACAACCACTTTTTGTCGATATATTTTGAATTAATATTTCTTCAGCTATAGCTAGTAAAAATTTTGTTAAATTGATCACCATTCGACTAAATTATAAAAGAAAGAAAAAGGGTGCCTTTTTGTGAAACACCGTGTATAATCAAATCATTAAAAACACGTTTCCGACTCATTACATTAATTATATTAATTAACTGTCGTGAATCTACAAATAATGCTTATTATTTAATCCACTTAAAATGCACCTATGACAATGATATGATACATACTCTATCCTATCATCCAGTACAGATGTAATATTCTGCGAAAGTTCCACATCTTTGTACTCCGAATAATGAAAGTAGCAATAGAAGTCTAGATCACAAGATAGTAACAATCCAGATCACACGCCAAGCACACTGGCATCATAGATCAGTATGCAATAAAATCAGTAATCAATAACCAACCAATGACTAGATCAGTCATAAAGCGATGGATATGATATGCAACACACCCAAATCAATGACAATGAGTGGTCAGACACAAGGAAAAAGGCACAGATCAACGATGATTCCAATGCAGCTGTAGCATCAGTTCAAATACCACAAACGGCACAAAGCATTATGAAACAGGCTACAAATATCAATGCTTAACCGACAAATCATTGAAGCTTGTATAATATAATAAATCCATTAAACTGATTAACTTAGTTTGGCAGTCTGCAAAGGTAACCTTCAGTGATTGCAGAAAATGATTTTTTTAGAAAAAGGATAAAGTTAGATTCTGTGTACAATATAGTGGGAAGATAACAACCTATTTCTTGTTACTGGAAATGATTGAGTTGTTTTACTAACTGATTGACTGTCACAATGCAACAAAAAATCGAAAAAATACACATTGCACTTACTCCACATCAATGACAAAACATTCAGAGAAAATCACATAACGAAAGTCAATACCATAATCAGGGACACAAAATGAACGCTGCTGCATAACAAACACATTACGTACAATAAAGTATACGAGGGTCGTTCGATAAATAAGTTAAAAAATGGCGCCATTCCATAATTCTTAAAATAGGAAAAATTCGAAATATACATTTTGTAGGGAATTTAATTCTAAACACAGGCTGGAATTATTTTAATCTGTTAATAGAACACAGTCTACTTGTGTATTATTTTCTCCACCAGCAATGTATCATCGCTCACAAATGACAAACAACATAGAATGGAGGAAAAAACGAATAAACTTAACAAGTTAATGTCACATCGTTAAATGTTAAACATTACTGTTCCATTTTCCAACATATCGTTTGATTTCATTCAAACAGTTTGTCCCATTTGTCACCAAGCTTCTGAATTCCCAATGCAAAAAAAACGATGTTGGCTGCTGTCCAAACCACTGAAGAACGACTGATTGCACCTTGGTACCTGATGCAAATTTCTGCCCATTGAGCATTTTCTTCCGCCAAGCGTGTACTGTAATTGCCTTCATAAAACACGTATCTCCATAATGCTGGATGTATCTCAGCGTGCATTGGATTTGCATGAATTTTTTTGGCCCACAAAAAAAAATAACGGCATGCCGTTCGTTACAGGAAGATTTCAGTGGCAACACTGCTGTATTTAATGTTTATATATGACGTCACAGTGACGTCATCGTAATCACATCTGGTACTCACAGTTAAATTCCCTACATAACGTATATCTCAGGTTTTCCTATTTCAAGAATTAATGAAATGGCGCCATTTTTGTAACTTATTTATGGAACGACCCTCGTATAAACATAACTCACACGATGACTAACGCTTGCTTGCATTCAAATACTGAACTGATCACTGTGCAGTTAAAGCCACTTACGTCGTATGGTGATAGGTACTGAGGCAGCACACTGACACATAAAAAGGCTCCAAGAATCGAGACTTTGAAAGGCAAAAATGGCGAGGGGTGACCCTTTCTTCAGCTGATTTGAGATTGGTGGAGTGACATAAGCTCACGCTCATCCGTTGGGTCCAGGGTGAAGCCCCGGCTGCCAATGCATCTCGGCAATATTTCCTGTGTGAAAATTCTTCTAGCTTACAAAAAGTTGTGAAATACTTTGCTAACTGTTGAACTGATAACCACAAGTTGCTGATCTTAGATGTTATTAGAAGCTGGTTGAGCCATGGGTCCCAGGGCATTTTTCCTGCTGTCCCTGTGGACTCAACACCTATGGTTGCTAATCAGTAGACTGGTATCACGCCAGCAGACCATATCTCAGTCGGTTTGTTGTGATGCTGAATGTCAGCAGGTGTCACAGGTCTGACGTGTGAAGGCTTGAGTTCATAGTACTCCGACTTTGAGCCAACCAAGAAGATCTGACTACGACTGAAGGAAAATCTGCGACACACAGTGGAAAATATCAGTTAATAATACATGAATAACACTAAACAACTACACGCACGTCAAATCAAATGCAAAGAGCATTCTATTCATTGAGTTTACAGTTCAGATTGTTTAGGGTTAGTTTTGGAATTAGGTTTTGGGATTAGGTAAAACGAGATTAAACAAAATGGGGGGGTCCTTCCTTAGCTGCAAAGCCTACAGATCGGCACTGATCTCCATTTCCTGAGAACTTGACCAGACATCAGCTTACATGCGAGACTACAGATATGGTAGGACCAACAGCCGGCCGGCTGTCTGCCGTCGAAAGAACATCGACAACAAGCCTTGACATGGCATGTCGACGTCTGTACCTGACGACGGTCTGTCCAGCACAATGGCTGCAAACGACTCCATATCCCCCTCCCTCATTCTTCTTGTATTGTCTCTGACAAGAAAAGAAGAGTTAGTGGACTATTACAACAACAACACCTACAGATATGGACAGGGCCGGATTTAGCTGGTGGGAGGCCTGGGGCCCAGTGGCGTATTTGGGATTTCAGAAAGGGGGGGCAATCCCTCCCGTCGAATTACGGGGTTTTAAAAATTGAGGGGTTTGGTGGGAGACCCCCTGTTGGTGAGAGGCCTGGGGCCCGGGGCCCCAGGCCTCTCACCAACAGGGGGTCTCCCACCAAACCCCTCAATTTTTAAAACCCCGTAATTC
>Ga0209671_1007681_pt1 | contig 11216 bp, 9 predicted proteins | sample WorMetHERISLAND2_2_FD_187401 | JGI IMG/M metagenome (GOLD analysis project Ga0209671, IMG submission 187401) | Marine gutless worms symbiont microbial communities from Max Planck institute for Marine Microbiology, Germany - Olavius geniculatus... | ecosystem: Host-associated > Annelida >...
GGGCAACCCTGCAGGAGTTGAGCCACGCTGCCCTAGATAGGCAGCGGTGGGCAGCGATAGTAAGAATGGCGTCAGACACCAACGGGCATTGAGCCCACGGTTGTCGATGATGATGATGATGATGATGGTATTTCAGATGGAGGGAGTGGCGGCAGCCAAGCTTCGGGAACCAAAAACGTGTAATTGTACGGAAACAAGAGACAGGCATCGAATTAGAATCAGACTAAGGCAAACTAGGACATAATTCCTTACCTTACGTTTCCTTACCTTACCTCTAGGGTGAGCAGCCTGTTATGCCTGCCGATCGCTGAGGCCATATCAGTTCGCCCCAATGCGCATCCCTGAATGTAACGATAAGGCTACAGGAAACTGCTATGAAGCCATGGACAGCTGTGAAGCCGTAGGTAAATGGCTGTGAAGGGGACGTAGTTCATCCACCGGTGAAAAGAAACAACACGTTGTTGTTGTGATTGCTTTGCACACTGTGTAGCCGGTGTGAGCTCGGACAGCGAGCAGACTGTGTCGTTGTCGGCACCGTTGTCATCGCCGTCGTTGAAGTCGAAGCATCCCGCGAGCCGAGGTGCGATCAAGAAGGTCATCAGCTGCATCTGTGAACAGAACCATGTTGATACGCCACCACTCACACAGGTCGGTCTGTTACAAGTTTGTCAATTGATTTGTCTGACGTTTTTTGCTCGCTCCGTGGAGCATAGAGTATCCAGTTTGTGAATTCATAGGATTATCGGTAATTTTTTTTAAAACTCAGCCGTAACAAAGTTTTTTTTCACTGTTATTGAGAACAACAAATGTGTATTGGTTCAAATGTGCAGGGTGGGTTTTTTTGGAGAGGGGAGATTTTTTAGCGGTTTTCTCTGTAGGCATACCCAATAAAACTTATCGGTTTTTGGGGTATTTGTACGGATGTCTCAACCCTGGTGTGTTGTGTGCTGTGCAGTGCAGGGTATGTTTATGCTGGCAACATGGACAATGTGTTACGTCGGACGAATCGTCATCAACGCCATCATCCGATAAATACGTCTGTCCCATATGTCTGAATCCTCCAGGTTGGATGGTGACTGTGATATTTCAATTATGACAGTAATTTTTGGATTGAATCTCAATGCTTATTTCTGTTTTCAGTGGTCAAATAATTTTTGTTACAGTTTCAGTTATAATTGTGAAATAGTTTCAACCGCAGTTTCTGTTTTCAGAATAATTTTAGTTACAGTTACGAACTAGAAAGCAGTCAGAGCCCGCACACCTCCACCAAGGCAATGTTGTTCTCTAGGTGGCAGCACCATCTTCGGTTTTGCAGCGGTTTCCCTTATGCCCCATTGAAAGCAATGGTAACAAAAATTTCAAAGTGATCCAGAATCAAGGATTTCTTCCGGATCACCCCTAAAATTGAATCACTGGTAGTTTTTGCCATTCTCTACATTCCCAGAAAATTTAATAAAGATCCGTCCATAACTTTTTGAGTTATCTTGCTAACACACAGACATACAGACAAACAAACAAACAAAGTCTGGCAGAAACATAACCTCCTTGGCGAAGGTAATAATGCTGAACAACAATCCACAGTACACAGTTTTGCTAGGTAAGCTACTGTTGTTGCAATGTTTTTGGAGGCCCCCTTATTGTGGGAGCTTGCGTTCAGCTTGGTGGCAGTCTGGCTTAGTCGGTAACATCGTTGGTTGCATCAACAACGTTAATCGACGCTGGGTCCATTTAGTACTTGGACGGCTGACTGTCTCAGTATGTAACCAGCCACCCAGGTCAACTCAGCCTGGCCAATCCTTCATGGGTAGGCACATTGAGTACCAGAGAAAGCTGGGACATAAACAGGCACACTGCGCGATGCACTAGCCTCGTATCCATGGGCTGGCAGTGTAAACTGGTGTCTGGCTGAGGGCTAAGGAACTGGAGATTAGCGCCGCCTGATGGGCCTTATGGTTTAGGGAGGACTTTATACAGTTTTACGTGTTTGGCTGAAGATGCTCAAATTGGCCTGTGGTTGTTTGCTAAAGATTGCTCTATAACTCTTTATGGGAAATCCATTGCAGAGCTGCGGAGTGTCACCTGCAATATGAGATCACACAGTACAGTATTATCTCCCACTCGACACAGGTGGATGCACTCTTCTTAATCCCAGGCAGACAGGCCGGTACCTTATTTACCATCCCCGGAGAGATGGAAGGCTGAGTTGATGTTAAAGGTCGATGGACATTGGACACTAAAATTAACATATATATTTTATCCATTTTCCTAAAATTGCATAATGTTTTGATAATTTTGACAGTAATATCAGCGCCTAGTGTTTTGTCAACACGGAGAGACTTACATTTAAAGTCAACGATTAACAGACATATTCTGAAAAAACACAATGCCATTTTGGCTAGGCTGCATAACTGGTGACATCATCGGCATGGCCCATCAACTGTATGAGTTTTAATGGTCTAGCTTCATATAATGACGTCTCAAGCTAGGCCATTAATATTCATGATGTTGATAGGAAGCATCGATGACATCACCAGTTGTACTCGTGCCTTGAATTTTTTTTTGGCATAACGTAACGTAAAACCATATTTTCATCACAATCAGGCATTAATTTCATATACTTATAAAGCTTAAATCAACATATTATATGTGCAAGGTGAAATGTGTAATTAATTGCACGAGTGAGTTTGACCGTGGCCATGGACCTTTAATGTTGGTTATTTGACTGGATGGTTTACTTGTTCGCAGACAGTCACCCGTCCAAGTACTGACCACTTCATAGCAACCTGACTGGGAGTTGAACCCACGACCTTGCGATCATAAGTCTGACACCCTATCGTCTGACACCAAGTCGCTTGTGTGAATGTGGCATACTGTAGGAGTGCGAGCGAGTGCTCACTACAGTTACGACCAGCGCTGGCTGAAGGACGGTCAGATGGCAGAATTCAGTTGTGTGGAACCTGACCCGAGTGCTCCGGCCAAGGCCAAGATCATGAAAGCAACCAACGATTTGATTGCAGACTTGCATGGCGTTATGAACGTCATTGAGTCGGTCGACCGGCAGATATACGTTGTCCAGTAAGCACAGCCTGGTTTGCATGCAACGCATACAACAGACTCAGCGCAAGCAGTGCAACTGGGAATTCTTGGAAATTTTGCCCAACGGATGTAATGCAAGCACTGGTAGATCCTGAAGCTGGATAGGGGCGAGTGTGGTAGCGGGAGCATATAATGGAGATCTGGGGCTGGGGGCTTAGCCCCAGTGGTGCTTAGGGGCAGAAATCTTAGTCAGATCGGAGGGTCGGGGGTAAAGCCCCCTTTGAAGCTGAAAGCTTTTTGGCAATTGTGCAGAATTTTTGCATTTAGAATTATTTTGTACTCTTTGAATATTTTTGATGTGTTCACGTACTGCATCACTGAAAACCGAACTTTTTGCCTGGTCTTACAGTCATGACTAACAACGTCTCATTACGTGACTTCACTGTTTAGGCTTATTGTTACGTGTTTTTGTAGTCTTAGGACTTAACGCCATGCTAAAGTTAATTCGTCCTTCATCAACATCGTCATCATCATCATCAAATGGGAATGTGGCCGGCCGTATTGGTGTGCGGCATTATGACCGGTCGGACGGGGCATTTGGCATTGTCTGCTTTGGTTATGTCAAAAAGTATGCAGTGGCCTTGTTGCTTTGCATTGTATTGGGTTTAAACTAGGCTTAACATGTGTTCAACATGCAACATTAATGTCAGATATTATTAGTAACTAAGGAAGAGCTTTTCACTGCTTTGATACTAAAGGAAAAGCATCTATTGCCTGTATAGTGTTGAAAGGAGTCGTCCATAAATGACGTCACGCGATTTTGGGGAAAAATTTACCCCCTTCCCCCTTTCTCACACTTCCCTGGACCCCCTTCATATATGACATCACAAACGTCTAACCCCCTCGGCAGCCTGTAGTGTAGAGTACCGAGAATCATGGAATTTTGCGTATTGGTTCATGGACTGTGTGTGTTATATAGGCAGAGCAGTGAGCCAGAATTGAGTATGTGGAAGAAAAATCTCAACAACGCAGCCAATGAAGACGATGCGCAGAGCCAGCTAGCAACAACCTCTGCTACTGCTGAAAATGGGTCGGACCAGTTGCAGTCAGATACCGTTGATGGTTCAGTCATGGTGTCCACGCAGATCTCTCCGGATGTGTCTGATAGTCCCCTGCAAGTCACAGTCGCTTCATCCTCAGGTAACAGAACGCGGATCAGTGAAACTGGAGCTGCTGCTGAAACATTTCCAGGTGCTACCACTGGAGATCTTTCGACGGAAACTAGCAGGTCAAGCCACACTACATTTGCCGAAACTAGCAGACCGAGCATCACTAAACCTGTAGATGCTGGGTCCACGTCGTTACCGGTGAACTTGGTGCCAGTGAAACAACGGTTGGAATTGGATCTTGGTCCATCTACTAGTACTAGGGAACCATCTGTTCCAGACAAGAGCACCATAGCTACTGCTAATCCACTGGAGTTTTCCCAAGATGGTCAGCAGAATCCGGCAAAGACAGTGGACCCGCATACTTTGCCAGCTTCATTAGTTCCGGGTAACAGTACAGTGTTGGCGGGTGATGTAAGCCAGACATCATCATCGTCATTAGCTGGTTCGGAAGCTGGGATCGTTACGTCAGTTGCTGCTAGTTTGGCTGACCCACTGCTGGACGTTGATGATAACTATTCTTTGCATTCTCATCCGGCCACCGATTTGCTTCCATCGGAGAATATTCAGCCTGCACCAGCTGAGCCTTATGCGGTATGTTGCAATAAGGTGTAAAGTTACAGTTTTTATTGACCTATTTGTTGACGTTTCATAACGATTTCCGTTAGCTGCTGGGTGCCACAACAGCGAACGAATTTTTTATAGGTAGCACAGACTGTTGGTAAAACCTTTCATTGCGTACACCTCCAAAAAACCTGAAACCATAGAAGTCCAAATTGTAGGTTTTGAGAGTTATATTGGTGTATTTTCTGTGAATTTTTGTCGTGATTTTTGAGTTTAATTTTTGCTATAATGTGTAGAAAACTGTGAGAAAGGTCTTCTGATACCAAACTTAAATATACACTCCTTCTGAGCCTCAAGGCCAATAAGGCGACACTGGTCTGCATTTTCTTAGCCCTCAGCCAGACAGCTAACCCACGGAGGGATGGCCAGGCTGAGTTGACCTGAGTGGCTGGTTACTTACCAAGATGGACGGTTCACCCATCTGCCGATGGTCACCCATCCAAGTACTAATCGAGCCTGGCAATGATTAACTTTGTTCACTCTATGGAGCTTACTTTTTTGAATATTCGGGCCTAGTGTCTGGCAAATATTGTCTGAGAGATTTGATTCTCTCCATTGATGCTTTAAAATTGCCACTGATAACATTTCTTTTTTGCTGGCTTGGCATCTAATTTGTCTGGTAATTTTGTAGGACATCTCAGTGGAGGAGAGCGACGAGGCTGCGGAGGCTGACGTGACAGGCATCTGCCGGCAGAATCTTCTGAATCACATATCTCGCATGCAGGACGGTATTGATGACAGGCTGGCTGTCATTGAAAGACAAGTCACCGGTATGTTAATGCTGTCATTGATGATTGATGCAATTGTTAAAAAATTTCGACTCAACTCAAGTCACATCAGTAAAAACATTATGAAGTAGATACAGTGTAGTGATTGCAATCCCGGGATTGGATTCTCAATCCCGGGATCCGTGATTGAGAAATCTGTCATCCTGGGATGCTGGGATCCCATTTTGGGATTAGGCTTATAGATTGGTCGTCATTTTTGGTATTCCCAATGGACTTAGTTGTGCATAGGATGTAGTATAAGCCCCTATAAAAGGTATATCTGAACTGTAGGGAGTCATCGCTTTAAATAGGACAGTAGCAGGACATGGCATGTAGTATTTTGACAAAATACATTAAAAATGTAGATGTGTTTTGTAGTATGTTTAAAATGACTCTTGATGTGTGTGGAATAAGGAAATTATGGCAAGTTGAGTACACAAGCTGGGTCTAGATAGAAGCTGGGTCCCTATGACACAGATGACATTGCCCTGCTTTAATGGCAACTAACCAAGCCGGTACTCAATTTGACTACTACTCTGGAGGGACGGAAGGCTGAGTTGATCTCGATGGTTGGTTATATAGCGAGATGGTGGATATTATAGAGCTCTGATCACTTCTAGTACATTGAAATGTGAATGGTTTGATTGTTTTTTTAGCTCTGGAGAATGGAGAGGGTGCTTGCGGCGTCGGTGTTGACCTGTCACGAGTGAAGAAGACACTTCGACAGCTGCTCTATGATCTGAACAAAGTGACTCAGCTTTCACGGATGTCCAGCTAGGATCATGACGATTCCCAGAACTGTGTGCATTGTAGCTAAGACTGACTGTAACAAGCATTCCTTTGATCCCGACGTAAAAGAGACACGACTTTTATCTGGACATTTCTTGTGCTGAGTCAGTTCAACCTGCATATTAATTTTTATAGAAGTGCACAAGTCAAGAGTTAATCACATGGTTAGTTTTAAAACAAATAATCCGCAACATTTCAATTAAAGCCACGCTATTCATACATTTACAAAGTAGATAGGCCTACAGTGAGATTAATGAGCATCTGAAATAATCTCGGTTGTCTGTTTTTTTGCAGAAAAAATTTTGTTTGATACTAGGTGGACACTCTTCTTGTATAACAAATGCAGCTTTTATTTAAGATCTGACTTCGGCTTAGAATTAAATATGATTGACATTGCGGACTGATGCTGTCGATTAATTAATCATTCTTGTTGTTAATAATCCAGTTCTCGTGTAAATTTCCATCTTCGACAGCTGCTCTATGATCTGAACAAAGTGACTCAGCTTTCACGGATGTCCAGCTAGGATCATGACGATTCCCAGAACTGTGTGCATTGTAGCTAAGACTGACTGTAACAAGCATTCCTTTGATCCCGACGTAAAAGAGACACGACTTTTATCTGGACATTTCTTGTGCTGAGTCAGTTCAACCTGCATATTAATTTTTATAGAAGTGCACAAGTCAAGAGTTAATCACATGGTTAGTTTTAAAACAAATAATCCGCAACATTTCAATTAAAGCCACGCTATTCATACATTTACAAAGTAGATAGGCCTACAGTGAGATTAATGAGCATCTGAAATAATCTCGGTTGTCTGTTTTTTTGCAGAAAAAATTTTGTTTGATACTAGGTGGACACTCTTCTTGTATAACAAATGCAGCTTTTATTTAAGATCTGACTTCGGCTTAGAATTAAATATGATTGACATTGCGGACTGATGCTGTCGATTAATTAATCATTCTTGTTGTTAATAATCCAGTTCTCGTGTAAATTTCCATCATGAGGTTTGTCCATTCTTTTGTCCATCTGATTTTGATACACTCCATGTTGTTCTAGATGGGCCGTAGCCACAACGCTGAAAATGGAGATTTGTGGGCTGGGATATTGAGTTTTGGTAGGCCTGTAATTTATTGAAAATGATGTCACAGAAAGCATGGTCTGTCGGATGCTCAACTGGATGGTGGATATTGGATGCGAAATGGAAAATGCCACATAAAGCGGAGTTTCCATCAGAGACGTTAACAAGGCCAGCTGGCCAGCAGTGGCTTCTATTACTATACTTGGTGGGTGCAGCTTGCTCCCGGTGAAAAATAGGGGGAAGTTCTTTTAAGGGTGTAGATCAAAATCCCCCCTACTTTTCACCAGTTAAACTATCTACACCCTTAACATGACTCATTTACTGGGCAATTAACACCCTAAACGAAACCCTCCTTCCCTTCTGTTTTTACTTTTCCTCTATTTTTCAATCTATACTTTTAGAGGAAAGTGAGAAAACCCCAAAATGGAGGGGGAACTCTAAGTTGAAAGTGGGGGACTTAAGCCAAAAGGGGGGGGAGTTGCACTCAGTTTTGATTCCAGATTTAGGGGGGATAGAAGCCACTGCAGCTAGGCATGAGGCTGACGCCAGATGTGAGGCCAAGACCTGAAAATATTTTTGAGGCTTAGGCCACGTTGTGTATGAGGCTAAGGCCAGACACGTTAAAGAACAACTCATTGTGTATGAACTATAAACATCAAGATGCAAATTTGTCTCAATTTCTTGAGTTCAAAATTCAAAGTCATTGCAGTTCAAAAACAAGAACTTTGAGCTAATGTTCACTAGACGCGCGAAATCCTATAGCAGTTCCGGTTCAGTAGTTTAGCTGAAAATTGGGTTGTTAACGCTGAGTTAATATACAAATACCAAATTCTCTATCTGGATCGCATAACTATAGTTCCGTGGAGCCACCTTGTGAATGATAAAGACTTGAGTTGCAGCCTGAAATTGCCAAAAAATCCATAAACAACGTATTTTGACATTCAAGGTCATTGAATTCGGAGCCAATCGAGAGCCAGTGTACGACTTTCTATTAGTGATTAATAGTAACCTAGGCTTTATCTCGCACCATTACTTAGATACAGTGACTTATTGGCCAAAGATCGCAAATTTTGCCCACCCCCTCTCATTTAGCGCCTTCGTTCGGGGTGATCCCCTTTGAATTTTTGGAAAAGCTTTATGGTTCCTGAAACGAATCTTCCAGGCAGCCGATGGTGAAGATTTGGTAATTCTAGCTTGCACAGCTTTTGACTGATCCACCCGTGTGACAGACGGACGGACGGACTGAATTGTGATGGCCAAGACGTGCTGAAAGCACTAGCTGATTCGCGCGTAACAACAGTTCTTTAAGCAAATCATATTGTTGTAACTTATTAATATTAATTAATGCCATTTACCCTGTAAATTTTCGAGGCCACAAGGCCAATTTTTATGACGCCAGATACCATGAGGCTATCGCGAGATACTAGGCCGCGAGGCCGAATAATTTGGCCATAAGACAAGCTTCTAGGCAGTGAAAGCAAGTACCGTAAATACATAACAAACGCAATAAAAGGAATAAAAGTAGGCGACAAAGGCAGCTGACAACGGCCAAAACGAACGGAAGGATGGAAACCGTCGTTGCGCTGGATGGAAACTGCGCTTTATTCTCGAAACCGGTCCGATTCGGCAATTACTCCGCACGTACGAGAAGTAAACAATGTTTTATATTCTATGCCGTTCGGAGTTTTGTTTACATTTTGAACAAAATTAACTAAAAGTGTGTAAGAAGTGTTTTGTGATGCAATTTGTCGTTGTAAATGTACTGTGATATGATTAGTGCTGGTTGATATTGCTATAGTTGATGACAGTGTTTGCGAGATACGACAAAAACAGTGGCGTCAGATATGACTGCCCGTGTTGATCATTCTCACGTGCAATCAAAGCGAAAATTCATTGCAGACGACGATGACACAGGTACTTTTGTAATCCAGAGTTCGTGCTCAACTTTGGCTAAAGATGCATACGTAGTTTTTATTTACATATGCTAGTATAATGCGGATGCATGCAAAATGCGGAATTAACGAATAAAGTGCAAAAAGATGCAAGGAGTTGTGAGTGACTCATATTATTATTATCATTATTATATTAGTATTTATATAGCGCCGTATGCAGAGTTTCAGAGGCGCTAAGGCAGCGTCACATGTTGGCTGATCTTGAGTTTTTGATTTCAGATAATACATCTGTCGTAATTTGGTAATTGTTTGGATATAGGTCTGTTTTTTGCATTTTTATTTTTGTGTGTTTTGTGTACTTATATCGAGTGTACCAAGAAAGTAAATCTTAGTAATAATAAGATGGGTGCAGATTTAAAGATCTCACATGCTCCGTGCAAGCTACACATGTTATTCCTATTTAATGTGTAAATAATTAACTGACTAGTTTACAGTTGGTTTTTGTTGGAGTTGACAGATTGTGTAAAAATAGATGTGTTTGTTATATGATTGATGTTTAGATCATTTTGTTAAGAAAGCTAAATATAGCAAAACAGAAGAATCACGACATCGGATGCAAGCTGTTAAACAATGGAAGAACAAGAAGAGGAAGAAACAGAAGAAGCCGAAGAAAGACATTGTTGTTGAATCTTCAGAAAGTTTAATAGATGTCAGCACATCAAGCACCAATGAGCAATCAGACATTCCCCGATTTCCTCGCTGTGCTACAGAAATTTCAGCGAACTGGAAACAGTTAATACAAGTACAGTTGTTTGTAATATACTGTTTGTTACTTACCTGTCATTTAGTGTTATCTGTAGTAAATTGTAGTATTAACTCTTGGAATTTTGTCATGTTTTTGTGTATTATTATGCAGAGCTATTTTAATAGGGCACATTATAGGGCTTTCTGTCTGTCTGACGTTGCTGGGCCAGTGGGCCAACATACTTTTCTAGTTTTATATATGAAGTTGTTTAACTTGTGTCTTCTATCATTCACATGTCTAACACTTGCCTGCTGCATCTACAGCGGGTGGCCAAAAGTGTGTCATAATGCAATGATTATGGCGGAAAGACGTGAAGCGCATTGCAAGTAAAATAAGTAAAATTCTGTGCTCGTGCACATTTCTAGCCAATTTATATATATGGTCAAGTCTTAACAACCTGAAGTAAAGTTCATTAAACTTCTATTCGTCAGCTTTACTCATCCATTTCATAATGAATTCCTTCTGTTCTGCGCAGAAAGGATCTATAACAAAATTCTGAAACGTCAGGTAAGTGCTTTTGTTGAAATAATGTTGTATTCGATGTTTGAATTTAACTGGCAAAATAACGAACCGAGCATTTGCGCCGCCACCGTTACAACACACTTTTTGCCACATGCTGTACCTATCCAAGTTGCACTGAGTGTCTGATTTGAACTGTGCTTGCCCTTGCTACTGCCTGCAATCACAGGCTGAACGGTAGTTCAAGCCCTGTGTTAACGGCGACTTCTCTTTCTTATGGGAAATCCAAAAATTCGACCTCCCACAGAATCAAAACCCCTGACTCGATTGAGATAAAATTTGGCACAGTTGATTATGTCGGTGAGGGGACCCGTCATGCAAAATTTTATGCAAATCCCTACAAGGGGGGCTTCTCGGCAAATGGGTGAAATATATGAAAAAATTTTTATAGCTGTACATATACCTTTTTTTAGAAACTCACCTACAGGTCAGACTCTGTGGCAGATTTTTGCGTGCGATGGCTCAAACGACGCGGTCTCGCGCAAGGATGTGCCTTTTGGAGGTTAAAAAATTTGAAATTAATATTTAACGTATTTATT
>Ga0209671_1007682_pt1 | contig 11216 bp, 6 predicted proteins | sample WorMetHERISLAND2_2_FD_187401 | JGI IMG/M metagenome (GOLD analysis project Ga0209671, IMG submission 187401) | Marine gutless worms symbiont microbial communities from Max Planck institute for Marine Microbiology, Germany - Olavius geniculatus... | ecosystem: Host-associated > Annelida >...
AGATCTCTAATGCGCTTAATACATTTTGTCATCAATATTTCGCAAAAATGTATGTCTTCAGCTGACGTTTGAAAGTATCGAGACTCAGTTCTGGGTCACGAAGACTGTCTGGCAGCGAATTCCAAGTTGACGGGCCCGCCACAGAAAAGCGCCGACGACCGAAACTGTTCAATCGATAGCGCGGTACGACCAAGTTCCGCTGAGTGGCAGAAAGCAGATGTTGACGGCCAGTGACTTCTGCTGTGAGTGTACAACTGTCCCTCAAGTACGGCGGAGCAGTTCCATGGAGACATCGATACATGAGCACTGGGGTAAACAAAATTCTCAAGACTGGAATCAGTACCAACAACTGGCGACCATAAGCAAATGAAATCTTTCAGCAGTCTAGCATGGGGAACAGATGAACGGCCAGACGGACAGATGGATTAAACCCGCAATCCAATTTCTTTTAAATCCGGAAAACAACAAGAATTTTCGGCATATATCTGGATTATAAAAATAACTGCAGAAAATTAATTAAAAAGATGACAGAAGATAAGATTCTACTGCTAGCCATTTTCAACCAGATCACGGTCACTGTATGATGCCATTGGTTACATTACATTACTAGGTCGACTCAGCCTTTTACCCTCCGTGGGACAGTAAAATGTAAAACAGTAACTCATTTATATGGGTTACAGAAGGTGGTGACCTTAGTACAGCTGACTGGGGCTGTCTAGCCGGCCGCTACGTTAGCCTGTGTCTGCAGGTTGCACACGGTGGCCGTGCGGCTGCCGGCTCGGGTTAGTGACGAAAAGCGCATTAGAGGCGTTGTACGCGAGATGCGGTATACAAATTGACACCTTTACCTTTACCTTTACACAAGTGCAGAAAACTACCTTGAGTGAAGAAGACGTGTGCGTTCTTGTAAATGGGCTTAACAAAGTCTGCCATCAACATCTTCATTGACTGTATCACAAACAGACTCCACAGAATCCACAGCATCAGCAGTCAATACATTCACCTTACTTCAGTTTCCAATATCACGCCATGTACTTATCTGTTTTTCCTATCGTCAGATTTCTATACCTTATCACAGACTGCATGGTAGCGCAGCACTGTTGTAAGGGAGACCAGCCATTTCAATGGGAAAACCAAAATTGACCCCCCCATGTATCCTAAATCCCTTAATTCTTTCACATAAAATTTTGCACAGATGATTACATCCAGCATATCTCCTGACATGCAAATTTTGGTAAAGATTTGTTCACAGGGGGCTTCCCCAAGAATAGGTGAAATATAACGCTTGCGTGACTTTTTGTACCTTTCCTTTTCTTTTTTCCTTGTCGTCGTCTACAGGAAAAACGACTGAACCAATTTTAACACACAATGGCTCATATGACGCGGTTTCAAGCAAAGAAATGCCTTTTGGGGGTTACAAAATTTAAATTAAATATTTTAACCTATTTTTTGACAAAATATAAAAAAAATACAATGGGGCCTACGGGAAAAACTAAACAATTCTTCTAAATCGTCATAACTCCGTCTATGTTTAAGATAGTTGCGATTTTTGGTTCTAGGGTATATTTTTTTGGAGTTGGCCAATTTAGCAGTGTCATTTATATTTAACCCCGATCGATCCCCGTTGCCATGGCAACGAAATTTAAGATATAATGGGTTAAAACTCGGCTTATGTAAAAAACATATTGAAGATTTTTGCGTCAGATGGCGGATGTTCGAGGTCAAGCTATTTTGGTAGACAGTGTGCAATTATTCAAAAGCGCACATATGCATCCCTGCAAAAATCATACGTTAAATATACAAAAAATCGTTATTATTCAGCAACAAAAAACATTTCTACATTTTCTAACACTGGTATAATTAACTAGTCAGATGTTAGATTAGTATGACATTATAAAAGTTAATGACAGAATCACCTAATTTGAGAGCTACTTAAAGCGATATATGTCACCCGTCCGCGTTGAACGTAATTTGATAGAAAATCCATAAAACTAAGCAAAATGACCAGCATTCAAAGACAAAAACAATTTTAAATTTACTTTATGCACAATAAAATAAATAAAATACTGGCAAAAAGTAGAGTTTGGAGACAAAACAGATGGATATTGAGTTGTTAAATTTAGCAGAAGTTGATACTATCCATAACGACGCCAGAAGACAACGTTGGTGCTAGTGTTGGGTCAATTTAAATTATTATTGTGGTTTGTCAAAAATGTGACTTCCATCACCGTATACTTAGTAGTAGTAAAGATAGGGGTGGGATAATGGTAGTGTAAGCATAGGGTTATGGTAGCAATATGAGTAAGGTAAGTTAGAGTAGGGGTAGAGTATGGTAATAGTAAAGTAAGGGTTACTTATAGTCGAAGTAGAAATAGGAGTAGCAGTAGTAGATGTAAAAATCAAAAAAGTATAAAATCAAAAAGTATAAGCACGAACATGACGCATTAGCTTAGACATTTTTATCTGGCTACAGAAGATAGATTAAATGTCTAAGCTAATACATTACTTCGTGCTTATACTTTTTGATTTTTGCTGTTTTTACATCAGCGCTTACCGGTACACAACATGAAATAAAATGTTTGCAGTTTTTTATATATATATTTAAGACATATCTGGCATAACCTATCAAGTATAATTGGAGCATTTGTCCAACCAAAAATGTGAAAACTGCAACAGCATGAAAAATTACATAAATGATATTGGATCGAAAAAGAAAATACGAAAATAAACACAAAATGATTGCTTTAGCCACCACAAGTTATGCTTACATCTGATGTTGGCATTATGAGGTAAACAGCTTCAAGTGACGGCAAAGGCTCACGTCTCTTTGCCAAGTCTTCGACCACTGACAATCAACGACAGTCAAACTTACGTCAAGTTTCTAGTTACGCGTGGAATGGTTTTCTGAAGTTTGATTTGGTATCGGTTCTGTTTTCAAAATAATCATGGCTTACAGTTTGCAATCTTCGTGGTTTTGGTTTACTGGTAGTTAAAAAACATGATTTTCGGTTCTGAATTGGTGTGTATCTGCATCCGCTTTGTTTTCACACTGTGTCCCAAAAAACATCCACAACATTTTCGACTGTAACTTGAAAACTAATTAACAGATTTTGATAATTTTTGGTCCAAATATTCCAGACAAAACTTGCCATCAAATGACCATTCAGTTTCCCACCTCACCCAACGCTTGTTTCTGCACTACCTGGGGAAAACACAACCAGAGAAATATCACTTTTAACGCAATGCGATATGATTGTTTAATTAACATAACATGTAAAAACAAATTTTGTTCACATTTCTGACACTGTGGCTGACAATTCATCCAGTTGTCATCCAGACGCGGTCGCTGATTTTCTCAAGCTCGACGACAGCTAACAAAGGAGAGGAACTGTGGGCTACAGCAACAACAACATAATGGAGAGACTGCTACTCATGTGACCGCTGCCTCACCTCTTCAGCTCTGTCAACTTCAGTCAGTACCAGTTGGCATACAGAGCTGGTCACTCGATAAAGTCTGCGCTTCTAAAAGTTCTCGACAGCATCTACACTGCAGCCGATGACAAACAGATCTCTGCGCTGATCTGTCGGCTGCATATGACACCGTCAATCACTCGCTGCTGATTAAACACCTGCATTCTGAGTTCAGAGTCACCGACACATCGCTGGAGTGGCTGCGGTCCTACCTCGTCAACCGAGCACAATTCGTTAAGATGGGACATCAGTCCGACACTGTTCCTCTCAACCTCGGTGTTCCACAGGGATCAATGCTGGGCCCATTGCTGTATGCTATCTACTGCAGCCCAGTGAGTGATGTCATCTCGCAGCATGGCGTCAAGTACGACCAGTACGCTGACGACACATAGCTCCATCCGTCCGTGCACGCCAACAACACTGCTGAGGGTCTCACTGTTCTCGCTGCCTGTACCACTGACATAAGGCAAGCAGTATACGCAGAATGGTTTACAGCCAAACCCCGGCAAGTCGGAGACCATGGTCGTCGCTACATCGAGCCAGCTGAATGCCACATCGACTCCGTTGTCCGTGTCTGTCGCCAGCACCATTCTACCAGCCACCGATTACATGGAGGTTTTCAAGGTGGTGCTCGACCGTCATCTGTCATTTGACCACCATGTGACATCGGTGGCCAGAGCGTGTAACTTCCACGCTCACACCATCCAACACATCTGACATCTACTGACATCTACTGGTTGGTGGCGTGGCGTAGTTGGTAACATGTTTCGGCTGAAATGAAGTTAATCTACGCCAGGCCCGCTTAGTACTGCGATGGGTGACTGCCTGCGGGCAGGTAAACCATCTCAGTGCGAAGCCTGCCAGCTAGGTCGACTCAACGTTCTACCCTCCGTGGGACGGTAAAATGAGTAGTAACTCACTTACATGAGTTACGGAAAGTGGGGACCTTGGTACAGCTGACTGGGGTTGCCTAGCCGGCCGCTGCGCCAGCCTGTGTCTGCAGGCTGCACATGGTGGCCGTGCGGCAGGCGGCTCTGGTTAGTGACGAAAGTGCATTAGAGGCGTGTGCGTGCTCGCGGCGATGCGCTATACAAATTGACGACCTTTACCTTTATCTTTCACGACGGAATTTGCACTCACCCTGGCGTGCAGCCTCATGCTGTCTCGGCTGGACTACTGCAGCACTGTGTCCCACAGTGCTCCAGCCACCAGCATTCAGAAGCTGCAGCGTGTGCAGAACACTGCAGCACAAATCATTCTGCAGGCTCCACAACTGTCACCGTCTCAACCACTGCTGGAACAGTTACACTGGCTCCGAGTTTGTCATCGTCATCATCGTCAAGTAATGTTTGATTTATTCTGTGGGGAATTTAGCTACATTTACATATATTTTGATGGTGTCTGATGCCATTGTTACTATCGCTGCCCACCGCTGCCTATCTAGGGCAGCGTGGCTTAACTTCTGCAGGGTTGCCACACACCGCTGCTCAATGTCATCTGACCATTCTCGGTAAGGCTGTCCTCTTTTGTTTGAGCCATCCATCATTCCGAACACCAGGGTCTTTATCTTTCTGCTGTCGTCCATTCTGCAGATATGGCCAAAGAGGCGCAACTTTCTCTGTATCACTTTCTGCAGTAGGGTTTCTGCCAATTGAATCTTTCTGTACAATTCTTCATTAGTGACCCTTTATGTCCATCCTATCCTCAGAATCTTCCGGTAGCATTTTCTCTCAAAGGACAGAATTCGGCTTTCGCAGCGTTTTGTAACTGTCCATGTAACTGTCCGAGTTTGTCAGCGCATCATATACAAGCCCGCCATCCTCACATACAAGATCCACAACACATCAACTCCATGGCCTATCTCAGCCATCACATCAGGCCTCAGGAATCTGCATATCACCTCCGTTCTTCAGCCATACAGCTGCTTCACAGACCAACTAACTAGAACTCACTTTGCCGACCGCGCGTTTCAATGCTCTGCTACTGCCGTCTGAAACTCTCTTAACGTTGACACTCTATGTTTTAGCTCTCTAGCTCTGTTCAAGCGTAGTTGAAAAACATTTCTCTTCCATCAATCATTTAGGCCTAGCTCTGACTATATAGCACCACTGCAAATGTCTGTCCAGCGCCTCTGAAGCCAATCAACATACAGGTGCTATACAAATTTGTGTATTGTTATTATTATTATTATTATTAAAATTAGAGCTGTCACAATTGATGCATTAATTAACACGTTAATGCATTAATAAATTAATGCGTGTTGAAAAAATTAACGCACATACGTAAATTTATGTTAATTTGCTAAATTTTGTGAAGCAAAAGTTGAAATATTCCGTTAAACTGCGGTTATTTGACAAATCGAATCAATGAATTTGAGTAACTAAACTGTAGTTTTTGTTCCATCACTACTGTAAATTTATAAATAATTACTTCGATTTTCGATGATATGCTAATAGACTTCTATGCTACCTATGACGTCAGTTATTGTTGATTATACGTTTAGAAATGTGTTTCTAACTTTCTATATTAGACAGGCAGGGCCCCTCAAACGTTGCGAGGCCTGTGATAACTTATCCCCCTACTCTCCCTTTTGACAGGACTGGGGGCGTTAATTTACGCATTAATTAATGCATTAAAAAATTAACGCAGTGCGTTAATGCACTAAAAAAATAATGCCTTGACAGCTTTAATGAAAATGGAATCACACGCATGTGATATTACAGACAAATTAATATTTATCCAAACACACAAACATAATACTTAAAGATACTGTTAATGCTGGTCCTTATACTTCTTTTCTAAAAGTCTGTGACCGTAAACACATACGCGTAATGCCTTCGGTCATAATTTCCGTCATCTTGCAGCACGCTGAGATGATTCTCATGCTGGGTTGGTCCACAACCAACACTTTCCATTCTGGGGATTTCACCGACCGAATTACATCATTCAGAATCCCTGCCACATCACAGCAACACAACTCAGATGAAAATCACAATAAAACAAAAAGTACTGACAATATATGTAAACAGTAAACCAGCAAGATGTACGAGGGGCAGGCAAAAAGTTTTGAGCCCGAACATATAAGACTACAATTTTGTACACAATCTATACATCAGTGAAACATGCATTTTTACTGACTCCTATGAGTCTGCTGTGGATATGACGTCATTGTAATTTATGACGTCACATAGCAATAAATGGCAACAATTCAAAGCGTCAACGAAAACATCTAGAGTCATTCATCACCGTGGATGGTGGACACCACAATGATCAGATTTTAGATTTCAAAACAAATAACAGTCACTGCGGGTCTGGTCATTACTTTTTGCAGAGTGGTCTTGGTGTATGCATATACAGTCATGAACAGCCAGCTGGGTAATAATAGACGGTAGGACTGGACTGCAGTGCCAAATTTAGGGGAGGGTGCGTGGGGCTTGCTCGCAGCCCTTTGCCCATCAGGGACCCCATGCAACAGATTAGAAATCTTGATTAGCCCTTCTTTAGCACAACTGGTATAATCAACAGTTAAATTTTTCATAAATTATTTCTGATACCATCAAATGTTGGCATAACATCGTAATTGGCTGGACTGCTCTAATTCGTGGCTAGCCTACCACCGATTAAGCTATAGTATATTCACAGATGCAAATGAGAGATTCATAAACGTCTGCAGATGCAGCTGTGAGTCTCCTTGTTGATGCCAAGTAGTATCATCTCTGTAGTCCACCACCTGTCAATCAAAGTGATTAGCCGTCGATGTTTGCAGTTGCAACTGCTAATAGTACTGTTTTTTATTGAGTTTTACCTGTATTTGCATGATTTGTGTGTGTTTTGCTGTATGTTTTTATGTGTTTTATGTGTATATGGGCCAAGTGCCTGAAATAAAACTGATGATGATGATGATGATTACGCTCACAGTTAAATGGCCGCTCACATTTACATCCCAATAACGTCGTCGTCAGTCCTGGTTATTACGTAAGCAGCTGCATGGCATGCAGAGTGCTTGCTGTGCCTTTCATCTCGTGCGTTGTGAGTTAACGGACTTCAAGGTGTTTTAAGAGTTACCGTAAGTTGAAAACGACAATATGGGATTACCTTACCAACTGCGTGACCGCGCCGTTTGTAATGTGCCGATGTCGATTGGAAACTCAAATGTAAGCCTAAGCCTACTCGAAGTTGATTATTTGACTTAAGGTGTAATTTGCGGTACGTTCCGCAGGTGAAATTCCGCAAAATACACCTTTTCAAATTTCCGCATTCCACAAAGTACACCGTCCCCCACTAAACTTACTTTCGCGAACAGCCTGCTTCAACGCCATGTTAGCAAAAACTTAATCAATCCTATCCGAACGAGTTAATGTCGAAATAAATACTATTTAAAACTTTCTAAACAAAAACTTCAGACGTAAACAACATAGACTATTTAATTCAAAATAATGTTTAGTGAGGCTTAGAAAAGTCGTTTTTATCAACAAATGGTCTATTGGATATTCGGCTTTCGGCAATCGTAAGTGACTAATAAACAGTATCCACAGTCTACCTAGCCATAACTAGGTACAGCTGTGATTATCCATACTGGATTCCCGATCTATAAATGCAGCTTATAACTAGGCTACAGTCTACCGTGCTCTAAAGTGCACGTTTCAAAAAACCTAAATTGCTAAATTTAAAAAAAAATTAAAAAACTAAAAATCTCATTTAAGCTAGTCCAAATGTTACATATCGAGTATACTTTAAATTATTTTTAACCGATTTTAGTAATGGTCGAGCTTATGGCAAAGGTCTTTGCTTATGGTACAGTTGTCGTCCGTCCGTCCGTTTGTCTGTAACGAACAGCGATATGTTAATCCTTGGTTTTGGCCTTGGCCTTAAGGCCAGAATTTTTGGGCTTGGCCTTGGCCTTGCAATAGGTTGGCTTTGGCCTTGGCCTTGAGAAGTTTGGGACTGTGGCCTTGGCCTTGGTCTTGGCTTTAGAGATTTGGCCTTGGCCAAAAGATCAAGGCCACCGCCAAAGTCTCGTGGGAGTACAAAATTCACCATCGTGAATTATCATTTGACACTGCTCGAATCACTACAGGTCTTCCTCAAATGCAATGTAGCAGCTGTGAATAAGGGAGAAAGACCCCCAGTGCTTCCAGCACTGTATATTAACTTTCTGTAACGGAATTTCGAACTGAAGGAATGGTTTTTACATTATTTCAGTCGCAACTTGCAAGCCAAAACCGGAACGCTTTCTAGGTTTATTTGAATAAATAATATTTCTGTTAGGCGTTTTTGTTTTCCGGACCCTAGCAACGGAGAATCAAAATAAAAAATGGCGATCTTGCTCAGGTCGGCGTTGAAATTAAATAATAGCGTAAGTCGATTGAGTCAGTTGTATAAAACTGCTGGCAGTCCTAAAATTGTGCAGCCGGCATGCTCCATTTTTACGTCGAATAAGAAGAAAGACGCCGTGTCGATTCCCGTCTCGGAGAAGGAGGATAAAGAGGTGGAGAGACTGGACAACCTGCTGGAGAAAGATGAGGTATGCTGTAGCGCCGCTCTGAAAAGCAGTCTCTTAGGCCCAGTGCTGCGTGCAGATCAGCTCTGTATCTATTATGTACAGAGCTGATGGCATTGCTCGGCGCCGAAGGCGAATCCGGGTCTTCACAGAAAATGCTGGGACGCATAGACCGCGGAAGGTGTTTGAAAGTGGGGGGGGGCAGACCATGGCGTGGCGGAGCCCCAGCGAGGTCCAGGGGCAGAGCCCCTGGTCAGGGGGCGAAGCCCCCCCTGAAGTTGAACGTAAATTCTAGGATGAGATCGGCAATCTCAGCCTTTGGACTAGTGAACCTTAGGATTATTTATCTACCTTCAACAGATGGGGGGAAGGAGTAATTTCTATTCCAACACTGCTTATACCAACATATATAGTATTAATGGTTAGGGTTGGTGATAGTGATAGGGTTAGGAATACGGATAAATTGTACCTTTTTCTATGGTGCACCCGAGTCCTTATGTTATTCAGATAACTGCAGGCATGCTGAAACGTACCGGTAATGTCAGAGTAGTCACTGATGAAATAGTTTAAAGAATTCCTACATATCTTTAGGTTTTATCTTAGCTTTTAGGCATATGTCATAAACCACTTGGCCATTTTTGTAAGTGGTTATTTTTTGATAGTTGGTTGATTGTAAACATGCGGTCACTTCGTTTTGTGGCCTAGCTGTGGTTTGATTGGTTTGTGTGCCGTCCGATGCGTGCAGTATTGGATCAGTCACGGCTACGACTTCTTCGATCGTCACAAAGATGAGTGGGAGCACCACGCAGTCATGTTCGGCTTCATCACGCTGCCCACCGCATTCATACTTCTTTTCGTCTGCTACTACCCACAGCACCAGTCAGTGCACTGTGCCGTTGCCTCGTAGTTTTGTTTACTAATATACAGGGGTGTCCACTCTGTAGACAGGCTTCCCGGAATAATTTGGGGGCAGTTAAACTGGGTGTGGGTGGAATTTTCACCTGATAAATCAAACAAGAAATCTGAGCTAATGCTCATGAAACGCACGAGAGCCTATAGCAGTTCCTGTTCGCAAGTAATCTTGGTCTATCTCTATCCATTCCATCGCAATATACTCTTTAGCAGCCGAAAATCGCCAAAAAATCACTAAAAACAATATTTTTAGGGTTCAAGGTCATTTAAGGTCATCGATGTTGACATTTCTAAAAGCTCATTGCTAGTGCGAGTTATGATAAGCAACACGTCTGTGCATATCTGCAGCTAATTTTTCGCAGCCCAAAATCGCGAAAAATTCACTAAAACCCGCTATTTTGGGGGTCAAGGTCATTGATATTGACATTTCTAAGAAGCTCGACACCAGTGCTTGTTACGATAAGCAGCAAGTCTGTGCCTATCTGCAACCATTTTCACGTTAGACAAGCCTCTAGCGGTAAAATAACGCTTTTTAAGGGGGTGCCCCTCTTTCGCCCCCTCGTTCGAGGGGATCCCCTTTACCCAGTGGGATGAAATTTTGTCACGAAATACTAGAGACTCTAAGCTATCATATGGTGTAAACCCGAAATCTCTATCTCAGCTGGTGTTGGATTGGTACCGGGTCGTGATGGACAGACAGACAAACAGACAGACAGAATTACCATAGCTAATACGCGCTATAGCTATGCTAGCTCTCGCGCATAAAAAATTAGGCCATTTTTGGAAAGTGGGGGGCCATGCCTGAGCTCTTCATCTTGGTTTCACCACTCGCGAGTGTTACTTGCACATGTTACTGAGTACCTTGCTTCTTAGAGCCTTCATTGGAACAACTCTTTGCCAGGTGTCACTGCATCAGACTTTAAATAGTCATAGATGTATGGAAGTTGGTATGACCTCTCATCTCACTGTTCTCAGTTCGTTGACATGTCTTTGTTTTTTCTTGTGATGTGTATTGCTTCCATTGCCTAAACCATCGCTTCTTGGTTGGTGGCGTGGCGTAGTTGGTATTGCGTTTTGGCTGAAACGAAGTTACTCTATGCCGGGCCCGGTTAGTACTGCAATGGGTGACTGCCTGCGGGCAGGTAAACCATCTCAGTGCGAAGCCTGCCAGCTAGGTCGACTCAGCCTTCTACCCTCCGTGGGACGGTAAAATGAGCAGTAACTCATTTATATGGGTTACGGAAGGTGGTGACCTTAGTACAGCTGACTGGGGCTGCCTAACCGGCCGCTGTGCCAGCCTGTGTCTGCAGGCTGGCACAGCGGCCGGTTAGGC
>Ga0209671_1007684_pt1 | contig 11215 bp, 13 predicted proteins | sample WorMetHERISLAND2_2_FD_187401 | JGI IMG/M metagenome (GOLD analysis project Ga0209671, IMG submission 187401) | Marine gutless worms symbiont microbial communities from Max Planck institute for Marine Microbiology, Germany - Olavius geniculatus... | ecosystem: Host-associated > Annelida >...
TCACGGAAAATTCACGGAAAGAGTTTCGCGAATTCACGGGAAATTCACGGGCCCCACAGACGTTATTTTGAGGTGCTGCGCTAATGCAAACGAAGAAATTTCAGAACAACGAATATTTGCTAAAAGTCAAGACTCAAGACAGTCAATGTCAACTACTTAGTGCTGAAGTACGACACGTAGCAAACAGCAACATCCGTACAAAAGCTGCTGATAAAACTCTGGAATTGTCATAAATTAAACTAAAAGCACTAAAATTCACGAAAAGTCACAGATTTCACGAAAATCGGCGTTTTTCACGGAAGAAGGTCAATTTCATGGAAAGTGTCACGGCCGTGAAATCGTGAATTAAGTTGGTCCCTAGACATTCAGAGTGTCACTACCAAAAGTGTATAAGTCATAACAACAAGCTAAGGTATCACGACGCCGTATACTGCCATGTATGTGGCCGTCCCTCCAGCGCCCACTGCACACCAGTATACTCGCCCACTGCACTGGGCCGAGTGAGCCATGAGCTAGCGCGCTCGAATCGCAAACATTTGCGCGTTATAATGCAGAGGTTTTTGACGTCCAGTGACCTTTATCATTGATTTTTCGAACTAAAAATAGGCCCGCCAGAGCTACGGGGAACGTTGCACTACTTCTGTTTTCTATGTTTATTTCTTTTCAGTTAGGAGCATGTGGGACAGACGGACGTACGGACGGACTGCAAGACCCGTATGCAGCCTATTAGGAGGGTAGAGTATGAATGTAGTGAAAGAATAAAAGACCAGTTTGTAGGCGCTGACTTTTTGTGAGTGTGCATATTGTTTTGTCTGTGAAGGGTGATTCGAGCGCCGATACCGTGGCATGAGATGTTCGTGTCAACAAAGAAGTTCAACGGCGTTCATCTGTTTCTACTCAATCCAATGATGCTGCAGCTACAGCAAGTCTGGTATTCCAGGTATTTACGCCTGTGCTATATGTAGGATCTTGTATAGGTTCAGAGCTTTGCCGAATTTTGGTTTCAGTTTTGGTCGAATTTCTCATTCTCTAGTCTAGGCCTACTTTCAGTCTGCTGCTCCCACTCAGGTAGGGCTTGCCCGCCTTCTTGCGGCAGCATCACTTCACGCTGGAGACTTTCTCCAAGCTGTACCATGTTCTTCAGTCGGCACCAGGCTGGACGACACATCCCTACGCATCGCCATCGCACTGCGCCTCGGCGCACCCGTCTGCGTCTCACACACATGTAGCCTGTCTGCGGGCAGGCCGTCGGCACGTCACGGACACACGGTTTCAGCTGCCGCCAGTCTGCCGGTCGTCACGCCTGACACAGAGCCGTCAATGACCTCATCAAGCGCGCTTTGGCGTCAGCCGACGTCCCAGCCAGATTTGAACCATCGACGCTGTGACGTGATGATGGCAAACGTCCGGACCGGCTCAGCGCAGTGCCTTGGAAGGAGGGCCGCTGCTTGGTCTGGGATTTCACTTGTCCAGACACACTGGCTGCCAGTCATCTTGACCGGGCGATGTCTGGACCAGGCGCCGTGGCTACGGAGGCGGAAGCACGAAAGCGGTCCAAGTACAGCTCGGTCGCGGCAACGTACTACTTTGTCCTAGTCGCCGTCGAGACACTGGGTGCACTGGGGGAGAAAGCGGCGCAATTCATCAGCGACCTCGGCCGTCGGATTGCTGCCACAGCCGCATAGCCGCGTTCCGTGGCCTTTCTCTTCCAGCGTCATCCAGCGAGGCAACGTCGCTTTCGTGACTTGAACATGTGCCCCATCTGCAAAGCTGGATGACATTTTTAATTTTTTATATTATGTAGGCCTAGTGGTGTTCGGTGTGGTAGACAGTGACTTTGAAGACATCTTTTATGTGCTGGACTGTTGGTTACATACTAGTCTGTACTTAACCCTGACGTTCATGCAATTAAATTACCCATGAGTCTTTCAGCTAAACATACGGTTTCGGCCAAATGTTTAGGCCACTTTACTTGCTTCTATAGACAAAAAGGTCAGTTGACGCCATGGAAAGCTGACCATATTGTCTGCGTTCAAACGCCTGCGAATCTGAATCTGAACGTAGTTTCTTACTTGGGGGGGGCAGAGCTGTACTGTTACCTCACGCGTCTGCAGAGGGTTGATAACATAATCGGTGAACGTAAACTTTTGTCCACGCTTTCAAAATATTACCATTGAGGGGTTGTACGGGGGATGTTTTGACTTGGTACCGCAGGGTAGCCGTCAGGTAGCCGATTTTGCTTCTTCAGACTGTCTTTCCGTAAGACGTACTGTTTAGCCACAATACATCAGCTACAAAGTACAGACAAACAATGGACAGACAGACAACAGACACAACAGTGTCCCGTAAGCGCAGAGCTACTACTACCACATGTAATCACACAATGTTTATTACCTGCCACTCGACACAGGTGAAAATGTATTGTCTTCACTCCATTCAGACAGGCCAGTACTCGATTTACAATACACCGGAGGGATGGAAGACTGAGTTGACCAGGCTGGTTGGTTATAATATAGAGATAGTCTATCTATCTGGGTATCCGTTGACATGCAGGTTTCGCGTAGACCTCTATACCTGGCTTGTCTGCATGTTTTCGCTTCTGTTACATATGGTCTGCGTAATAATGCTATGTGCAAATGAAGGATATACACACGTATTTTACTCGTGGTGTTGTATGGCGTTTCATAGGTTCTGCAATATGCGGTTCGTCAGCAAAGAGAAGCTGCTTGCGGCGGATCTGCCGATGTCACCGTCTGAGTTCAAGACGTTCGTCAGAGAACGTTGCCGCGAAGTGCACGAAGAACTGCGCAAAAAGTAATTACGTTTTAACTATTTTTTCTAGCTTTTATTTTCTTCAATGTTATTTTGACATGTCTGCTCATATTAGTTGAAGTGGAACTCTGCTTTAGTAGTAGTTGTTGTAGTTATAGTAGTAGTAGTAGTAGTAGTTGATGTCGTCGTTGCATAGGTGGATTCCAGTGTGTGCCGAGTTGTTCATTGACAAGAAGGAGCTGTGGCAACACTTGGTGCCGCCCCATGAGAACGACTCCACGGAGCTCGTGCGTGAATTCTTCTCCAGTGTCGCGGCGCTGATGTCCGCTCAGCTGCGCAGTCTCGTCATCAACTCGCTCGCTGAACTGCTCAGTTTCTTTCAGATACACCAGGTTCACCTCTCTGTCTGACTCTCTGTTTGTCTGTTTGGATCTGTCTGTCTCTCTAAGTACGTTTGTAAATAAAATACACTGTAGTTTAAAGGTGCATATTAACAGCTTGCCACAATGTGCTGTGATTTCAGCATCTGAACAAATATGTTCTTAGCAGCTCCCAAACTGTTCAAAGTTAATGACAATTTGTCTCAGATGAGCTGGAAGATTGTTCTACAGTCTAGGACCTGCAGCAGCAAAACATCTATCTGTTTGTTTTGCGGCTGTCACAATAGGTCACATTACGGGTCTTGTCCGTCCCTTTGTCCATCTGTCTGTCTGAAACGGACTGAAGTCGAAAACTAAAAAGCATACAAAAACAAACTCAAACTGATGTGAACATCCCTCGGTTAAGAATAACAAGTGTGCCAATTTTCAGCTCAGGAGATCACAGGTAAGAAAGGCGGCTGCACAATATGTTGGCATTGGACCAACATAGATTTTAAAAATTTTTGTGTTCATAGTTTCTACATATCTGTCTGCTTATTTGAATATACCGGCCAGGTGGCGCCTAAGAAGTGGAACATACCTGCTTTATGAAGATTGCACTGTTGCAAAAACGATTGCTCTCGATCATTGCTGTTTAACATGACCACTCTTCATTGCAGTGATAGAAGCTAATCGTTTCCAAAATTGTCTGATGCTCAATTTACTTAAAGCATGCATGCTTCACTTTTTATGTTTCACCCTTGCGTCTGCATGTATTGTACAGGGTGGCAATGATTTCAGCGATGACCCGGCTGAGTTCAATGACCTCCAGTACCCCCAGAGACCCGCCATGTTGGTTCTGGTGCGAGTTGAAGAGCCGAAGATTGTCTTTGATCCTCCGCTGAGTGATATTCAGGACATTATTCACAGCTGCTTCAACGATATCATCGACGGCGCTAAACATCTGCCTCGTGTGAGTAGTTCGGACTCCACTTTCTTCGATTTGTTGTGCAACTTGTTGTGCTAATGTAAACAAACAGAAAGTCCTAATTTCTGAGTTCTGTCCAAAAGGGTGGAGCTGACGTCCGTTTGCTTAACCTCAGACAGACGCCAGCTTTTTGTACAAATATTGAAGTGCTACTGATAAAATAGCCGAACAAGCAATGCTGTATTTTGACTTATGTATTTTGACGAAAATCTGTAGATTATGAAAAAGCTGCATCCTGGATTTAGCCAATACATAAAGTACAAAAAGATTCGCGTTTTTATTCAACTTTCAGAAACATGTCTATATTTCCTTACTGTTTACAGGCAATAGCAGAATGCTACGCGCGTCTTGGTCATGGCCTGGGCGTCTGTCCGTCTGTCTTTCCGTCCATCCATCCGTCCGTCCGTCCGTTCGTCACACCCTGGCACTGTATCAAAATGATGAAAGCTAGGATCACAAAATTTTTACTGTGGGCCTTCATGGGAGTCTAGTTTATCGTGACAAAATTTCGTGCCCGTGGGTGCAGGATTTCCTCTTGAACTAGGGTGTCAAAGAGGGGTACCCCCCTAAGAAGACGTTATTTTGCCGTTATTGGATCGTATAGTGTGAAAACGGTTGCAGTTAGGTACAGACATGCTGCTTATCTTAACAAGCACTGGTGACAGGCTTTTTAGATTTATTAACATTGATGACCGTAAGCGATCTTGAACCCCTCAGAAAGGGTTTTTAGTGAATTTTTTGCAATTTTTAGATGCAACGCACATTTAACACTGAATTGCCATGAAATGGCTGGAGATAGACTAAGACAACCTGCATATAAAATTTTCAGCATTAAACGTAGATTTTAGCACTCTAAGTCTCGACCCCCTAGGTTCAAGGAGGCCGGCGCTGGCGGGCGTCAAAGACAGCTACCCTAAAAAGTGGTTATTTTGCCGCAATTATCTCGTGTAGCGTGAAAACGGTTGCACATAGGCACACACATGTTGCTTATCATAACAAGCAATAGTGACCAGCTTTTTATTGGTGTCAACTTCAATGACCTTGAATGACCTTGAACTTTTCCCCTTCAAAAAATAGGGTTTTTAGTGAATTTTTTTGCGATTTCCGGCTGCAACACACATTTCAAGAGTGAATTGCACCAAAATGGCTTGAGATGGACCTGGACAACTTGCATATGACATTTTTAGCATAGAACGTACATTTTTAAGAATCTAAGTTTTGATCTGTTAAAATCAAGGAGTCTTTCGCCTCAGATTTAAGTACTCTTTCAAGGTGCATTAATATCTAATCGACGTAGGCCTATACTGATTGCCAAAATAGCAGGACCGCTGCTATCGCGCGTCACGTGGGCTTTGTTCAAATTACTTGTTAAATTTTTTAACGTTATGTTAAATTTATGACAAACGTAGGCTCTTATTATTGGATCGTGTTTGTGCATATGTCCGGCAGGTGGAGTGTCTGTTGTTTCCTCTGATGAAGGATCAACGTCTGGTGCTTAGCTCGGTCTCGGCCGACGAGTCATTGGTGAAGGACTTCATTCAGCAAACCATCGACATCTTTCACGCCAACACACTCGGCCCACAGAAGTACCTCAACCTCTACCGCAAGTACAACGACCTGCTCAACGGAAAGTCCGACCAGGAGGTCACCAATTACCTGTCAAGGCGCCATGCGATCGACTCCTTCATTAGAGTCAGTTGTCTTTTCAGTTGGTTGATCCGTGAGCCTGTTGTTGTTGTGGTAGCTCAACAGCTGTTCTCCATCAGATACAAAGAAGAGTGAGCAAGGGAACGGGAAATGGAGTTGTTTGCAGCCAGTCGTTGTGCCTGGTGACGGATTATTGACGAGTAGAATGCTGTATCATGACAAATTGTACTAGCGTGGACTATATTTTTGTATTCGTTTTATTAGTGACAAGCCATTTTTTATTGTGTAACAGCGTTTTGTCTGTTTTTATGAAACTTTAAATGAATGAATGAATAGAGACGTTGACATGTTGAAACGTGTAGACGATCTTCCAAGATCTTTCAATGATAGGCGTAGGCCTACTGGTGGGCTGTTGGTTCCATCAACGAAAAGGCGACTTTGCTAGAACCCCGATCACTTAATGAAAACACATTTCCGTAACGCCAGGTGTCGTGAATGAATCAATGGCGCATGTTCTTTATTTTGTGAGGCTCGAGAAAGGTTATGTTACTAACTTTCTAGTTTTTACTAACTGCCGTTGTTGTTGCTACTACAACTACTGTTGTTACCACTACAGTGTAGTTGATGTAGTTTGGTAGTCTAACGGTAATGCGTCGGTTGCTGGTTCGACTCCCGGCCAGTCCATTGCCAGGTAACAACCTTGGGCAAGTTGTTCACAAACGTGTGCCTCTGTCACCAAGCAGTATAAGTGGGTACGGGCCTAATCGTTTGGAAGGTAACGGCAGTATATGGAAGTTATGACTCTTTTATATATCTGAGCTGCACTCACTACTGGCTCAGGGCCTTGGAAACGAAGATAAGCACTGCTCGCATCGGTCACGGAGCTGCAAGAGAGCGCTGTTGACTATTAGTGATTTACCTTTTTTACCTTACCTGTACAGTGATGCTGTTGTAGAAGATAACGTCATACGATGAGCTGACAGCTGAGCTGTATCAACTGCGTATCACGGCCAGTCTGAGTCTGTTCTGCTTGGACTGCCGTCAAGTCAACGACGATCTCGTCTCGCGTGCTCAACGCATCCGCGAGCGACTTGTCGACTTCGAGGTCAACGAAAACAGAGAAATGAACAAAAAGTGTGTTTATGGTCTTCTTTGTTTGTTTATTTTAAAAACGGAAACGGGCACAGCGATAACCACTAACGTGCTGTTTAGTGTAAAATAACCAACTAAGACATTTTCTTCAATGGAGAGAATGTATCGAATAAGGTTCAGACCCAGTCGAACCCTTTATTTTTTGTCAGCGCCACACCTGTCATTTGCATTGCAAAAATTAGTGGTTTCACTCAATAGGGACTGATATTGTAACGATTTGTAATGAATTTTGCCTCTGATTTTAGCTTCCAAGTTCTGACCAGAAAATTTATCCATAGAGACCCCACTGAGATAGATTTTTGTTACAGGCTTGCGCTCCGCACTTGCCATGAAACCGCCCACTAGCTAAACCCCTGGCCTTGCCACTGCTGTACAGAGTGGGCCAAAAAATGGCACCATCTTTGTACACCTTTTAATTTTACGAAATATTAGCAGATTTTTAAAATATTTTACTGTCAGAATCAGGAGACAATTTGTAATAAAACTATCATTATATATCCCATCACACCTCAAGTGTGTCGCTACACTACCTTGTGAAATGTCAGACGACGCACTCAAGCCGGCAACGCCACTGACCAGTTGCGTGATCAACGTTGATCAAGCCTAGCATGTGGCCCCCAAACAGCCCGAACTTAAATCCCGTCGATTATGCTGTTTTGGATGCCCTTCAACAGGTGGTCTATCAATGTTGACAATTCACGACAGTCGACCAGCTAAAGAAAGCCGTTTTCACTGAGTGGGGCAAACTGCCGCAGCATTTGGTTAATCGTGCCATTGGTCAGTGGCGTCGCATTCTTGGATGCATCGTCCAGCAGCAAAGTGGACACATTAAACATTTGATGGAAAAACTGTGAGATGTGACTTTTTAGACAACAACTGAGACAACAAATACGTTGTTTCTGTTGTTAATTTTTTTAAATGTGTTGTTGCAAAAGTTGTTTTGTTATTAATTGTTATTTTTAAGACACTGATATTTTACAAAATAGTGTAGCGACACACGTGGGGTGTGGTGGGATCCATAGTGATGGTTTTATTACAAATTGTCTTTTAATTTTGACAGTGAAAAAATTCTGAAAATTGGTTAATATTTGGTAAAAATCATAACGTGTACAAAAATGGTGCCATTTTTTGGCCCACCCTGTATGTGAGCTGTAGTTGCTTTTCAGCATATTGATGTCTATGTTTGTGTTTACTTTAGTCTGTTCATTTGTCTACGTTTGTCTGTCTATCTGTCTGTGTGTAAGTCTGGTTCGTCGCTATGATGAGATGGCGGATAAGCTGAGTGCACACCCGCAAGACACTGAAGCACTCGTCAACCTGCAACATTTTCTCAACACAGTCAGTATCTGTGTCATCTTTGCTACTACTGCCAAGAAAAGTGGACTTTTAGCTAGAATCTATAAACACCGCAGAATCGGACGCATGAGAACGTGGACCCATTTCATGAAGCGAGCTTTCTTCGTCTGCAGTATAAGTATTTGGAATCACATTTTTTTTCCACACTGGAAACCTTTGTTCTGTTACTGCTTTTTGCAAAGCTCTGAAGACTTACGTTTTCGTAACTCTATAATGCACTATTGGTCTCGTTGATGTAGGTTGGCCATTAGGCTTGCAACATTTTGTGATTGAGTAATTGAAAAAAAAACAGTAGAACGAGCATGACCTTATCTGGGTTAAAAATGAGTCGTGTACGTGTTAACAAACTAAACTTGTGTTGTCTTATTACGAGGTTATCACAGTTATTGCGCTATATAAATTGCTTACTTACTTACTTCTTTGTATTTTTTCAGTGTAAGAATGTGACTGCACTCAAAATGAAAGCCGAAGTCGACCAAGCTGCCGTCCGTTTACTTTTCTTACTTGACTACGCCATTTTCCCAGGTTCAGTTTCTTTCAGTTCTAATTCTCCAACTTTTATTTCTTGTCCTTTCATTTTGTGTTGTAAGCTATGTAGGGGGGGGCGGTGTCACTGAATGTAGCACTGGTTCTGCACATTGTTAAGCTACAGTGTTAACTGGTGAATTCTTGAAAAGTGCAAAAGCACCTATAGAGTATGTTGGGGCTTTGAACCCAAGCTTCTAATAAACGCAAAATTTTGCTTTTTGGCATAGCAGCGGGGGTGATACTTTTCTCTTCTTTTTTCTCTTTCCTCTTTTCATTTTCTACCTGCGTGTTTTTCTTCTTTCCTTTTGCCTATCTATTTTTTCTGCCACAAAGCGGTCTTTGAAATGCAGCTAAGGGGTCTTGGACGACACGGAGTTAAATGTTCTGTAGGCCTAGCAGCTGTGTGCAGGTTCTTTTAATCGCCGTCATTTTCACAATGACTGTTCAACGTTAGTGAAATGAATAATCTTCGAAACGGATTGGAAAAAAAGTATTTAAAAACGTTTATTATAAAAGTTTTTTTACAACTGTGTTTATTGCATGCTATAGCGGAAGATATAAAGCTGAACAGTACGGTGTTTCACTGGCCGGACAGTCTCAACACGGTCTTTGACGTCAATCAGAGTCGACTGACAAACCGTCGAGAGCGTGCTGAGGAAGATCTCAGGAAGAAAATTGCAGCATTCGAAGAGAAACTCTTAGAACACAACAAAGAAATCGAAACTTTTCGTAAGAAAGAGGTAACAGCACACAAAATCCATTTAATTATCTTTTCAAGTTGCTACTAAATAAACTGGTAATTACATTTTCTAGCTTTCTAGCTACTAATTGTAAGACTAATTCCGAAAACAATCTGGTGTAGCATCATTCTGCATCAACGTCATATTGCTGACACATTGGCTCTAACTTTGACATAGGCCTATTCATATCGAATTGTTTGCTCTATCTAAATATTGTCATATTCGTTTCGAAGTTGTTTTTATCGGCCGGTATCATCACCACTTCCATTGTTATTCAAAGGTTAATTAGTATTAACTGGAATGCGTGTTTTTTACTGCTAATGTTATATTAATACACGGTGTTTCATAAAAAAGGCGCCCTTTTTCTTTTTTTATAATTACGCGCGAAACCAGCTACTGCTTTCAGCGTGTCTTAGCCATCGCAATTCTGTCCGTCCGTCTGTAAGTCTGTCTGTCACACGGGTGGATCGGTCAAAAGCGGTGCAAATCTTCACCATCCGCTGCCTGGAAAACTCTAGTTTTAGGCACCGTAAAGCTTTTCCATAAATTCAAAGGAGGTCACCCCGAACGAGGACGCTAAATGAGAGGGGGTGGGCAAAATTTGCGATTTTTGGCCAATAAGTCGCTGTATCTCGGTAACGGTGCGAGATAGGGCTTATGTTACTATTAATCACTAATAGGAAGTCGTACACTGGCTCTCAATTGGCGCTGAATTCAATGACCTTGAATGACCTTAAACGCCAAAATAGGGGGTTTATGGATTTTTTGGCAATTTTGGGCTGCGATCCAAGTCTATATCATTCACAAGGTGGCGCCACACTACTATCGTTATGCGATCCAGATAGAGAATTTGGTATTTGTATATTAACTTAGCGTGAACACCCCAATTTTTAGCTAAACTACTGAACTGGAACTGCTGTAGGCTTTCGTGCATCTCGTGAGCATTAGCTCAAATTTTTTGTTCACTCAAATGATAACCAGTTTACACGAAATTTTCACCAGATTTAGCTGAAAAAAATTCTAATTCAAAATATTCTGACAAAATATGGCAGTTAGTTAAATATTTTTTTGTGGTCGTGATGTAATGCTGGCATCATAATGTGTTGTGAGTACAAACATGGGCTTGCTGCAAACCGGTGCTGACAGTTGTCAAAAAGCTGCCCTGCATCGATGGTGAACTTCATCTGGTTCACTGATGACAAACTGTTGAAGATTTACCACTGTGGCTACAAAAACGCCCAATATGATAACTTTCACACACTTGTTTACTTGTACACCTTCCAGCAAGACAGTGCACCAGCACACACTGCTTGCGAGATAGTTGAGTTCATGGATTGCGCAACGCCTGATTTCATGGCCCCATGTTGCTTAGAGCTGATAAAATGAACTTTTTAATCAGTGAACCAGATAAAGTTCACCATCGACGCAGGGCAGCCATTCAACTACTGTCAGCACCGATTGCGGCAAGCCCATGTTTGTACTCAAGGCACATTATGACGTAAGCATTACATCACGACCAGCAAAGAATATTTAACCAAGTACCCTTGCCTTGCCTTGCCTTGCCTTCGGGGTGAGCAGGCTCTTACACCTGCCCAGTGCTGAGGCCGTATCAGTTCGGCCCAATGCGCGTCCCCAAAAGTAACCACAGGTTACAAGTAACGGCTATAAAGCCG
>Ga0209671_1007686_pt1 | contig 11214 bp, 12 predicted proteins | sample WorMetHERISLAND2_2_FD_187401 | JGI IMG/M metagenome (GOLD analysis project Ga0209671, IMG submission 187401) | Marine gutless worms symbiont microbial communities from Max Planck institute for Marine Microbiology, Germany - Olavius geniculatus... | ecosystem: Host-associated > Annelida >...
CTAAACTACAGCAAGCAATAACAGCGTCTTGATCAAAGTCGGCCATGTTTACGTACACAAATAATACAGGTCAGGTCGCACTGCTCAGGTCAGGTCAATGAAGTTCATGGGCGCGAACAAGTCTTCTGACTTGCTAGCATGGTGGACTTTGGATGAAGCGACACTATCACGACACTGTCGCGCACGCACGCAAGTCTGAGACTTGCTAGCGAGCAGGTCTCCAGCGTGCTAGCGAACAGGATAGCATAAAGGACTTTGGCCTTTACACAGCTCGACAACAGGCAAGTGCAATTTGTAGCATTATCGCGTTAGTTAATTTTGCGAATAGATGTTTATTTTTTTAAATATTTAACGACTTTTGCATTTTGATGCTAATGCATTAGACACTTTTGTTGCATTTGTTTTTATCCAACTCGTGTGAAGTAAACTACACGTAAATAACAATAATATAATGTACAAAAGCTCTGGCACATATTTGACGCCAGAACTGACGTCACTGTAAAACAGTTCATCGTTAGAGGTGTGCGCTTGGTAAAATTATTAGTGATGTGATGAAATATTGTTGTTTTAATGGCGAAGCATTTCCTTGATTCGATTTTATTCGATATGGCCGACATGCGTTGAGTTATCTGCTTGTACAATTGACCATGAACGTTCCACTCGTACGAGTGAAGCTTCTGCAAGCCATAAACGGGAACCCGGGCCCATACTCGTACTCGTATCTATGTGAACGCAGCCTAACACCACTTATTACTGGCAAGATGTGCTGGTTTATCTAAACTCAGATAAACCTGGCTTTAGCTATACTAAAATTTGAACGTTTGTCACAAGATCGTTGCTGGGTTCTAGTGTATTACTGATCTGTCATATTGTGCGTGCAGTTTCAATGGATTTGATAAGCTACGTCCGGAGTATTTTCTGCTCAATGGCAAGGACAGTGGCGATAGATCAGTTAGAACTGGCGCTGGTACTGGCACTATTTACTATGCCAGTCATCTGCATACCCGCACCAAGCAAGAGCTGAAGTCTGCGGAGAAAATGCTGCTCGGCTGTGCCAATCTGCCGGATTTGTGGGCAAAGTATGGACTTGCTAAATTTTAAAAATTCTTCTTGGTTCATTTCTTTGTTATCATTTTTTTTAATTTTTGCAGATTTGACGGTGCACTTTATTACTGTGCACGATTGTGATGAAATTACATTACATAAAGTTCAGTGCGAATGATGTACAAGAGCATTTCAGTCACATTTTGGTAACAAATTAGGGAAATAATTTCGAAAATGGTCATGGGGGGCATTGCTTGGTTGCAGTGTTTGTATTGTTATTGTGTGCCGGTGGTCTTCTTACTCTGACCAGAACAGACAAAACTATTTTTGTTGTGAGTCGACTGATTGAGCTCGGCTGCCGAAGTTTTTCTCGTATTTTTATCAAGTGGCCATCTTTTGAAAAACGTTTTATTATCACTAGTCTGGAAAGCCTGCAAATGTGAGATAATTTGACAGATGGAGAGAGAAAGATGCTGCTAAGGAAACGTTTTTCATGCTCCTTGTTTGTGGCAGCACCGGTTCATCGGCCTTTTTTCTGTCGATGCTTTGGCTTGGTATGGATACTGTTTATGGTAAACACAGTTGCGAAAGAGAGCAGAAAGGTTGATAATTATTAAATAAGTAACTAAGTAAGTAAGTAAACACTTATAGTGCATTTAGAAGCCAGCTGAGTTGGCTTAGTCTGCCGCACTTTACCAATATTGACATCACCGAAGGCTTACTGAGTTATGTTGATAAGTATGAATTAGAGCTGTCGAAGCATTAATTTTTTAAACGCATTAGCGCACTGCATTGATTTTTAATGCATTAATTAACATGTTATTAACGTACCCAGACTCGTCAAGAGGGAGAGAAGGGGGGGAGTTAGCCCGGGCCCTACGACTTTTGGAGGCCCCCACCTGTAGAATATAGAAAGTTATAAAACAAATAAAACACATTTTCAACAATAACCGGCGTCATCGTTAGCATAGAAATCTGTTAGCCTTTCCTAAATAATATTTATTCACAGTATTGATGGAACAGCAACTACAGTTTGGTTACTTGAATTCATTTGATTGTCGAATAACTGCAGTTTAATGAAATATATGAACTTTTGCTTCACAGAATTATGTAAATTTAATAAATTTACACATGGGCATTAATTTTTTTAACGCTCGTTAATTTTTTTAATACGCGTTAATTTATTAACGCATTAGCACATTAATTAACGCATTAATTTGACAGCTGTAGTATGAATGTGTTTGTTCAGATGCTTGGCCTGGTACGGGTACAGTTTGTGGTTCATTCAGTTACCGCTATATCTCGCATCCAGCGTCCGTCACGCCAACGCTCGTCTTCACGCTGCTTTCACTGTACTTCAGCGAATGCATCAGCTCGGCCTTCCACCGCTGGATGAGGTCAGTTCAACATGTCTACACCTGTCATGTGTTTAGTTCTGTTCACATCTTGAATCACAGAAAAAAAACTATGCCACTTTTGTTTGTGTGATAACCTTAGCAGTTATAACTCACGAGGTAGTGCGACAGCAGAACTGAAGTGAGGTGGCAGCATTTGCTTCTGCCTCTTCTGCAGTTCATCATTGAATGCAAAGGTGAAAAAATATTGAAATCAGACTTCGTTTGCCGAAGTTGTTGTAAAAATAAAGGTGTCTTACTATTTTGTGTATTTTTGCACAGAAAAAGAAAAAATCAAAGATGAACTGATAGCAATAGTGATAACTGTGTTGAAGTTTGGACAAATGCAAGTTTTAAAAAATTAGGAAAACTAGTTTTTGGATTCAAAAAGTTAAAAGGCCACCATGACGTTATGAACAAATATGCCTCTCTATGTTTGCTGGCACATTCGATTTAAGTCGAACATTAAGTGCCACTTTCGATGTTCTTACGGTTTCAGATGAGTAAATTTTTGCTTTTTATCCAGCTCTGCTGTTGCGTATGATTGTTTATGGTTAATTTGACAACATGTACATTTGTGAGTGCACAGGTGTGTAATTATGTGATCATTGGTTAATTATGGAAAAAGTCGGGGAATTTGTGTTGTCGGGGAAAGGTCAGGGAAAAATATTATGTTTGAAAAGTCAGGGAAAATGATTTTGGATCATGCAAACTGCAGATATCTGTGATTTTTTGTGTTTTCAAAAATTAAAAAGCAGGCAAATTTGCGGCTTCTATTAAATGTTCAAAAGCTAGAAGTGTTTCAGCTTTAGGGGGGCAAAGCCACTGATGCCCCGACCCGGGCCTCTGTCATTTGCATATTGCTCCGTTAATGCAGTTTTATTACCTTATGATATAGTCACCATTTCTGTCATTTGTACGAATGTGTTATTGTCTTGGGAATTTTGCTACAGAAGACCTGTAGGAACCCTGATAATCTGTATGCTGGTATGGATTAACGTGGTCTTTGTGTTAATTGACAATGCGTACGCTATACACCTGTCTGTGATGTACAGGTGTGCTATCGTGTGTTAATGCACCAGTGTGGACATTACAATCAACCTGCACTGGCCGTTCGTGTATTGTCGGAAATGCGTCGTCATAACATAACACCCAATGCCGTCACGTACGGAGTCTACAATAAGGTAGTTATTTCAGTGCTGGTATCATCTTTCCACCTGGGTGTTGTGCTGGCTCAAAGGTATGATTACTGGTCTGGGTTCTGCTATGTATATTGATGATTAGGGCCCGCAGTTTTCCGTCGCATATTTTGCCAAATTCCGCGGGCTAGTTTGCAAAATTCCGTGGCTCACTGCAGCAAAACCGTCCTAATTCCATGGCTCATTGTGACGTTCTGTTTGTGAGTAAAATTTGCTTAAAAACTTCAGTTATTGAAGGCTGGTATTGCTGCTCATTTTTTATGCTAGCAATATACAAAAAGAATATCAGTCATTTCTTTGAAAGTGCAGTCTGTCAATTAGTGGCATTGTGTTTATTTACGATTGTGCATATTTTGATGGTAATTATTATTACAGCTTGCAGCCTCAGTTTTAAGCAGATTAGTTTGACCTTTTACTGTCATATAGCTAGTTTAACTACGTTATCAAGCTGACAATCATATTAATCATGGGTCATTTCTCCAGTTGGTTGTTTCAATTTGAATCAGTCTTTTTGGTGTAACTTCTGACTGTTAATTTTAGCAGCTGACAATTGTATTGCACATGTATTTTTATCATGAAGAAGAAAATTGTGTTAATTATTGTTACCTCTGCCAATGCAGAGCAATAAATGAGGCTTAATTTATGAGTCCATCGGAAAACTATAAACAGATAATGGTTAAATTTTGTGGTTGGGTTGGGCATGGTCCTTGGAGCTAGTGGTTTGATTTTGGTAGCTGTCAGGATTTTTTGTGGACTCGGGATTATTATCCACAATTTTTTACCAAAAGAGATATCGGTTGTATTGTCCTTTGCATTTGCCAGGTGGCGCTACCATTCCATGCGGAGGTTTGAGCTCTTCCGTGGCTTGCTTCTACTTATCACTGTAGCATAGTTCGATGTTATTATCAATAGGTTGTGTTGGAAAGTCGCTGGTCTACGAGCAAGTCGAGTACAGGTTGGCGCAAGCTGCGGCTTGGTGTGACGGCATTGGCAAAGTTACGTTCAGGCATCCAGCATCGATCGGTTGACTCTGATGACATGGACCACTGCACTACTGGTATTGCCTTGCTCTGCTCAGTTATTTAGTCTGCTTAACTCAATCTGTATTTAGATAATTTTTATAGGTTTGCTGCTATTTGAATTTTTTGCTACTTTTACATTGATTCGATCACCGCAGTTGCTGCTTGTCATATGCAAGGACTCTGGTAGTTCATAACTTCATATCTCATTGATACTATGGTATAGCAGTCTATAGCACGTGGAGAACACGCTTTTTTACAACATTATTATTGTACAAGGTAATAGTAAGCAATCAATCAGTTCAGTTCAGCTCAGTACGATAATTTGTGTTTGCCCGTTCTAATAGCACAAAGCTATCATGAATGCGCTGGTTCATGCCAGGCTCTACAAAATAGTTCAGTCTTCAGCTTGTGACAGAAGGAAAATGATTCCGACAGGACTCGAACAGACATCGGTAATGAGGTCCATCAGTTTATCATTTATTACACCAAAAGGCAGAGTATGCGTACTACTGTCATAATGGTCGTGTTTGTCTACAGATAGCAGTGCTGCACTGGCAAAGAATGGAAAACTCGGAAGTAATTTCTTGGAGGCTGATAGAGCAGCATCCTGGCATCAAGTTGTGGAATACAATATGCATCAGAACGTGGCTGGCAGATCTATCTCTGCAGCGAGTGACTTGAAGCATTCTGATGAGTCTAGGAGGGTGATTTCAGACAGTCACCACTCTTCTGTGAAAGTACCTCTATCACAAATGAAAAGTATCACTACAGAAACTGGTGGTCATGATGGTCATCTTGGTCTCGATGTAGAAGCAGATTCCAGCAGCGGGCTAGAGAGTCTGACCGTGACTGGCATGGCTGCGAGGAGTCGAAGTGCCCAGGATCTCAGCAGGCAGTCGGAGCTGCTGTCACAATCGCCGCACCACCACCGATCCGCGGAGTCACTGTTGGATGAGGACCGGCCGCGGACGTTGCTCCAGGTCGATCGGCTGCGCCTGGAGGACTCCGGGCATCGGCGTCGGTCGTTCGGCGGAACTCTGCGCAAAGCTGCTTCCGCTGTTGCTCTCCGGTGCCGTGGTTTCAGGGACTCGCTGAAAGCCGCAAGCTCGGATGGTTTCAGTCAACATGTTGCCACTCATAGTTAGTTTTTTGTCATGATCATCATTGTCATTATTATCATAGCATGGCCTAAATAATCAAGATCAAGCAATCATAAAGCAAACATGTGCAAATGTCGAGCAAACATCCAGCAAACATCCAGTAAACATCCAGCAAATGCATTCAAAATACGTTTGCTCAGCGTGTGCTCTAATTGCTCGACATTTGCTTGATGTTTGCTCCTGTTTGCTTTATGATTGCTTGATCATGTAAACAGGGTATAATATGCTTTGTTTGTTTCTCAGGTCAACTCAGTAAACTGTCAAATGAGTATTGTGGAGGTGTGCGTGGGCATGACTGATGGAATGGAGTGTGCAGAATGATTTTTGAAGTTCAGTTTTGTAATTTGATTTGATTTTTAAAATAACCATGGTTTTGGGACACAATTACCGTGGGTCTGGTTTAGTTAAAATGCGGTTTCTGTTATGTGTCCGCATGGATCTGTTTTGCTTTTGTAGTTTCTGTTAGGAACTGCATTACTAGGTGACAACAGTCAACTGATCATTTACTCTTCAGCTGAGTGTTATAATAATAATAATAATAATATACATATTTGTAAGGTGCCATATGGCCATATCTTTAGAGGCGCTGTTGACAGATGGCATGTTACTGTAGGTAGGCAAGACAAGTTTTGTGATTAGTTTCAGAAGATGAGAGACAGATCTCGAATAATTCAGTTAGAGAGGTATGTAGAGAGTTGCTGATAATTGATGATGGTGTATTGTTCAATGAATAAGGTGCTGTGAGCTCGGGGCTGGATCAAGAGGTTCCTGTGGCTGATGAGTTGACTGAGACAGGCCGGCCGGGCCAAGTGCCACCCATGGTGATTGCCGACCATGCGGACATTGCCGAGAGGATTGACATGTGCAGCACATCAAAGTGCAGCAACTGTCTTAACCTGCTCTATGATGAGGAGATCATGGCTGGCTGGTCATTGGACGATTCTAACTACAATACGAGGTTTCACTGTCTTGACACATTTTGGTGACTCTTGCAATGTAATTTTACTGTAATTGGTGTACTAGAACTAACTAACATAGTGCAGAAAGTTTCCCCCTGTCCTCCAATAGACAGCGTTATGAGATTGATGACTGTCTAGAGGATAACAGGGAAGATTATTAGAACTGCCATTATTGTTACATATGCACAATTATAATTAGCAGTTCTTACAATTTTAGGTTTTCATCGTTTTTTTTGTGTTTTGTGTTTTATAAAGGTTAAACTTTCTGTAAAGGTTAAACTTTCTGTTTCATTATTATGTGCATGTGCAATTTTGCCTGCAAAGGCCTTCCCCAAAATGACCTATACTGTGTCGGGCAGGACGTTAAACCCTACTCACTCATTCACTCAATCACTGCAGAAAGTTTCCAACAGCCGACTTGTTTAGAATATTATCAGTTACAAGGCAGAACTGACATAAAAACACTAGCTGGTAGATGACGTGGCTCGCGACTGCTGGCAATTGCAGTTTCAGTCACGTGACCATTGGATCTGCCTTTCCCAAATACTCTACCCTTAAACCAAACCTGAAGTGGATCCAATGCTTGGTGGCTGAGATATATCCATCTGAAGATGCTGAACTCTGGACAATGCGGCAGGACAGCATGCTGGCAAAAATTAAGGCCTAGCTAAGCTGATGCGTCGCAAGTTTATAATTCAGTGTGATAAAAATTAACTTTACTGATTATAGGTTAAGGGCCGGTTTCTGGATCTTTTAGTTAACTGATCTGTTAGTAAACCGTCTGCTAATTGTAACTCGCTAGTTAAGTTTGTACACGTTTCTGAACAAAACCTTGACTGGCCGTTAGCTAAGTGAGCAGTAAACTATAGTTGCTTAGCAACAATGTGCACAGTGCTAATCATTTCCGCTTAGCGCAGGCGGGCGTCATGAATATTAATGAGTGCAAGCACTTGTTAGCCAGCCCACGAGCCAGCCAAGCAATTGCGGACAGCCACTTTGTCCATTCGTGAATGGATTTTTGTAGTAAAATTTGTAGCAGCAACAGTCTCATCGTGCATTTTGAAGACATTGCTATACGGTAGAATCGTTTTATAGTATCACATTCTTTAATTAACTGCTTGCAAAATGGTACAAAAATTGTGTTAAAAATTGTGTTAAATATGATAACTACGATCGACGGTTAGCTAACTGGCCGATTTCGGCCAGTTAAATTTTTGGCCATTTTGACCGTTGGTTAGTGCAACGGGAAACGCGAGTTATGCAAATCTGTCAGTTTATGCTAACTTGACTGGCCAGTTAAGATCCAGAAACCCGCCCTAATCGAATAAGCTTGGTGCACTATAGGTCAATTTAGAGACTGTGATTATACACCGTGGGCCATAAGAAACATGGCACTTTGCTTTTGTCCATATCTTCGCCAATTATTGACCGATTTTCAAAATTCTTTCACTGGCACACTCTGCAGACAATTTGCAATACTGTGATTATTATATATCCCACCACACTGTAAGTGCATTTCTACACTGCCTTGTGAAATATATATGTAAGCTAAAACTAACGATAATAACAAAAATTTAGGTGAATGAAAAAAATATGCATCAGACCAACATTGCCATGAATGATTCGTACAATACTAGACTGTGTTATACCCACACAGTCTGTTGTCATACAGACCATTCACTGCAGTGTTGGTCTGAAGTGTTTTTTTTTCAATTTTACCAAAATGTTTGTTTGTTATTATCATTATGTATGCATATTTTATTGATATTTTGCAAGGTAATGTAGAGACGCATTTACGGTTTGGTGGGAAGTTTTTTGGCCCACCCTGTATAATGTCCTGTTATCATTAGTACTGTTACTACAGTTTTTGTGCTCATTTGGCCTACTTCTCTGATTTCTTCTAGGTCAGGCTTGATCGCAAAGGAGAACCTTGTTTTTTGCAAGTTAAATGCCCACCCTCTTGCCCAACCATTAATGTTAACGTGATGAAGGAAGCTGCTTTTTCAGTGCAAATTTTTCTGTTTGATTCATATCATTTATGTATGTGTTTTAGCTGTGCATTCTGTGGCAGACAAGTCAGTGTCAGTCTTCACATTCAGATCTTTGTAAGTCAAACAGTCTCTTATTCGGAGTTTACTAAAGTCAGTCATTCAAGCTGCTAATCAATCAAAAGACGTTTCTATAGCACTATTTGTCGAAAACGAATCAGAACTCATACCGGACTGTTGTACCGTATACTATTTTTTTATTTCTTCTAAAATTTAATTTTTACTTGATAATTACTTGTAGTTAAAACCGGCCATTCGTCAGCTGACATACTCTTGCTGTGTGCCTTTTTCATGTCATACTAAACGTGTTCTTGCTCATATTTCATTTACATTTAACTTTTAGCCAACATATGGCACTGCAGAAAGTCATACTCAGACATTGTCAGTGAGTCAGATTGTTGTTTCTAAGTTTGCTGTTAACTTCAAAATAGGTTTTTGCTACTATGGCAACTCTGACTGATCGATCGATCCGTGGATTGAATGAACACTTATAGTAAACGAAATTGTATAGCACCAGTATGCCGACTGACTTCAGATCTCGATTGACCAATCAATCGTCGGTGGATATCTGTGGCAACGTGTCACATTGGTTGCAGGACTTTCGTCATGTGCGGCATCTCAATGTCAGTCCGATTGGTGCGTTGAAGAACAGTTTAGCATCCACACACTCGGTGGGCAGCTTACATGATGATGACCGTGCTGATAGACTCGCCACTAGCAGCAATGCTGTCAAAGATGATTATGACATTGATGGTGAACGATCGGATAAGCATGATTACGACAATGACAGGTGATTGTGTTTGTTGTTTATGCATCTCATTAGTGTATGCTTCTAGTGATCGTTAACAGTTTTTCTTGTCAGCTTTATAGTTCTCTGCTGGAAGGCTCACTTAAGGGAATTATATTTCTATGCCCATCTGTGTATCTATACATGCATTTGCCTGTGATGTTTCTGCAATATGTGTGACAAACATTCTTAGATTATCATCAAACTTCAGCCATTGTTACATCTCGGGACAAAAGATGAATGAATCTTTATCAGGTTCTAGGCTCCGTGTGTTAAAGATCATGATCTCAGCAGGCAGGCGTCTAGCTTTCTGGTTTACTATGCAGTTAATTTTTTTGGCTTTTGTGCATTTTTTGTTTGGTATTAGTTGATGCGTTATTGTTTTCGTTATCGGTGCCAGTGCAACTGATTGACTGGAAAGATTCCTGTCCATAATGACGAGTGAGACATTCACAATTTAGTGTCTAAATTTTCTCTTGCTTTTATACTTTTTCAGTCAACCAATTTGGGTTGAGATTGGTATTATAATTTCATGCTTCTTGTTGGTCATTATGTATGTTTTCAGTGAAAAGATATGCGTAGGTAACAGATGATTGCTTGAATGTGGTTTTGCGGCAGTTCGGATGTTGTTAAATATTTGCTGAGTTTTCCGTATCTGAGTCCAATCGTTCTACGCAAAGAGCTGGAGGATCTAATGGAACAGCATGGAGAAGAGTGTTTGGATAGCAGTCAACTTGTGGACAATCATCCTGTCGTCTTTTGGAATCTCGTAAGTATTATCTGTTTTAACTACAGCTTTTCTAAGCATTTAATTGGTATTTGTATATTGGCTAGTAGTCGTCTGTATTCGATTGTTTGTATGTGTATAAATTTTTAAAATAATTTGAATACAAATACTGTGTGATTGCACATCTATACTATGCTAGTGGTGACGTTTGTGTAAATGCAATTTTTGTAAGTGTTTTTATAAGCAGTAGGCTAATTAAGTACGTCAAGTTTGACTTTATTCGTATTTTTATACATGCAAATGTGTCATGTTTAGTGGTGAATTACATTACTTTCTTGAACGAATTGAGTCACTAACATTGTGAAAATTACTAGTGAATTTTATTCGGATATGCAAAAGCAAAGTGTTGCACAGTTTTGGCTGATAGTATATTTGCCAAGTTGATGTTTTGTTAGGTCTCATGCTTTGTACAACATATTTTCTGTTGTGCATTTTAACATTTTCCTGCTGTCTTATAACTTGTGTAAAAAACACTGTCGTCACTTTTTGTTGTTTAATGACAGCAGTACTTGAATGTTGTTTTTGCAAATTTTTGCAACAGGTCTGGTACTTCAGAAGACTGAATTTGCCGAGCCAAATTGAAGCTTACATTCTGACAGCAAAACGTCTCAATTACCAGGCTTTGGTGTGTAGTTTTTTAATGGAGCCAAAAGCCTACAACTGATTTGTCAGCTGTACTGTGATAACCAAATGATAACTTATATACACTGTGTTTCAAAAAAACGGGCACCCTTTTTATTTCTTTCATAATTCACTCAAATGATGATCAATTTACACAAAATTTTTACCAGATGTAGCTGAAGAAATGCTAATT
>Ga0209671_1007687_pt1 | contig 11213 bp, 5 predicted proteins | sample WorMetHERISLAND2_2_FD_187401 | JGI IMG/M metagenome (GOLD analysis project Ga0209671, IMG submission 187401) | Marine gutless worms symbiont microbial communities from Max Planck institute for Marine Microbiology, Germany - Olavius geniculatus... | ecosystem: Host-associated > Annelida >...
CACACACACACACCCTCACACACACACACACACACACACGTGGCAAGAAAAAACGTTAAAAAAACTTATACGTCTATGATTATAAATTATATGTGACTTGACTTGATACAAATCTGTCTGCTAGACAGTCACTTTGGCTGTATATCTGCATAATGCATGGTTTATTCCTAATTTGGACTGTATGTGTATTGGCCCTTCAAAATGTTTAGACCTAACTTGTCAGCTGAATTGACTTGACTTGATGTATTTCTAGCCACCTAGTTATGTCTTGATATTGCCTTACTGGTAGCCTGGCCAATTGTTCCGTCAGTGCACCTATGAAGCGTTCCCATGCTTACTGCTGGTTTGGCTCACTGTTGTCTGTTGTGGACTCATAAATACATCTTTTTTGACTGTTTACATGCAGACAGTTTTTGAAATTGTTGCGACACCGTTTCCCCATGCTTTGAGGCTCGATTTTATACATTTTCAATTAAAATGTCCTGCTCCCATAAGTCAATTTTTAAAACTTTTTGGTCAATTAATTTACAGGAAAATGGTGCCAACAGATGTCAGATTTTAAGGCTAAAATGCACCAAATTCAATTTCCGATGGGGCTTCGCCCCAGACATCGCTGGGGAAGCTCGCAGTGCTCCCACAGACTCCCTAGCTGGCTTTGGGGCATCGTACTTCTAACGGAAAGGAGAAAATTGGGGAGAGGGCACAGGGAAGGGAAAAACTGGAGAAAGGGTAGGGGAGAAAAAGAGGAGAAAAGGCAGGGCAAGGAAAGGAAGGGAAAAGAAAAGGGGGAGGAGGAAGAAAAGGGGGGAAAAGGAAAGGAAAAGGGATAGGAATGGGATTAGCCTATAGGGCCCCACAAGGCCTTAATCCGGCCCCCATGACAAAGTCTCCGTAGGCCTAACCACATTTTTATTGAAGACACATGTATGGAGCCTCAGAAAAGGATGGTTGCAAAATTTTATTTTGGTGGCAGCTATATTTTACAATCTGTTTTTCATGTCGAACCCTAGCGTCCGCTAAAGCAAAATGTCCAATGCGTACGACGTACATGTATGGTATAGCGGTCTTATAGAGTTACACCCTCGATGACATACGCCATAACTCGTCAAAATAAAACATTCATTCATTTATTTATTTTATTCTTTTAAAAAAGCTGACAAACGCAGCTTATGAAAAATATAGTCAGTAACGAAGTAAAGCAAATCTGACATAGGCCTAGTTTGCAAAGATATACCCATCAATAGCTGTCTCTGTAAAGCATGCGAATGACAAAGTCACGTTCGTTGAGATAAGTAGGCCTAGTTTTGTTAAGCAGAAGTTTGTCACGAGAGCGTGGTCTAAGGTCATAAGATGACAGTTGGCGATACGGAATCAGGGGCTGAAGTGCTAATTTAACTGCTAAGTTTAAGTACTAATTTTAAGTGCTAATTTAATCCTTATTGCCATATCTATACACATTTGTTGAAATAAATGCAAAATTTTGTCAAATTTTTTCATACTTTCACGATATTTTTCTTTGTTGTAAATGCAAAATATAGTACATGTCAAAGGGCCGACTATTTTTACGAAGTTTCAAGCAAGGGTGAGCCTTTTTTGGGTTAAAAAATTAAAATTTATTATTTAATTTATTTATTCGTAAAATTCGAACAAAATGACAATGACGCTCAACAGGAAATTTTTAAAAATACTTTAACTGTCATAACTCTACTTATGTGCAAGAGAGAATCGTAATTTTTGGTTCTATGGTATGGTTACTGGGTGGATACAAGATACATGTGCTCACACCGCAATAATAGTTTTCTAGTCTTACATGTTACAGTGTATGACTATGCATGTTTATGATGTCTATGTAGTCAAGTAGTTTTTTATTTCTGTTTTTTTCTGTAGTTGTAATTTTTAGTACCTAGTTAAGGTTTTTTAAGGTAGACAGACTTGATAGGCATTGCCTTTTCCGACTACCTGTCTCATGTTTTTTTTTCTCTCTTTGTTAAATGTAGCCTAACTGTGAATGTATCTGAGACAAATACACGTTCTCTCTCTTTCTTTCAAGTTACGTATCAGAACAATAAAATAACCAAACGGCGATACCATTGCCGGCGAGGTTCAGCACCAGTAGGGTCCGGTTCAGACGCAAGCCGTCAGCGAGATGAAAGACGCCAGTGTCGGAGACATGATTACCGGCCAGGTCCAGAGACAGCAAGCGAGTGTTCTGACGTGTGGCGCTCCCTAGCGTCTCACCCAGGTACTTGGCTCCTAGCGACGATATACCGCAGTAGCGCAGAGATAGGTGAACCACCGGGCTGTCGTTCTAAATATCAATCAAGCAAGCAGTCAAAGTCTAGTCAATCAGTTATTATTGTCTTTACCAGCAAAACTACTTCAAGGTGTAACCATCTGGCAACTGTTTAAACAATGAATACTGTACTAGAGGGGAAGATAGAAGGGAAACGGCCAAGAGGAAAACCAAGAAGGAAGATGCTGAATCTACTTATGGAGCAAGAGGAAAAGATCAGTTACGAGGAACTGAAGAGAGGAGCACAGAGCCGTGTCGGATGGCGCCATCGTCATTGGAACCTGCCTTAGGGCAGAGCACGCAAAGAAGAAGTCTGGCAGACTGTTTGACTATCTCATTGTTTAAACAGTTGCCAGATGGTTACACCTTGAATTAGCAGCGCAGAGACTTGGCTCTATACTGCAGGGTGCGGCAGAAAAAAGCAGCCCCCTAAAGTTTTTCGCTGTTTTCTCAGCAACCGTTTAGCATTTTAATTTGAAAATTTACAAATTTATTTACTAAACTGTTCTACAGCTAAATCTCAAATAAAATTTGATTCCATTGAAAAATGACGAAGTTATAGATTTTTTAACATGACCGCTTACCGATTTTTCAGCGTGAAAAAATGTTCAGGCTACAACACCAGTTCAGTAACATCGTTGAAACAAGTCAAACAACACAGTTAACAATGATCAGATGCCAAAATTCCATTGTCACTGTGAATGTTTGAAGTGTCCACCGACAGCTCCAAGCTCCAACACAAGCTTTCAGTCGCTTAATTTGATAAGTCTTTCACAGTCTTGTCGATCGGTCCTTGTGGTAGTTTGCTCCAGATAACCTGAAGCGATTCCTTGAGTTCCGCGATTGTTTTTGGCTTTGTTTTAAACTTGCCGTAAGCTCCAACATTGCACACCACATGTGATAGTCCACCGAGTTTGCATTCGGCGAATTTAGAGGCCATTGGTCTTTTCTGATGAAATCTGGACAGTTGGCCTGCAGTCAGTTTCCCGCGCTGCGCGCTGTGTGTGCTGGTGCGCTGTCCTGCTGGAGGATGAATCCGGTGGGCAGCCGGCAATTGCTTGAAAAGAACGACAATTTAGTAATAATTTATAAACAAAATAAATTACTGTTTGTCAAAGCGTCACTGTGACGTCATCGGCAGTAACGTGGTAACCGGTTTTTGAAAATTAAATAGCATTTTTAGCTTAAACATTTTTTTTGTGCTAAAAATCGGTAGGTGGTCATGTTCAGAAGTTTATAATTTCGTCGTTTTTCAACAAAATCACATATCATTTAGCAGTTAGATGTAAAACTTTTCTGTAAATAAATCTGTAAAATTCCATATTAAAATTCCAAGCGGTTGCTGAGAAAATGGCAAAAAAAAACTTCAGGGGGCTACTTTTTTTGGCCGCACCCTGTATATGAAAGTAAGTAATTCAACCACTGCCCACATTACGGACTAAGCTTAGGCTAATGGACTAAGTAGCAACTTACTATTAACTGGACAAAAAATAAGTTTTTCAACCGCTGCTTAAACGCAGTTATATACATTGACTGAATATATTTAAAAATGCAGAGTCTATAGGCTACCTGTAGCAGTAGATGCCAGCGTTGGCTTGAGACTGGGTTAGCATCAAGCAGCAGCGTACGCAGCGCCTTACACCGACTCACAATCTCAGCCAGCTTGACCAGTGTGACGTCATTTAGTCCCACGTTCCACAGGTCCACCGTGTGCAGTGACGTCACCGCCGGAAAACACTCGGCCAGGATTCCCGCCATCATGACGTCATCGACCTTCCAGCCCCGGATGTAGACCTCGGTCACGGCCGCCTGTTCCAGCGTGGGAGATTTATCCGCTTTATCCACCTCCACCTTCCAGTCACAATATCAGCACTGCAGTAGTCTCTATTATGATGGAAGAAAATAGAGGAACGGGAGAGGAAGAAAGAACAGGAAGGAGGAAGATATAGCGGTTGCCTGTTCCTAAATGCAGGGCTCGAAATGGGACGGTATGGACCGGTTATGGCATACCGGCACTTCCTTGGCCGTCTGAAAAGCATACTGGCACTTCTTTTCTGAGAAAAGTCCTACCGGTATGCTTTGCAGGCAGTTTTCTGACATTTAGGCAACTGGTCGCTGATGTGAGCATCGATCAGTGGCGAAAATAGCTTGAAGAGAGGAAAGGGAGGAAGACAAAGCTACCATACCAGCACTTATTTTTCCCACTTCGAACCCTGCCTAAATGCATCAAAATAACTGTTTCCTCTGCCTCAAAGTTTACTGAAAAAACTTTATGTACCTGTAGCTCTCCCCAGGACCCGGCTAACTGGATCTGAGGTACAGGAGAAAGGAAAGAAAAAAAGAAAAAAGAAGAGACTGGAAAGGGGAGAAAAACAACGAAGGAGAAAGAAAGAAAAAAAAGAAAAAGACAGAACAAATAAAAAGTCAGACATCCCAAGCAAAACTCTTCGCTGTACGGTTGAAACTATTGCAATCACGAACATGAGCGTCATTTAGGGGGAGGGTATACGAAACCCCCAATATTTAATTTTAATTTTTCCCTATAAATCGTGAATTTGAAACAGTATTAGGCTACTGCTGCAAGAACTGTACGTTATTACTGAGATCCTTCCCCCCCCAATGATTTACTGAAATGACGCCACTGATCACGAGTTTTTTAAGACAAATGTGCAAGGATCGAAATGAGAAAAAAACCTGGATGGACGGTCGGAAGTATGAAATCTGATCACGAATTAAGTATGTCTTCGGTGGCGGTTCCGGGATAAATCCGTCCGCGATGTCAGAGGCCATAACGTGCTCTGAGGCGGCGTGCGCCGACATTTGTAAATGGTGGAGCAACTTTGACGACTGTTTCCTTGCAATGCTCTTCTTCTCGTCCGAGACTTGTGCCGATGACGGCCGATGTGGTCGTGCCACGATGTTTGGTATATAGGACAGATGCGCTCGGCGACAAAGCTGTACGAAGTCAATGCCGAAACGACCGATGCAGACGTACGGAGCGTCAGACAACGCAATCGCACTGGCGTCATCCAAGGCCGCAGTCGTCGATGACTGAAACAAGCTACTGCGCACACCGCGATCAAATCGACCTGCTAACAGCGGCTTGGTTTCCTTGGTCCGCGGCTTCTTTCGTCCGATAGATATATTACTCATTCTGTTCCCAATCCAGTTACTGACTGTACAAACAATTATCTGCTCGAAACAACTAAATTACAAATTACAGTCATTTAAATTTCACCGGAAGTTGCTCACTAATGACGTCACGTTGTTGCGTCGTGATGAATTGGTGATGGTGCAAAAAACTGCAAGTAATCAGTATCGTTTTAAGATTTAAGTCCAACAAAATTGAAACCACACTTCTAAAGTAGCCTATCGTAAATTAATGTAGATTATAGGCCAACATTGTGATCTTGTTTATACATAGTCCTAGGTCTAGAAAATTTGGTTGACACGAAACATAATATAATAATGCAGCAGGCAATTTGTTGGAACTGAAACTTGGAAAATGCAGAAATTATTGCAGGCAACCATTACAGTCCATGGTAACCAATAATCAAACACGTTCTGAGTAAAATAATAGGCACAGGATATTTATCCGACAGCCGTATCAATAGCCTAGCGGCTATTTGTACGGTTATCGGATAAATATCCTGTTCTACCTGGGCCACCTATTTGTCCGGCAGCCGTCTTGAACCACAGTTCTCTGTCTTGGACGGCCTTAGCCGGTACGTACGAGCACCGTACCGCCTATGGCCGTGTCTCCTCATCGGTACGACGAGTACCCGAAGGCTATTTATCCGGTTGCCGGATATATAGTCAGTGCGAAAATAATAAATCTTACTTGTTTTATAACGCAGAAACATCTAGTCCAATTTTTTTTTAGTTTCGGACTTTCGCGTCCTGATTGCAACTAATACGCGCACAATGAAGCAGTTAGCAGCCCATCTGCCGAGATGGCTTAGAGCGACGCATGCAGACAGGAGGCAAGTCTATTTCACGGTCGACAACTTCATTAAGTCGTCGCTACGCTCAGTCGCCGGTAGTCACTCTCTCGTCGCCGCTCCAATCGTCGGCGCAGTAAATTGAATTATTAAGCATTTGCATTCGGTAGGGGACGCCAGCTGGCCTTGTTGTTGCTGCAGCTGCACGATTTGTCTCAGAGGCGAGGTCCTGAGGAGGTGGCTTATGCGAAATTCTGTGCGAATTATTATGCGGCCCTTTTAAATAGGCTGTGTTATGGGTCCTGCCCGTTTCCCAGTCTGACTGTCGTAACTCTCATTTCTATCTCTCAGTCCCGTATACGTTCGTGACTCGAAAAGAATAGACGTAAAACTAACAAGAAGCCCAGCTGTCGCTAAGATAGCCGACCGTACTGGTTTTCACTGACCTTTAAGGTCATCCAAGGTCGATGATTTTCTTGTAATGTTAAGTGCATGCCACTTCTTATTAGTGATTAATAGTACTGGCCTTGTTGATTGCTCACCGTTTCCGAGATACAGCCATTTATAGCTTGAAACTTCCCATTGAAAATTGCGGCCAAACCGCTGCAGATGGAGACATGGTTTCTATTGACAGCTTCTAGGAAATTGCCAGCACTTTGTTACGTGGTATCATCGCCGACCCCCTACCACTTACCGTTTAGCCACAGTACAGACAAACAGACGACGACGGACAACAACCATGCCCTAAGACGAGACCTTTACTTAAGTACGGTCGACTAAAAACCAAAATTTTTGTAAAAAATTGGACCAATTAGTTTTTTAAGACAGGAGTAAGCTAAACTGGTGTAGCAATAGTTACTTCCAAAAGTTCTTGCGGTCCGAGTTAGCATTAGTGGTGCGCAGCTTTAGCTCAAGGCGGACGGCCGCATAATATGTCAGCAGTGGACCGACATTTTATAACTTAACGCATCCTAATGGCTAAGCACAGGCCTACGTACTTTCAGCTACTGGCATCGCCCTTGTACAGTGTCTGAAACACTCTAGGACCTGCATGAAAATCTCGAGTTTGCCGAATAAATTTGTTTCGAGGAATTATGGGTAATGTCACTGCTCGTTCTCTGACAATACGTTTTGTGGATGACCATGCATATTATAGGCTTAAACTATTTATAATGTAGAACCTACTAATAATTAGCTCAGGGTCTTCTCTCCTCGGAACCCCAACTTTGGTCACCTACGGAAAGTTGCGAACATCTCCAAATTTCTGACAAATTAGGGATAAGGTGCAGAGATGGGCAAATTATTCGCTCAATTGTAATTCAATTACAAATTACGTAATTTCAATTATTACAATTACAAATTACATGCAATTGCTTATCTAGTTTTCCAATAAATATTATAAATGATAAATACATTCATAGTTCTAGCAGACTAGCAGTAGTACACTAGTAATTTGGCCACTATTTATTATGAGGCCAAACAAACCACCAGAAGCAAGCAAAAACACACCAATAACCTGATAGTGTCAACTGTCTACATTATTTACAAATAAAATTTATATTCAGAAATGTAAGTTGCATCATGTAAACCACATAAAGGTCTATGTCACATTAAAGGTCTGGAGAAAAAGCAATTGCAGAACTTTTTATGACTCGACAACGATCGGCGATGCAGACTATTCAGTGTGCATCGAACGATTAGCGAAATGGAAGTTCTGCTGTATACAGTGTGCACTATTTACAAAAGCAACTTGTGCAGAAAAACAGTTATAACTGAAAATGTAAATCACATAGCAAAGTGTAGTTAAGTAAGCAAAAGGGATTGGTGTGACGCTTAATGTGAAACTAATAGATGTTACCACTTGAAACTTTCAGATGTAATTGAAAACTATAATGTAATATGAAATTACAAATTACATGACAATGTAATTGAATTACCAATTAAGGACATATTACATTAAAACCAAATGTAATTAAATTACAAATTACACAGTTGTAATTTGTAACTGAATTACGTAATTAAATTACATGTAATTTTGTTACTGCCCAGCTCTGATAAAGTGGCTATTAGCAGGAAACATGCAATGCCTCTGAGAGGTAAATTACGGATTTCTTGTTGTTTAAGGTTTATAGGGAGAAGCTCGTCTTACATGCGTAATAAACGTAGTTAGAGAAGTTAGGCTGTAATTAATATGTAATGTGCTGAAGCTATAGCATCAAAAGCAAATAGGCCTACGTTAAATACAGATCAGAACACACTTTCCAGTATCCATCTTTTTTATTGTAAAACGAACACGTAAAGGCATAGCCTATATCTATATTCGATACAAAAATGACGCTAATAAAAACAGCTTTACAAGCACAGTCACGAGATTGTTATAGAGTATTTTCACTTGAAAAAATAACAACATTCACCGACGTCGATATTATAAAAATAACGTTTTAAAACGTCTGAAAGATGTGACGAGATAACTTGTTACAAGGCGAACCAATATCGTATGAATAACAATAATGTATAAAAACGTTTTGTTTTGTAATAAAATTGTACTAGGCACAGTAGTCGAGTACAAAAAGCTATAAATCTTGTTTGAAAATGAGGCACTTTAGCTCAGTGAAAAATGCTAGAGCACGTAAAACGTAGATGTCGATAAAAAAGAAGCTTAAAACTGAGCAACTGTATCATACAAATACATGTAGAATAGAAAAAAACATACATTATAATGACTAAATAATAAAAAATCATTTTTAATGTAAAATAAAAGTGCAAACAGAAGCCAGAAGTAATATCATAAATCCACAATTCCTGGTTTCTATTAATAACAAATAACAATATTATTCATCAAGATCCTGGCTTGTATGCAGTGGAAAAAGTATATTCGGGACCAACCTTCTGTTACTTGATTTATGATATCATATACACTAAATGTAAAATTAACTATAACTGCAATAACATTGCTGCTATTAATTATGACATTTTAAATAGAAATAAATATGTCAATAATGCGAGTAAAAGTATGTACAGCTGCAATATCTAAATATTAAAACTAAACAAAAATTATTAATTTCAGTAAATCATACAATTATTGTAGTACAACCAAAACTGGTGCACAAGTTACAAAGTGAATACAAATCATTATGCCGTTTCAATATTCGATTAGAAAAATATCAACATATGAACGGTGAATACAGGCTAGTGCATGCATGTGGCACGTGTGATAAGAAATGGGAAAACGCAAAATAAAATTAACGAAAGCATCGGAGAAGACCTAAACAGTGGACAATAATTTCGCGTCAAAAGTCACAAATGGGCTTAAACAAACAGTTCCGGTATACTTTTCGGAAATGAAACAAATACAGCAAAGTGTATTCGAATAACAATGCCATTAACAGTTGAGCAAGCGACGAAACACGATGATAATTGCGACAGAGCTGCTGCTGCTGCTGCTGCCGATGATGACAATGATGATGAGATGGTGATGGAGCTATAGAAGCATAGTGCATCAAAAACATTTGCTTTGCTACCACAGAAAAAGACTGAAACTGTAAGCAAGAGCTCTGAACCCGTCTCTCGGCATTTGATTGTGAAATTTGCGTAGAAATGGCGAATTCATTATTCAACAGGGAAAAGGTTGGAAGACGGCATAAAATCCTCAGACAACGGATGTAGAATCCATCGCTTTGTCAGTAAACAGTGGCAGAAATTTTTATCAGCATGTGGGGACTTTGTTTCACACTTCCAACAGGGTTTCTTCAGACTCCAACTGAAAACATCTGACTCCAAACCTCACCAGCTTTGCTACCCCTCCTACAATTTGTGCGACCTGGCGACCGTGCGACGCGATCACTTTGAAAACTGAATGGGCAGGACACCGGCAGAACGCTGGAATGATTCTAAGCGCCAGACTCAGAGCATGAAAAACAATTTCCAACTAGAAATACGTTCTGTGGAACGAGGTATCTGTCCCATTGCCACGCTATATAGCCTAGCAGCTGCGTATAAGGGAGTAGGTGCAAACAGGGCGAAATTATCTTTCACGGGGACCGAGTTGTAGTCAATTTTGTCCCAAAATTCGTTGCCATGGCAACAGGGGTCGGCAGGCAAGAAATTTAAAAGACACCATCGGATAGCCCGGGTCCGAAAATAGGGGTGTGGGTGAAAACAGCGCGCAATTATTTTTCAAGGGGCCGAGTTATAGTCAATTTTTGTCCCAAAAATTCGTTGTCATGGCAACAGGGTTCGGCAGGGGAGAAATTCTAACGACACCGTCGGATAGCCCGGGCCCGAAAATATGGGGGTAGGTGCAAATAGCGCGCAATATCTATCTTTTACGGGGACCGAGTTATACCGCTTTGATATCTCCATTGGCTGTAATGCAAAATTTTGCAACTTTTGAATGGTTGCTATGGCCACAGGAGTTGTTAGGGGGTAAATTTAAATGACACCGTAAGATTACCCGACCCCGAAAATAGGAGGGGTAGGTAAACGCAGCGCGCAATTATGTTTTTTAGCGGGACTTAGTTATACCACTTTGAAGTCCCCATAGGCCGTAACGCAAATTTTTAAAAATTGGGGTAAAATACAGGAAAGAGTTATCATTTTTATCCCAAACAAACTCGATCTTGCGTTTCCGGCCCCGAATCACTGTACAAAATTTCATCAAAATCGAATCAAAATTGCGGCCGTGAGAGTGTTTACAGACGCACTGACAGAATGACAGAATGACAGACAGACGCAAGTGATTTTATAATGTGTCCCATGCTATGCTATAGCAATGGGACAGATAATGAGGCAGTCGCTATGCTTTATTACAAGCTTCGGCTGCTGCTGTTATGTGAGATAAATGTACAAAACATCAGTTTATACACTTGTTAACGGCAACATTTAAGGACTTGCACATCGAAAACAGCAAAAATTACAAAAGGTGATATTGCCTGCATCACACTGCCTGTGTGTCAATGTGCTGCTGAATAATATCACCT
>Ga0209671_1007692_pt1 | contig 11210 bp, 11 predicted proteins | sample WorMetHERISLAND2_2_FD_187401 | JGI IMG/M metagenome (GOLD analysis project Ga0209671, IMG submission 187401) | Marine gutless worms symbiont microbial communities from Max Planck institute for Marine Microbiology, Germany - Olavius geniculatus... | ecosystem: Host-associated > Annelida >...
ACTCCCCAAAGATTAATCCTCGGTAAATTGTACCTCTAAAACAGCGTTACTGTGCAAAAACAATACGTTACGTAGACTGATACACCCAATGATTATTGAGACCACAAGGATTTACTGAAATGACGCCACTTGGCACTTCGGTTGACGAGATTTTGCACGAACATGTACCTCGACAGCCTCTAGAACGCTATTGAATTTTAAGGTCATGCGTCATACTTAAAGGTCAAGCTCACGTGTTTTTGTTTTTTTTTGCGCGCATGGTAGTGCGGCTACCTGCGGATAGTACTTAGCCTTGAGCGGTAAAGTATTGGCAGTTTTGTTTACTTCCGTTCTATTAGCGTTCGTCGTTTTTTTGCCGTTTGTTTTGGCAATTCGTGTGCTTCCGGTTACCAGCCCGTCCCTAATATTAGGCTCCGTTTCTAAAAATTTTATCTGACCCTCAAAATATTGGTGAAGTTTTCAGTCTGCTTTCTAAGTTTTACCGTAAAAAGACTGCAAAGAGTCTGCTGTGCTGAAGTATTTTTACTTTGGTTGCCATTCAATGTGTCAGTTGGTTTTATATTACACCACGTGATATGAAATAACAGGAAGTTTAAAACTGCTTTCGCCCCGTCCCGACTTCTTACGTTCGACTGCCACCAGAAGCACAATAAGTATTTTAGGCCTAACGATAACAGCACGTATACTTCTACAGAGTTGTCTTTGACTAGCAATACACAATCAGCTGAAATCAATCAATTTTTTAATCGGTTAAAATTTTACTGCAGTTTAGGGCAAGAGCACAGGGGAGCAGTTGACCCCCTCTCTGGCGCCGCCCATGAGTATAAACATTGAAACCAATCACTTTACCTGCGTCATTCATACTAACGCTGCAGAAAGAGTTTCACAACACAACAAATTGTTTTATTGTATTTTACTGCAAGCAAATATGCAAACCCAATTGTTGACTGACTTTGCCATTGGCGCTGGTAAGAGAACCAAACACATTATGTTACTACAGCAAAATACAAGCATCAAAGCAACTACTGTGATACCAGGTTACATCAGTGCAAACTTACGTAGGCCCACATGTTACTTTGAGAGCAGGAAACTGAGTTCCACGAGCTGTCAGGTATCTGTAACGTTCTGGCTGCAATACGTATTGTTATACTTCATCGCAAATCGCGTCACGTGACGTTAACAAATAGGCACTGTTGACCGGGCAACATTCAAGTCGTCACAGCTCTTTCGTAACTGTTTACTTGTTGACTTGTAGAACTGTTTGGTTTTGAGGTATAACAAAACAAATAGTGACTGGCGTGTCGATCATCACTGAAAAATTTTCCCCGCAGTTTGTAAAATGTTGCCCTCAATCTTCGATCTCGGGCAACATTTTACGAACTTCGGGTCAAGAATTTTCAATGGTGACTTCGACACCAGTCACTATTTGCATAATGCAAACGTTGACAAGGGTTGCGATCACAGAATTCCTTCATCCCCTGTCTGATACAGAGTTATTTAGGGATGTGTAAAAGCAAATTTTGACTGATTTTTATGCATTTAAAAACGATAAGTCATGAATTTTCAATCTGTGCTTAACTAAGAGTAACATCTCATGTACCATCTTCAGTGCGGTGCACGACTGTTGTGACAGACAGACATACAGACTACGCTAACACTGCAATAAGCAATGCCGCATGTTATTATCTCCGCCAATGGAACGAAGTGAATCGGAGAAGATTAGGAGATTCCTTTTGTCCGTCCGTCTCTCTGGCGGAGATATGCACTCTAACGAACGCAATCTAGTTAAGCACAGATTGAAAATTCATGACTTATCGTTTTTAAATGCATAAAAATCAGTCAAAATTTGCCTTTACACGTCCCTAGAAACCAGACATTTTACAATTTGGATAAAGTCGTACATTTAATTTTTTTTACACAAAATTCGTAAAATTTGAATTTTTAATGCATGATAATGAAAAACGAGTAATATATGCAATGATGCCTATCAAAACAACGTTTGTTTACATGCCGCTAGTAAGGCATCTAAGAAATACATGTACATCAAGTAATACACATCGAAGATGCCAGCATGAGCCAAAAAAGCAGAATAAGGCAAGAACTAGATAACAGAACAGCAAAATATTGTGAAGTTTTATGCTGTGAAAATTCACGAAAAGGACACTGTGATACTATCTACATTTACCAGGTGAAAATATGTGCGCAAAATACACTAACTCAGCAGACGGTGTAATGCAGAATGTGACTGTTAATAAAAAAGCTTGACCCAAAATCATCATCTAATACAACCAAAGACGTCGGCCCACTGCCAACTACATATGCGGCCATCCTGTGCAAACCTAACATTAACCCAAATCTTTGACACCTTGAGCTTAAAATTGGCAAACCTATTTTGGTTTTCCGGACCTTTTTGTTTTCAAGTTAGAATCCCAAATGGGACAGACTACAGAGAGACGGATAGACGGACGAACAGACAGACAGGCAACAACCGTAATGTGGCTGCATAATAATCACATTATATAATACAATGAGATAAAAACATAATAATACAACTGTAGCAAAATCAATAATTTCCTCCCACTGGATATCTGCGTCCATTCACTGAGCAATGAACTGTTTAGAAACAAATTCAAAACGGTGCTCCAAACACAATAAATGCGACACACGCATTTGCCGGCTCAGGTGGAAACAGCCATAAAGCTAAAATGATCACTTGAACTTAAATAGGCTTAACTGGAAAGAGGTCATCATTGAGTGCATAATCTAAAAAAGTTTGAATTAGAAAGTTGTTGAGTCGTAGGCCTTGTTACTGTCATCGTCAACAGGTGTCTCCTGACTAGTATTTTACGACAACTTATTCCACAGTTGCACTTGTACTGTCTATCTCTAGCACTATGTCTGCAGTAGTACATGGTGGGCCAAAAAACGTGGCACTTTACTTTTGTCCATATCTTCGCCAATCATTGACCGATTCTCAAAAATTTTTCACTGGCACACTCCGTGAACAATTTGCAATAACGTGCTTATTACATATCCCACCACACTGTAAATGCGTCTCTACAGTACCTTGTGAAATACCAATGAAATATGCATTGATAACGATAATAACAAACAAACATCTGGGTAAAATTGAAAAAAAAACACTTCAGACCAACACTGCAGTGAATGGTCTGCATAACACTAAACTGTGTGGGTTTAACACAGTCTAGTGTTATACGAATTATTCATCGCAATGTTGGTCTAAAGTGTTTTTTTTTCATTTACCTAAATTTTTGTTATTATCGTTAGTTTTTGCTTACATTCATATTTCACAAGGTAGTAGATGATGTGTGGATGCTGAAAAATATTGGAGTAGACTGGAGAGACAGAAACCTGATTGCAAAGTTGTACTTGGGACAAAAAAGAGTAAACAACGAAATATCAGGTTTTTGTGAGATTGGGTAAGGAGTAAGACAAGGTTTTCCACTGTCTCCAATATTCTTTAACACCTACATCCAGCATGTCATAAACAAAGGGCTTGCAGATACACAAGAAGGGGATAAAGCTGGAGGTGTGTTGGTAAAATCGATCCGATTTGTAGATGACCAACGTGGACTTCAACGCATAACGGGTGCTCTCCAACAGACGCCAGAGAAATACCGGTACAACATGCAAATAGCCTAAATGTGAAAAAGACCAAAGTTATGCGAATGCCAAGGAGAAAGCGCAGGAAGTCGAGAATAGTGGTCAACGGTAAAGAATTAAGAAGTCAATCACACAGTTCTGCTACCTTGGAAGCACGATGACCGAGGACTGCAGAAGCGAGTGTGAAGTAAGACGTCGCACTGCATTGGCAAAGGAAGCTTTCAACAAGAAGAAAGATCTTGTGCGGATCCCTTAGCATCAAGCTGACAAAAACGCATAGTCAAAGCATTTTATGGAGTATAGCATTGTATGGAAGTGAGGCATAAACACTGCAAAAGAGTGACATAAAGGATTGAAGCATTTGAAATGTGGATTTGGCGTCGCATGTTAAAGATATCTCGGACGGAACATTAAAAAACGATGTTGTTTTTGTATTGTTGCACTATTATTTGGCTACTCAGCTGATCAGCCGCAAGTGAGCGAAATAAAGTCATTGTCATTGTCAAAAACAGTTGAAGCAAGAAGGGAACTCACGGACACACTGAGGAGTAGACAGAAGAGGTGGTTGGGACCTGTGCTACGTCATGGTTCTTTGGTGAGAATAGCGTTGGAAGGTCGACTGCCAGAGAAGAAGGGAAGAGGGAGACCAAAAGAAATGCTACTGAGTTGGCTACTGGAGACAAACATCGAGGACATGGATTATTCACAACACAAAGAGCTAGCACAAGAGCAGACAAGATGGAGTCGATGGAGAACGTGAACCTGCACATAAGGGTAGAATACAACAGCAGCAGCAGTAGAGATGTATTAACCATGTGGTGGGAAATGTAATAGTCACATTATTGCAAATTGTCCACAGACTGTGCCAGTGAAAGAATTTTGAAAATCGGTCAATAATTGGCCAAGACATGGACAAAAGTAAAGTGCCATGTTTTTTATGGCCCACGATGTATAACGGGGTGTTATACACTCTATGGGTGTACTCAAGCATGACCAAACGAACGATGGTGGAACTACAACAGCGACTGTTGACAACCATACATTAACCAATGTCCAGAGTGGTATAAGTTCGTTTAACACTGACTTATCCCAGTCTAGACCGTGGTTTAACATAAACTCGCAGTGGGAACAAGCTGGAACACTGCTTAGTCCAACACAGGAAATGATTACAATAATATCATCATTATTATCACCAATATCATCACCATCATACGATAACATGTACATACACAGTAAGGGAGATAAGAGACCAGCTGAAATACTGTGTCTCTCCTATCACAAACACTCTGAGAAATCACGTCTGGCACAGGAACCAAAGTCAACACAGACATAATATTTTTTGCACAGAAAAGTAAACAAAGCATAGAAAACTGGCCAGTAATATTTACACGGTTTGCAACTGAAGCCCATAGTCATACAAAAAATCTAAGCCTAAGCAGTGCAGTGAAAACCGAAATAAAGTAGACGAATATGTCGACCATGTGCCAACATATTTTGCTGCCGTCCGCATACAGCAGCACAACGTTGACGCTTGCACCATCTTTGAAAATGACACACCGGTTACTCCTGCTGAGAGAAGTAACCATACCAATTTTCTACGCCTTTTTGTTTTCAAGTTAGAAGCCTGCACCAGACAGACAGACAGGCAAAACCAGTAATGCTGCCTATTAGGACGACCGCAAAAATGCCTTCTGCTGCACTGCATACCAAAATACAGATCGACACAACAGAATAAAACAGCTATAAATGCGCAAAACATCCTGCTAGACTGTGCAGTTCACTTTTAAACACCAAAATCAGCAACAATCACAATAAGTAAGTAAGTAAAGTAAGTAAGTAAATGATTTATAAAGCGCCAAAGTCTCAGAAAGAATCAGGGCGCAATAATCATACATGTACTCCTGTAACCATTGTAACCATTGGTTAATGATCAGTCAAGTAACAAAATGCATCAGAACTTCAAATACTGGCCAGTTCTGGCAACAATTCAATTCTACGTCATGAAACTATCAGTAAGCTGTTAAAACCCTGACTGTAGTTGGTGGCGTAGCATAGTGGTTAGAACGTTGGTCCGGGCCGGCAGACTTTCCTTATCCTTCGCTAGACTGGTGGACGGCTGCTTGACCACTTTGTGGGTATGGCGTCCGCTATCAGTCAACCAACAAGGTCAACTCAGCCTGCCATCCCTCCGAGGTCGGTTAAATGAGTAGTAATCCATTATACGGGTTACGGAAAGTGGGGACCTTTGTACAGCTGACTGGGCTGCTTGGCAACCTTTACCTTTACCTTTACCTTTGTAAATGCCAAACTAAAATCTGACTGATTGTTCCTTGGGACATTGTCCATACCTCCGTAAATTTTCATTGAAACCCGTCCATAACTTGCTGATATACCGCAAATTGACACTTCTCGTGCTATCCCCTACAGGAACAAACCCTGGACTGTGACCTACCAGAACCCAGCCAATTCCCCCCACGGGCCATGACCCACCCCTCCATAAAATATCAACAAAATCTGTTGACAACTTCTCGAATTATCTAGCCACCAAATAGACAAACAGACAAACAGACGAGCCTTGTCACATAACCTCCACTTGCTTTGTGGAAGTAACCGAACCCCATGCAGAACCGAACAGCTTAGAACTAAGGCTCAGCTAACACATAACAGTTGCTAGTTCACTGATATCTCGAGGTTGACAGATACATAACATATATCATAGTAAACTAAATCCAAGACAGCAAATCAAATGCAGAATGGCACAATAACATCCTACCTATTTTCAATGATATTTCAAGAAAATCAAAAAAAAACTTTCCATGCAGTGCATTTTTCAGACTTTTTTCAGTATATTTAGTGTTGTTTTACAGTTTGTTAACAAATAACATACACAGTTACTTGTTGTACATTGTTTTGTAGTAAAAAGATAAATATTAAAGTAGCATTTTGAAGAACTCGTAGTTACGATGTTCTGCTAAAAAGCTGTACAAATGCTGTTTTGCTACTCAGTCCCTGAAATGTCATAATATCTTCCAAACATTATTAACAACAACTATCTAACAATAACTGAGAAAAAATGTCAGCAGCTGTATTCATGCTTAACAACACCAATAGCCCATAACCAGTTATAATGAAGTTTGCATAACTTGTAACAGCATAAATATCATTCGGCCAATCAAAGATCACAAGAAGAAACTTGCACGGACTGCGACTTATAAAGTTCACAATGAGAATCGGTTACACTGTGTTGACCTACACTGGACTGTACTAGATAAAATATAGGGTGACACGATAGGTCGTGAATGATTTTAAATGCCAAATTCACTATCTTGAGGGTATCGAAAAATTATTACAGTGCTTTCAGCGTTTAGGGAAATTTAATATAATATCACGTGCAAAATATCACAACCGTCCGTTATTTGCTTCATTTGTACGAGCCATCATAACAAAGTCACCAAAAAAGCAAAGACGTCACTGTTGTGGCCTGTGGGTAGTTGTTTAACAAGTCAAGTTCAGCCAGCGTGTGTATGGAGATAATTGCACAATATTTCACAAAAAAATGAATTTTAATTCTAATTATTACATGACCGAAATACATGAAAAAGAAGTAAAACCTGCATTCAACTGCATGCAGACTAGCACTGCATTAAGTATAACAAAGCTGTTTTTGCCGCAACCGTGACAGAATGTTTCAGCAGGATAGCGCTGGCAAGCAGTTACAATCTCCTGCCTGGACGCAAAATTATTAATCACTACATTCTGCCAGAGAATGAATGGGCTGCCTAATTCACCGGATTTGTCTTCAATTGAGAACGTAAGAGGCATTATGACGTTTATGTCGACCCCAAACCTCAGTCACTACAAACATTAAAGAACAGTGTCCGAAAAGCACAGAAAGCAATTCCTCTGTCAACACTTCCAAATCTCACTGGTTCAGTGCTTACCAAACTTAAAGCAGTCACTAAAAACAAAGAAAATACCAACCACAGTGTGCAGTGGACTGCGACCTCACTTGATGCCGACATTTATTGGTCCATTGTTATGTAATTTTAATGGCAGTGTTATATAAATGAGTCTGTAAGTGCTGTATAATAGCTACAACTCTAAAATTTTATATGGAAAATTTTATTGAATACCTACAAGGAAACGTAAAATTATTGCTGGTTACTGTTAATAACATGCTTATAATTATTTAAAATCAAAATCGTTCGCGACCCATCGTGTCACCCTATACATGCCAAATGCTGACCAATGCTGTATTGTACTAGGTGTAATACAGATCACAACGACTAAGTTTGTGCATGATCGCAATATGATTACAGTCCTGGATTGATTCAGACCGAATGACCAGCTTTATGACTCCGATTTTTTGCAATCCTACATGGCAATAACTGAAGACCAGTAATGACCCTAAATCATGAAACAACACAAAAGAGACAAACAAAAATGAGCAGTGTGACGGAATAAACCCAGCAACTGAAACAGTAACTAACAAGAGGGTGCGGCCGTTGAGGGGCCGCCCACTATGGGGCCGTCCTTGCAGTTGAGTATGTGCGTGCTGTTTTGGGGCTTTCTACGTCTGTGCAAAGCGGCAAGGGATCCGTACGCCACCTGCCAAATATCAAGTTGATCGAACAACAGGCGGCGAAGTTATGGGGATTTTTTGCCAACAACGCAATTAGCCGCCGTGACCTTGACCTCTGACCCCTTGACCTTGACCTTCCACGGGGTGCTGGTGTCCCAGGGACTCTTCCTACCAAGTTTGGTATTCATAGGCCTTTTCGTTTTTTCTCTAGGTGGAGGCACGGGACAGACAGACAGACAGACAGACAGACAGACAAACAGGATCAACACATGATGGGGCATCCTTCTAGGAAGGATGGCCCCATAATAAGCTACATGAACTTCTCAAATCACAACCTTCATTACACAATTCATCTGCTAACATTTCGGTAACTGCTGCTGCCTTTCTCGTAACGATTTACATGATTTTGCAATTGCCGCTGCTCAAGAGGTTCACAGATATGATTCAATACAAACTAACAATCTCCTAGATAAAGTGAGTGAGCAACCAATGGGGGCATAGTGAGGATGTGGGAAGACTTCTCCATGAAGGGGAAACACGGCGTCACAACTGCATATAAACAGAAGGCCCACAATTTCTCAGTCTATTACACAATAGCTTCTGCAGCTCTGAAAAAATTGAAAATTTGCAACAATTTTCAATGTAATGTAGTAACATTAGAAAAAAAAATGCAAAAATTCAGAAAAAAATTTGCTACATTAAACAACTTGAAGCAGTCGCCACTGTTGACTACGTTTACCATTTATCACAGAGCACAAAAACCAGCGCTACAAAACTGCAGCAAATTTGCATTTTGTTGCAGGGGTATGCAAGTTTGCATACACTGCATTGTAACAAAATGACTTGTTTGACGATAACTTTTTATATTCTTTTTTTATTGTATTTGATGTTGCATGTTTAAACCCCATTTATCTTGTAATACAGCGAATCTCGAACTGAATCAATGTGTCATCAAAATCTGTGCTCATTTTGGTCATCTCCCCCTTTACATAGCTTTAATTCATCGATGACAAAAAATTAACCATAATTTTACGACTGTTGGCACTCCAGATCGAACTGAGATTCATTGATGTGGCACTGATTAAATACAACAATACAACCCGTTTCAATCTCCTGCGAGATACAATGATTATCGCACTAACACAATGCAGCATTAAAATCCACGCTCGTCCCTTGTGATGCGGACCTCGGACGTGCGGCAGAACGTATCAGTGAGCGGGATGCAGTTGAAGTAATGGCAGCCGGGGCACGTGTAGATCGACGCGACGTAGAATACAAAGAACAGTACAGTAAGCACACCAATCGACAGGACCAGACAGACAATGACCGCGATCAGCTTACGTCGTTTGTCGTGTGCTCCGAATGTCACGTACGGCATCAGAGCAAAGCCGAGGACAAGGCCGAAGGCAAAGCCGATGAGATGGGCGTAGTTGTCGATCATGGGTAGCAGCCCAGCGAGGAACAGAAACAGAGTGACGCCAGACAGCCAGCCAACCGCCCAGCGCAGGCTCGATGGGTCATACAGCTTCCAGTTGGTGAATATCTCAATGAAGAAGCAGGCAAGAATGCCGAACTGCGAGCCTGATGGACCAGCCTGCAACATGGACAGTTAACAGCACTGACCAGCATGTGATAGCAGAAATCAACCAATCGATCGATCAGTCAATAGATAATTATCTGTCCCATTGCTATAGCATAGCATGGGACAGATTAAAAAATCACTCGCGTCTGTCTGTCGTTCTGTCAGTCTGTCTGTAAACACTCCTACGGTCGCAATTTTGATTCGATTTTGATGAAATTTTGCGCAGTGATTTGGGGCCCGAAGAGTAAGATTGAGTTTGTTTGGGGTGAAAATCCGACGACTCCTTTACCTATTTTGCCCCATCTTTTCCCCCGCAATGCATTCTCAATGGGAAGGTTTTCATACCACACTAAACAAACCCATAGGCCTATAGTGATGGCTGATAGCTCAAAAAACGTGTCTTAGGGGCCGCTATAAACATAAAAAAATAATGTAATCCCCTAATTTGAGCCTTTAACCCCCCAAAATAGTGATCACTGCATTTTCAATGGCCTGTCATTTACACCTGTCTACAAGTTTTGCAGTAACGATTAACTTTTTGCGCCATAAAGTCGCTTCTGTGCAGATTATTTCAACAAAATGGCTGAATTAGTATTCGTTACAGTATTTAATTTATACATGTGTATAAAAAATAACAAAATGCCAGAAATTTGGAAAAATTAACGATCCGAGACATGTAAATGAAATGCTAATCTCAAACATTATTATATGTGTTCGCCAGAGGGTGCCACCTGCGTATGCATTATTATTTTTCTTATATTAAATTTGTTCAGCTACTGTGTGTGCTGTTATTTCACATTTGCACACGTAGACCTACATTTTAAATTTATATCCTACCACAAATCCGATACGATTTCTTTGCGTTTCTCAACTTCTGTGTAGTTAATCGTGACCTCACAGATCGCTGACACCACAATTGTAAATATCTACGTTCAACTAGTTACACTGTACGCTGGCCTTGCGGACGTGCACGATGAAATAAGAGCATAAAACGCTGAAATGCGACAGCAGTCATGACAATGAGATGTAACAGATACCTTGTTCCACAGAACGTATTTCTAGTTAAAGAGAAATTATCATGAAAAATCGTATTCTAAGTGAATGCAAAAACTAAAATAACAGGGCATCTTATTTTCATCTGAAGCAAAAAGTGCACACATATCATGCATAAAAATGAAAAAAATTGCTTTTATTCATGAGCAAAATTACCGGATCTGAAGTAAAAAAAGTTGACACACTTAATGGCATCATTAGCAAGCAGCGATGCACGCATTGCGGGCTAGTTTGTGTGTGGATCGGGATCCGCAGAATATTTCTGGTCAGTGGAGGGACTGCAGATTTTTCTTCGACAAAAAGTTGCTCACCTTGATATGTAACTTTTTAATACTAAGCTTCTTTTAAAGCTTTGGATAATTTTTGTTT
>Ga0209671_1007693_pt1 | contig 11210 bp, 10 predicted proteins | sample WorMetHERISLAND2_2_FD_187401 | JGI IMG/M metagenome (GOLD analysis project Ga0209671, IMG submission 187401) | Marine gutless worms symbiont microbial communities from Max Planck institute for Marine Microbiology, Germany - Olavius geniculatus... | ecosystem: Host-associated > Annelida >...
GTCTATATCCTATGCAACAGTACATGTTCTGTTGCATAGGATATAGACCCCTGTCATTGCCAGGCTTGCCGTGGATATGGATATCCATGAATATATTCATGGATATTAGGCCCCTCTATGCTGTCGCACCTCCTAATTAAATTGAATACTTATATGCTATTTCTTTACAATATTTTTCTGTCTGTCGTTCTTACTCTTCATTTTCTCGTTTATTTATGCTTTTGAGTCTAGTACCAGTGACATCAGAACGTCATTATTTAGTTAGCCAATTCATTTATTAGCAATACAACAGTAACGTATCATAATTTTCAGTGTTTTAATGCTGTTGGTTAAGCCAAAAAATTGTTCATGTGTTAGTTTATTCATATTTTTTATCAGTTGGTAACAAAATTACAAAAGTTTTTACATATTGAATGCTAGTAAGAAGTACAAACCAAGTGTGCTTCAAAAGCGCATACATAGGCTATCTGTAGATGTAGTGTAAACGTACATGAATGCAACCTGCGACGTGTAAAACAAGAATCCCAGCTGTTGCTGGGGTGGGCCGACCATACCGCCTAGGCATATATCCGAAGGCTATACGTCCGACTTCGGGTTGCAAAAAAAACGATTTTTTAAAGAGTGATTGCAGTCCCATACACGCTATGGTTATGCTGCTATGTCGAATGTACAGTCAACGCTAGGATACGATACGGTAATTCGGCGCACGTGGGTCATGGCTGCAGGCAGCAACATTGCATTCAAAATTGCGGCCAAACCGCTGCAGCTAGAGACATGGTTACTTTTGACAGGCTATAGTAATTCGCCGTGGCCCTATCTCACGGTACCATCCCCGACCCCCAATACATGCTTTCAAAAACAGAGACAATTAAATTGTGCAGAATTTTTAAAATGTTGGAAAATATTTCATTAACCTTATATTTTAATGCAAATTTGTATTTATTAGTTTTACTTTTCAAATTTTTTTTCACAATTTTAAGAGGAAAATGTCTGCATCCTGTTTGAAGGGAAATTGACGCTCTTGCCCTGTTGTATTTTGTGAAAATTTGGGGCTATACGTACGCAAGATAGGCGTCTGTGGATATGGATCTATCCATGAATATCCGCGGAAAATCTATGGATATGGATACGGATGGGAAATTTCATATCCATGGCAACCCTAATCATTGCACCATTTATGATTTTCGCTGTGTAGTACTTGTCATTTTATTGGCCGGCCGTACTAACTTTCGCGCCTATGGCAATGGCATTGTGTCCGTCCGTCTGTCTGTCGTCTGTCTGTTACGTATGTACTGTGGCTAAACAGCTCGTCTTACTGCCTAAAGAAGCAAATAGGGTTGCCTGACCGCTACTTTATGATACCTTAACCATGTCACATTGTCGCTATCTGCAGCAGTTTGGCCGCAATTTGCAACGAAAGCTACCGCCTGCATAGACTATATGTTCGCCAAAGCAGTTACTTATTTGCTCTAACCTGAAGTAGCGAGATTTACACGTACGATCTACATGTAACAAGGTTACAATCACAACATTAAATAAGTAAATATCAGATTAAAGGTAGCGAGGGCCAGGCAGTAACTCGCAGTTGCTAATGTTGTATAAATCATTCGAGTATGTAATCGTGTGCGGCGTCAGGCTGAACCGGAAGGCGAAGTACAATCTGGAGAAGGATCTCGCGGACAAGTTCCAGGCGCTGGCAATCGACGGTCACAACGCCGAGTTGCATGTCGGCTCACAGGGAAACAAACTCGTCAAGGACGCCGGCAGGATGACAGACAAGTAGGCCCATACGACCTGCACTGCTCCGCGTATATTATTAAACGGCGCGTACGGAGTGACGTGACTGAACTGAACTGGCATGGTTTAGTTTTTGACGAACTGGCCAATGGGCAAGCAGTAACGCATTACAGTAGGCACCGTCTAACAGCGTCGGTGACTAAGTGACTATACGCTCACGTATTGGTCAACCAATGACCAGTGGGTTCGCCCTGCTTGCTCTAAACCGTGTCAGATGGACGAAAAAAGTTTGGCGAAGTGCTATCTTTAGACGAATTATAAAGACTGTCTTGGCAGAATTATCTTGACGATTAAGCTTAATTCGTCTTACTCATTCTTTATCGACTAACTCAGAGAAGGATTCGGGCGCTTGTTGGATACTCGGGCGAAAAAAAAACTTTCGACGAGGGAACGAAATGGCAAACCGGCAAAAAAAACCTGGCGAAGTGGGCGAAATGCCCCTGAAGAATCATTAGGCCCTGTTGAATAAAACTGTATGTGGGGCTTTTAGAAGTTCTCTAACAGTAAACAAGTAAGTAAAGTCGTAAAGTCCATTTCGCAGTAGAGCATACAGAGCCTTCAGGCCAGAGAATGTCGTGCTGCATCAAATGAACTTTTGTATGTCGCAACACACCATAAAGTGGCCAGAAAAATGTCGAGCTGCTGGTTTGTGGGGGCTGGGAGTCCCGTAAAAAGAAGGCTTGTGTTTGGTGGAACATGGTTATAATCCGCCTGTGTGTAGGTCGACGTCGGTGGACGAGTGGTCGGACTTCACGGAGCGCAACCTGACGGAAGCGGAGAAGCAGAGACGTAACTCGGTGCGACTGCGTGCGGTGACTGACGGCGTCCTACAGACTTCGTGCAATGACATCAATCGACAGCGCAGTGACGCCGACCTGGCCCTACAGATGCGAGTCAACGAACTGCGTGACGCCAAGGAGAAGTTCGAAGATCACCTCAACAAGGTCAACGACTATATTCTGTTGACGCTACTGCTTGATGTCGTGACTGTTTCGTTAGGGCGTGTGAATTCCAATCAAGTGGTCGTGGACTCAGAGGCGTCGTCGCAGAGGACGGGGGCAGAGGAGAGGGCACTCAGAAAATCTACTTGACGGAAAAATTTTGTCCATGCAAATTATGTAGCTACAGTCCGAATTTTGGCAAAAATTGGGGTCAAAAGTAAAATTTTGAGCATCCATATTTTTTCTGTCAGAAAATTGTAACTTTCTGTTTCGCCTACTATATAACCCACGACACCGCTGATGTTGATCACCGGAGGGGGTGGGGGCGGAGAAGGGTGATCGCCGCCGCCGCCAATAAAAATACTGGGGCAAAATGCCAGAGAGTCCATGACGTTTTGCCTCCAAATAAAAAAAAATTCGTCTATTCCCCAAGCTAGTTTACATTGACCCCGTTGTGTGGAAAAAACGACTGTTTAGCTGTCTGTTGACGCGTAACTGTTAAGGCGTAATATGTCTTCCGATCAAGTGGCCTGGTCTTTGCTTCAACTCCCAGTCGTGTCGCTACTCGCAATCAAGTAACATGGGCAAGTTGTTTTTGTGTGTGCTTCTGTTAGTACAAGTGGTCTAGTGGTAAAAGAATACGACTCGTTAGTCTCAAGTAGTTCGAATCTCACCGCACGCCATTTGCAAGCAGTATATACTGTGTCCTCAGCTCAACTCAGCTTCCTACCCTCAGCGGGATGGCAAATAAATAGTAGCTTACGGGTTACCGGGTGAAGGCTGTACCGTTTGTGACTGACCGCAGGTCCGATTGTTTGCTGGCGTGAACAATGGATGGCAGCATAGTGCGCTGCGGTATCATATTAGCTCATGCCAATCAGCTGCCATTTGCATGCGTACGAGACTGTAAAGCGCTTCTGATTACGAGTCTTGACTCATGTAGGCCCCCTAAGCAGCGCTGTATCTATCACTGAAGTTTATCTTTTACTTTTTTTAAAGTGATAAAAACTTTTAATGAAAAGAACAAAGTTCATTAGGCCCTATAAGGAGGAAGTTTGCCAGGCCTATAGCGTAAAATATTTCTGCTACAGGTACACCGCCCCCTCCTCTTTCACAGTGTAGCCTACATTTAATTTGTAAATATGTCCGTGCTGAAAGAGCACTGTTGATGGCGACGTGTGCGTGTAGCTGAAGAAACTGATACCGGACATGGAGGATAACATCCAGCACCTGGAAGAGGCGATTGCGCACAAGATCACTGCACTGAAGCTGGTTGAGACAAGGCTGGCTAACCGCATTTGCCGACCACGCATCGAACTGTGCCGTGACCAGCCGCAGGCAAGTCTCGTCGAGACAGATTCCGACATCAAGGACGCCGTGGAGAACCTTCAGATGAGGTTGGCCCAGTCCAAGGAATGCCTCAAGGCGCTCGACCGCAAGAAGCTGGAGCTGGAACACGAGCTGTCCATCAAGACCCTCAGCCTGTTCATTGACGAGACCGAGGTGATGGCGATCCGTCAGAGCATGCATCTGTCCTGCTTCTAACACCAACCATCCGCCAGCCAGCCAGCCTCCGACCCTCCCGACTCGATAGAACATATTTTAGGACATCAAAAACCCTTAGAACTCGGGTAACATCTCTCAGGACATTTTCCAGTACTTGAGCCAAAAAGTATACGTGTTAAAAACTGTACGAAAATGATATTTCTTTAACTGGAGATAACAACTACAAGGCTCACAAAAACTTGGGCGCCACTCAGATCTACTGGCATGAGCCTACTTCCATAACGGCGTGTCTTTCATTATTTCTACTGGGTGAATATTTTGTTGGATTATGTAAGATTTTCAGGACAAGTCAGTTTATTTCAGCACATCTAAGGGCTAGATTCAAATTTCAGGGCGAGCGGGAGGCCTACTTGTAACTGATTTGTCAATCTTGCAACATAGACTCGAGCCGGACTCCAAAACAATACATCTAGCAATATTCACCGTGTTTACATTGCACTAGGTCGGTTTTTGCTGCCACAGCCTATGTTTTGTCATATTTATTATTGCTGCTAATTGTTCAAATGTTATTATTGTGATGCCCAAATCGTTAATAAATACAGAGCACGAAATCACTGAAGTATCTGACTGACATCTGTTTATAAGTCAAATATGTAAACATCAACTAGCAGTGATGTGACCAAGGCACCAACTCTCAAGACCAAGACCAAGGCATTTAAATTTTAATGCACTGAATACTGAATAAGTCCGAATAAGCACACTACAAAACATACAGCTCATACGTAAAACATTCTATTAAGACAAAGAATTCAATAATCCTATTAATCCAGTCGTAACGAACATCAATCTAATTTTTACGCGCGAAAGCAGCTACTGCTTTCAGCACGTCTTGGCCATCACAATTCTGTCCGTCCGTCCGTCTGTCACACGGGTAGATCAGTCAAAACGGTGCAAGCTAGGATCACCAAATCTTCACCGTCGGCTGCCTGGAAGCTCTAGTTTCAGAAACTGTAAAGCTTTTTCATAAATTCGAAGGGGGTCACCCTGAATGAGGGCGCTAAATGAGTGGGGTGGTAGGAAAAATTTGCGATTTTTACCCAATAAGTCGCTGTATCTCAATAACGGTGCGAGATAGGGCCTAGGTTACTATAAATCACTAGTAGGAGGTCGTATATAGGCTCTCGATTGCCACCAAATTCAATGACCTTGGATGACCTTGAACGCTAAAATTGGGGTTTTCATGGATTTTTTGGCAACTTTGGGCTGCGAGACACATTTCAAGAGCGAATTGCGCCAAAATCAATAAAAATAGACAAGGACAATCTGCGTATGAAATTCTCAGCATTGAGCATAGATTTCGACGGTCCAAGTCTCGATTTTCTGGGTTCAAGGAAACCTGCGAATGAGGGCATCAAAGAGCGGTACCTTCGTAAAACTCGTTATTTTACCGTTGTTGGCCAGTGTTTCATAAAAACAGTTGCAGATAGGCATGGGCATGCTGCCTATCACAACAAGCACTAGTGACGAGCTCTTCAGTTGTATCAACATCGATGACTTTGAAAGACTCTAAACTTTCAAAATAAGGGATTTTTATTGACTTTTGCATCTTCGGCTGCAGTGCACACTGCACACTCCAAGAATGAACTGCGACAAAATGGCTGGAGATAGACTGACAGTTTGCGAGCAGGAACTGCTATTGGCTTTCGCACATCTCGTGAGCATTAGCTAAAATTTCTTGTATGTTATGCCTTGCAAGTTCAATATTCCACATCGACTTATCAACTGCAGTTACAAATTAATGTTGCGCGTTGCATCTAAGGAACATCAGGTTCTCAAGCAATCTTGACATTTTTAACGGTGTGGGCGCATCATAGGCCTAATGCTGCCTTGTGATAAACGCTGATGTAGCAGGAACAATGACAAGGCGAGAAAATAGTGGACAAACTATTTTCAGACAACTAATTTCAGTGTCAGTGAAAAGTTTTGTGTCCTTGCAATCGTCGCAACTTATAGCCAAAATGTATTTTGGCAGCTTGACATCACTTTCCCTGAAAGTATGTAAGAAACTCCAAATGAACGTTCGATTGTGTAGCAGTATTACATTGATTTACCTAGTGTGCACTGTGTTGTGCTTTGCCTTAAAGGTTGGTGTCTCGGTCTTGTGGCAAGACGGAGACCAAGACACTAACTGCCAAAGCCAAGGCCAAGATGTCAACCCTCAAGACCAAGGCCAAGGCACTAAAAATCTGCCTCGAGGCAACCTCAAGGCGAGGCACTGCCTCGAGGCATCACATCAATGTCAACTAGCAGTACAAATACAGTCCATTTGCACGTTGTTACCACATGGAATACCCCTGTAGGCTATAGCTGCTCTGGCATTCTTTATCATAGTGACAAACTACAAAATTTATACTAAAATTAAACTTTGTGGAGATCCTGTCATATTTGTTTTGCTCTGGTATATGTTGTAAGTTAGCATTTAGTAATATGAGATATATAATGAATAATAAGCGTCGTTCCAGTTTAATATGGTTAATTAAAACATGCATTAAAGTTGGCAATAAAATGCATGTGAATATTCTCATCTGCTGCTTCACTGACTTAACTGTTATAACAATGCCTTTGGTCTACTGCAAAAAAACAGCGTCTAAGCGTGATTACTGAATGGTAATAACAGAAACAGTGCTGTCATGTTTACAACTGTGAATTACCCAACAAACATGACCGACAAGACAACTTCACATTATTAAAACTGTTATCAAACTGTGAGCAAAAGCAAAACACAGATGGTAGTTAGATTAATTAGCAGTCTGATGCTTCGCTCTTATAAAGTAAATTATCAAAGTACAATGCACCAAACTAGCAAAATATGTCAGCCCAGTGCAGACATATTATGCGGCCATCTACCTAAAGCTGTGCAACCCTGACCCTAACGCCGAAAATTGGCACTGCTGTCATGGGAAACCTACACACCAATATTTGTTCTTTGCATTTTTGGTCTGGGACAGAGCCCTGCATGGAACAGACAGCAAGACCAATAATGCAACCTATAAGGACAGCCACGTAATAAATGGGAAGTAACACTTCATTACAGTACAGCAAAAAGCTGTGTACCAGGATGTTATAGCAGCATGTTACATACTGTTCAAACGGGACTATCTACAGGGTGGCCTCAATTTTGGGGGGGGGGAAATTCAGGGACTTTTCAAGGACATTCAAGTATGTTTTCCAGAAAAATTTTTGAACCGTTGTACTCAGACTTCGTCTCACTAACTTGAAAAATGTCCAACATTTCGGGCGGCAACTGGATAATTTTCAGTCTGTGATAATTTGAATTTCAAGGACTTTCAAGGCAGTGTGGCCACCCTGTACCTAACAATAAGAAAAAGTGGTGTGACGTCTGGGAAAAATAATACGTTTTGTGCCAAAGACAAAATATAATGCAAGAGCTGTATTAAGTTTGCATGCTGTACCAATATGGTGGAGGAATGAACAAGAATGAATGGAGATTGTAGGAAGATCTAAAGGTTAAAGGTGATGTTACAGCTCTTAATGGAAGCCACAGAGCATCACATGCCGTATGGGATCCCAGAGTGTTACCTGCCGCCCGACACAGGTGAATGCGCCAAGCCTTAACTCCAGCCAGATAGGCCGGTACTCGATTTACTTACTGCAGAAGGATGGAAGGCTGAGTTGACCTAGGCGGCTGGTTAAATACTGAGATGGTTTACCTGCCTGCAAGCAGTCACCCATCGTAGTACTAACCTGGCCCGGCATAGAGTAACTTTGTTGATTGAATCAAATGTGTTACCGCTAAGCCACGCCACAAATACAAATAGGCTACTACTAGTCTGGAGATCACACAACGTCTGAACTACCATACTATTATCAGAATTAAAGCTCATGCACCATCAACAAAGTCTAACACATCTGTTAATAATAAGAAATTTTGCCATCATTGTAAGCAATCACTTAAACATTAAAAAATACAAATAGTAGAAAGACATTAGTCCAGAGGTGACATATTATGCAGCTGTCCATCTAACTATGACAATGTGAGCTGAAAACTATACACACAGAAAATCCTGCCCTGGAGAACGTTCTCACTGATTTTCGTTTCTCTATGCTTTTCCATTTTTGAGTCAGGAGCCTGTATGGGAGAGACGGATGAACAGCTAAGTCCCACAATAAGCCTATTAGAATAGCTGCATAACAATACAATACAATATAATACAATAATATGCTCACTCGTGTGACTGAGTTTAAAAATAAAAAATACACAATTTTACACATCACTAAGCAGCTACAACACACGTACTGACAAGAACTACATGCAACAATGACAAGAAAAACTGCACTAAACACAATGCAGCTTATGACACAAATATGTACTAGCAGCTGCCATTCAAAATACTACAAATCGTGATGGTTTTTTGATCCACCACATACATTCACAAAAGCTCGATTATCAAATCTCAATGGTAGCAAAGGAAATTAATAAATAAATATACAAAAAATGCTTCAAACAATGACGTAAAATAAATAAATAGATAACCACCATAGTAAACCACCATTATGTCGTGCAACAAACAAAAAAACTAAAACTAAACTAAAATAAATAAATAGATAACCACCATAGTAAACCACCATTATGTCGTGCAACAAACAAAAAAACTAAAATGTCTGAAATAGTTGTAAACACAGCGCAACAAAATAAGACAAAACACGATTACAATAAAACTACTAGGACTAGATTCTGAACTCTACAATGCTAATTACTGATGTTTAACGGTATACAAACGTAAACAAAGTGTGCAATACGCAGTCATTTAGCCAAAGATACCAGTTGTGAACACTTGCTCGCAGCATATATCACATATATTGTACGTATTTTCCTACATACGATGACATTTCCAAACTTGCACATGCGGAAATTATGCTACGAATTGCATTTTTAAACACTTTTTACCTTTGTGCATTTCTGCAAAGCCAAACTCCATTAACATGTGTCGTGTTATGTATGCATATTTCTACTTGTGATTACAGTCTTAACATTCCTGTATCGTTTCTGCAGGACCAAAGTTTGTTAAATAGTTTTTGGATTTTAAGTCTTCATTAATGCTGCATGTCTACCTACACGATTAGTGAACATTTTAAAAATTTGGCATATTTTTGCAGTCCGATGATACACCACACTGGACCGCAACAGACGGTTAGAGTTTGGGTTATAAGGTTAGGGATAACTGCACCAAACCGTGGTCCGATGAGTGCTTTGTCGGACTCTATTTTTGTGCATATTTTGCATTAAAAGAACACACATTTTACGACAAACTGATATTATTTCTCGGCGCAGAGTCACTGTGTCTTGCTTTCGCCTTCCTTCGATGGTGATGGCGGTGGAACGTGGTAGATGACTGTTCCGTCGGTGAACAGGCCGACGCAAGCATTGAGCACCGCCGGCAGCGTCATTGCAGCTAGCAGTGTAAAGTGCTGGCAGGAGCTGACTCCCAGGTACACAAATGCTGCTAGTCCAGTGCCAAGCTGTGCCATCGACATCTGGCCATCACAACAAACATTGTTGTACCTCAACATAAAATACGTGCAAGCGATTGGTCCAAATTGCATCACGTGACAAATATGCACTGTTGCCCCCATGACCAGGCAACAGTGAAGTCGTCAAATGATTTTTGTTTCAATGATTTTTGTTTACATTTTTTTTGTTCTGGTTCTGAGGTATAACAAAACAAATACTGACTGGAGTCATTGTTCATCATTGAAAATTTTTTCCCTGCAGTTCGCAAAAATGTTGCCCTCCGTCTTCGACCTCGGGGCAACATTTTACGAACTTCGCAGAAAAAATTTTCAATGATTACCTCGACGCCAATCACTACAGGGTGTGCCAAAAAATGACCCAATTTGTTTTTGTCAGAACTTCATCAAACAACCAAATTTGATAATTTTCAGCATACAGATAGCCAAGACGATAGAAATATGTAAGGTGCACTCAATGTCCACCTCTCATAGTTTATGTCAACACACTACCGTGTAAAATGCAGATGCTCCAAATTGTTGCATAAAGCCCAGTTGTTGTGCATGTAAAATTTTAACAACTTAATTAAGCACATAATAAACTAAAATGTGATTCATTTAGCAGAATTATAATTTGCGTAACAACTTGCTTCCAAATTATCAGAACTTATGCCCAAAGTGTATACAGTGGCTGACAGCAGCATTAACGATCGACTGATCAAAATCAGGCTCGTCGAGAGCCACAGCGGGGCCCGGGGAAACATTTTTGCAGGGCCCCTCTGGGGAAAAAATTCTTGATTTTTCTTTTTTAAATGGTGCATTCTAGTGTACTTCATATTTTTCAGCGATGGCATGGCCCCAAATGTTACGGGGCCCAGGGTAGCTTACCTCCCCTCTACCCCCCTAGCCCACCTTCTTGATGGGCCTGATCAAAATGCACAACACTAATTCATGGATAGAATGTGTTTTAAGCTCATCAATCAGTTACTTTGTTGTCTGCTATTTTCAGCGTAAAATACTTACTACCACAAAATTATTACATCACATGGCACTTTCTGTCAAATTGATAATAAAAAAGTGAGCAATCTGATACTGATAATCACCGTGTAATGAAACAATTTGGAGCATTTGCGTTTTACATGGTAGTGTGTTGACATAAACTACGAGAGGTGGACAATGAGTGTACCTTACATCTTTCTATCATCTTGGCTATCTGTATACCAAAAATTAACAAATTTGGTGGAGATTTGACGAAGTTCTGACAAAAACAAGTTGGGTCATTTTTTGGCACACCCTGTATTCGTATAATGCAGTGTTTTTCAACCGGGGTTCCGCGGAACCCCAGGGTTCCGCGAGCATCTGCCAAGGGTTCCGCAGCTGGCCAGTAAAAAATAAGCTAGCATGCGAAATCTCGTCAAACAATGTCGTAGAAATACT
>Ga0209671_1007694_pt1 | contig 11210 bp, 4 predicted proteins | sample WorMetHERISLAND2_2_FD_187401 | JGI IMG/M metagenome (GOLD analysis project Ga0209671, IMG submission 187401) | Marine gutless worms symbiont microbial communities from Max Planck institute for Marine Microbiology, Germany - Olavius geniculatus... | ecosystem: Host-associated > Annelida >...
CGAACCCAGGACCTCTCGCTCTGGTGAAGTTGACCTGAGTCCAACACTCTAACCACTCGGCCACCGAGCTCCATTGAGCTCAATTAAGCATCCGTGGCGTCACGGATGTCTGATCGAACCGTCAATTTCGGAGTTTTATTAAGCCCGCATTACACTTACTGCGATCTGTCGATACAGCACATGCTGCAAGGAAAGTTGTATACAATTTTTTGCAAACTTGTTGTACGACAAAACTACGACAAGTCGAAGTAGCGTAATAGTAGTTTTATTAAGCCCGTTTTGCACGGCTGCGGCGACGCGACAAGAAGAAATGAAATGAGACGAAGTACGACGAAGACGGTGACAACCGTCGTACGACCGTCTTGTCTTGTCTAGGCTCCTGGTCGCCGGTGAGAAATGGTCTTTAGTCGTTTCTGGATCTGCGTTGATCTACTACTGTGTGGACGACACATGCTAGATATTAAGCGACAGTGCATTGCAGCATACACTCAACCTCCATCGCTTTGATTCGTGGTGGACTTACAACACAACAAGATCGCCAAAGCTTGCTCAAGGCTAAGTACTGCCCGCGGGTAGCCGCAAGCAGTTATAAAGTAGCACCATCTAGCAAATGAATATTTGTGAATCTTGGTCGACTGGTTCAAGCGGTATCATACACACAAGAAACATACAAAAACCCACGAGACTTTGACCAAGTTTGACCTATAACCTTGACATTTCATAGTGTGCTGGAGATTGTCGGTAGCTTACAAGTTTATGCAAAATTCTATCAAGCTAAGTGCAGCGGTTTATGAGTTATCGTGTTAACAGAGGGACAATAATGAAAACAATACTGTCGTCGTTTCCGCGGGCAATAGCAAGTTGTTTACGTCAAGTTGTAAGTTACACTTCAGGATGCAGTTAATTTGTACTGAGTTTTCAATTTTTGTAAGCTAGTGTTGTTTTTGAACAACTTGTAGACTAGACAGTGCCGTCTTGGTAGAAAAGCAAGGTGGCAATTGCTCCGCTAAATTTTGGACCGTAAAAAATTGTCCAAAAGAATTTTCCGTAAGAAACTTTTGTCAATAAATGTAAACTAAAAAAGCAGTCGTAGCCGGCAGGTACCTCCGCCAAGACAAAGCTATTCGCCAGGTGGCGTCACCATCTTCGCTTTGTTAGCGGTTCCCTTATGTCCCCTTTAACGCAATGGTAACGAAAATTTTAAAGTCATCCAGAATCCAGGATTCCTGCCGGATCACGCCCAAAATTAAACCACTTGTAGCTTATGTCATGCCCGACATTTCCTCAAAATTGCAGAAAGATGCGTCCATAACTTTTTGAGTTATCTTGCTCACACACAGACAGACAAACAGACAAACAGACAAACAAAGTCCGACAAAAACATAACCTCCTTGGAGGAGGTAATTAGTGGACTTTCAGCTATACTGATGCTACATCATTACTTTTACTTTTTTCACCGCCGCAGGGGTGACTATATTTTTTGCAGCGTTCGAATACCCGCAGAAATAAACGCTTTCTTTTCCAAGCTCATTGCCATATTAATAAACCAAGATATTCTCTGATTCAAACACAGCATGAGACTTTTTCTTAATCCAGACTTTGCCTTAAAGAAGGGGTTACACAAGCGGTCCGAACAGTTGGTGTTTTTGACGACCGTTTTGACGGCCGTTCGCTGTCGTCAAAAACACCAACCGTCCGGACCGCTAGTGTGACCCCTCCTTAAGTCTTTGGAATATAGAGCTCTTCGGTTTATTACACTTCGTGTCGATGAATAAACAATATAAATGGCGCACGACCAGTCGCCGACATGTCTGAGACGTGTTTGGTCGTAAAGTAGTCCCGAACGTTTTTTTGTTCTGCTCGCAGCTTTTTTGGAGACGACCTGGTTTCCGACAGAAGAAATTTAATATCATTTGGCCTTTAAAGCGTTTATAATAAAGCGCCGACTGCATGACCTGGGCTTCAAAATAGCACCGTTTACGTCGTTAATTTACCAGTGAAAGTTGTTATAAGAATGTTATAAGAAAGAAACAGTAGATGTGAAAGATAACTCAAAAATGCACAAATAATTTGCCCAAATTAATGTACCGACACTTTTTACTTGTAATGAAAAGTTTAATTATAATTTGTTTCGTTTTTGGCCGAAATCGATCAGTAAAATAATTTTGAAAATCTGTCAACATGTGGCAAATTTGTAGACAAAAGCTTGATGTCATTTTTGGACTTACAGTTTATCAAAAGCTCTTAGATAGACTGCAGATTAACAAGTAATTTGTTTAGAAATATATGCCATACACACACAGCACGTAAAATAGACGATTAAAAACAAATTTATGCGCAATGCGAACGACATCAAGAAACAATTTACTCGTAGGCGGTAGGCCTAGACCTATATTTCGTTCATGCATATTGTAGCCTTACAAACGAATTATTTCAAAGTTTTTTTGAGGAGAGGGGTTCTATAATGTAAACAGAACATCAGTCTTTGTTATTTTTCCCAGTTTTTGCCCTTTTCTTTCGTTTTATTTTTTTGTTTCAACATTTTTACGTGTAAGTATGTAAGTAAGTAAGTAAAACTCTGTAGCACACAGTGTCAACGGAAAACTCACAGTATAGTATGGTTGCAGCCTAAATTGTCCTAGTATACAACAAATACACAAAACATCAGTTTATACACTTGTTAACGGCAACTCGCACATCGAAAACAGCAAAAATCACAAAAGGTGATATTGCGCCCCCATCACACTGACTGTGTGTCAATGTGCTGCTGAATAATATCACCTTTTGTGATTCTTGCTTTTTTCGATGTGCGAGTTCTTCAATATTGCGTTTACGAGTGTATAAACTGATGTTTCGTGCATTTATAATGGTACAGGTGTTATTCGTAGTACCTGGATGTAGAACGGTGAGGTCGATTGAAAGTCCAGGCGGCCAGCGATTCATGCCGCGGTGAAGCCACTCGATAAGTACATAGCTCAGCAGAACGCAAGTGTCCGATATAGCCAGACTAGCCAGATAGATGCTGGCGGACATCTTGCGCATGCGTTGAGAGCAGAAGACTCGTAGAGAAATGCTGTTGCCCACGATACCAATCAGTATGATGATCGGCGTCAGGTAGGCGTAAACGTTTTTACAGTTGTGGAGAAACGCCAAGTCGGACTTCATGCTCTGGTGACGACTCGAGCCCGAGTCACGTGATTCGAACCCGCAGCTTTCATTGGACGATGATTCGGCGCTGGACGACGAGTTGTTCTTCAGCAGCTGGTGGATGTAGGAAAACAGGTCGTCATGCAGACACATCGGGTCCTGAAAGCGCATCATCAGAAATAATAATAAGTTTACTGTTCAAAGTTCAAGAGTGTGTAGGGACGGCCTTTCTAGGCAATGCACGTTCACATAGGCTTAATAATCGAAGAGTAACTTTAACTTTTACAACAATAAAACAGAAAGTTTAACCTTTACATAAAAACCTGATAATAAAACAAAAAAACACAGAAACGATCTGAACTCAAAACTGTAAGAACTCGCCATTATAATGTGCACATAAAATGGCATTTATAATAATGTTTGTTTTTTTTTTGTTTTCCTCCAGACAGTCATCAATCTCATAATGCTGTCTATAATGGAGGACAGCTATATGAGCAAAGCAGAACTAAAAATGCACAGAGCATGACAGAAAAGAACTAAACTAAAATGAAATAAAATAAAACAAATACCACGCGTTTCCACTTTTATTTCATTCCAGTTTAATTTAGTCTAGGACTATATCATTGTTCTCGCTTTATACGAACCTTAAGAAATGGACACAGTGAGAATTGATACCCTAGCGACATTCGCAAAAACGGAGTCTCCATTATATTGCAGCCATTAGTCGTTTTAAGGATGTTAAAGTTAACAAAAATATACGCCTAAAATAAATGTATTTAACTTCAAAACACAAGTAATGTAAAATACCGCTTTCTTTATGTTTCATACATTTTTAGTTTAGAGGCCAATCGAGTGTGTTTATACTTCGTTAATTCTGTTTAGTGTCAGTTTTGTACAATTCGCAAAACCGATAAGAAATTTGGAGGATTATAGCCTTGTTTTTGAAATTCTATTTAGATGGTTTTTTACAGACAAGCAAGTGGGTACTGAGTCTCCTACCCCGACGAGATAGAAGACTAAGTTAGCCAATATACTACAGGCAATTAGAAAAAATCTGTAGTGCAGTAAATGCAAAGGTCAAATAAGGTAAAAATTTATTGCGCTAAAATGTTAAAGGTTGCATAGAAACGCTGGGCCAATTATTGCATTTTTAGCCTTTATAATTGGGTCATAAATTGTGCAAAAAGCCGCGGACACTAAGTTAGAAGCTGCACAGGACATGCTAATGATTTCACGAGTCACAAGGGTAACCACGCGATGCGGTCTCATGCCTGTGTGAACTATATTAGGCAAGGCGTCGCGGCGTCTGTAGGACGACTACTAGTACTACTGCTACTATGCTACTGCCAGTGCGTGGACACGATATTGGATTAACGAGCGAAGTGAAAACGGACGAAAATGGACTCTGACACCACAGACGGACGGACCGACACACGGCGCCTCTAACATGGCCAAGGTGCGTTCGCACTTCGCTTTTAACTCAGCTCATTTTCACACGTCACTTTCGCGTTTTGTGGTTGCGTTGACACCGATGCAAATCGGGCAACGATTAATCAAAAACGACTGGCCTGTAGCAAAAAATTAATAAAAGAAAACCTTAAGTAAGTAAGTAAGAAGTCATGCATTTCTCAATGGTCAAACGCTATTGGCAATAAGCGAAAAATTAGGCTACAATACAGAAATTGCTAAATTGCAATTTACAAGTTGATACGATAAACAGAACAACGAAAAAATTCTGTCTGCTTAAAAACAGCAGATCACTGCAGGTCAGTTCAGGTCACAGAAATAGCCAAAGCTGATGATCGGCAATGTTCAAGCAGACGCAAAAATGTAGGGGCCTATTATGTTATTGTAACCGAATATTACAACAACACGGTTCCCTGTCAAAACCTGAATCATCAAAACTAGCCCACTACACAAACCCTAAAGCTAGCCCTAACCCTATACCAATCCCTAGCTCTATCCCGAACTATAATTCCTAACCCTATCCTTGACCTTATCCATAACCTCATTTCTTAAACCTAAGCCTATATCACTTGTCCCGGTTTTGTCGTTTTCGATTTTGTCAGTCCAGGTTTTGTCAGAACACCCAACAGTACAATGCCGTTAGTCGTGATTAGAATGCTATTAAAATGTTATTAATTGTTAGTTTGACACGTGGTGGATTTGTATGCTGCGACTGTTGCGTTATTCGCATCCGAATTTAATGCGAACAGAAACTGCATTGCATATAAACAACGCCGTACCCTCATTAGACTAATGAGTAGAGGTCTGGCCGCCTCAGACGTTTTTGTCTATCAGGCGAAGACAATGTAAATTGACGGCGGATGTCGCTACGGGACGACATCGTTCCGCGACGTCTGATTCTGTGCCTGTAATCACTGGCGCTATAATTACATCGACGTCAGTCAGGAAGTGTACTGTTGCCGACGCGCTGACAAGAATTGTTCAGCAGCAACGTGCATTTGCGTCGCCACCGCGTGAAGGTCGGGTAAAAAAAGGAATTAAGGAAACAAAAGCTTGAAGACAGAAGCTCTCGTTCGAGGCGCAGAAGGGATAGAATTTATGCTGCTTGCAGGAAAATTTGCTAGCTGACGCGTAAAAGCATTAACAGTCTAAAAATTTACAGTTTAACCTACAGAGATGTAAAACTATATTAAAGGGTTTATATTTGCTGGGAAATATACTTTTATTCTCTGCGCCGTTTGGGTTTTTAAGTTGAGAAATATTTCAATTCGTAGAATACCCGGTATTTTAGTAGGAATGTGCAAAGAATTTAAGTTTATATTTAACTGAGTTATTATGGAAGAGGTAACGCGTAGATATTATTATTAGTAGTAGCAGTAGTAATAATAACAGTAAGTACTGTTGTTGTTGTTGTTGTTGTTGTGGCTAGTAAACAAGTAAACAGATAAGTAAGTAAGTAAGTAAGTATGTATGTATGTAAAAAGTTAATTTATACAGCGCAACTGCATGCAGACAACGCCAGTCGCCGGAACAACTTGGGCCAAATGCATTGTACTTGTCTTTGTTGCTAGTTTTAGTAGGCCTAGTAGTTGTTGCAATGTATTAGTTGTGCAACGGAGTTATCATCGGAGAGGTAAAGTGTCGCAGTAGTTTATCGACCACGGTGGAGCTATATAGCTCGGTCGGGTGTAACTATATAACTATATAACTATAGGCCCCGGTATGGGAGTAGGTCCAACGATCTGCCTCTCACTCCATACTGTCTGTCGTTACGTAACGCTACACTACGCACCATTAACTTGTTCGCTGGACCACAGCATCATCGGTTCATCCAATTCTGTGCTGTTATTTACAAGCCTTACAAGCCCAGCGAGTCGAGTTGTCATCACATTTTATTCGCCATCACGGTATCGCACAAACAGCTCAGCACGCACATGGTTGTAATAATCCAGATAAATCTTTTTTAGATTTTGGGGTCAAAATGACGTATTTTCGTGGACTTTTGGTGCTAAATTTCGTTTTTTATGACCAAAACAGTATAGAATTACACCTGGAATACAAGGACTGCCATGGAGATTGACTTGCACGCGACAAAGAGCGTTACTCAAGGGTGTATATCCCTTTAAGTCCTTGGAACAAGTTTCCCCCTAACTCAAGATGAGGCGTCGCAGACGTCGACGGGGTGGGAAATGGGGAGAGGGTATCCCCCTCCCTAGCTGACTAGAGGTATGGGGGAGCGTTGTGAACTCCCCAAGCGGGGTCCGGGGCATAGCCCCGGCGAAAAACGAATTTTAAAAATCACAGAACACTTCTGCTTGCAAGATATCATAAATATATCAAAAATGCAGAATAATAATAATATTCAACTTCCCCCTTAATTTCCCAAAAACCTTCCCTTTATTTTTTCTTAAACATTTGCATGGTGTAGACGCGTCTGACGTTATTTTATTGTTTATTTTTTGCTTACTCTTACGTAGGCGTAGCCAGAAATTAAAGTTACAGTAGGCAAACTAGCCCCAAACGCCAAAATTGAGGCCGAAAGCAGAGAACGAAGGTAAACTTCTTGAATAGGGGCTAGTCGCCGGGGCGCAGCCCCGGAAGCAAACGCTTTTTGGGGCATGAAAACCCCCTAAAAATGCATATATTGAGTATAAATTTTATTAGTTTTACTGCACAAATTTTTATAATGCATTGCATATGCATGGCAAAAAAGCGACTTTGGCATCTTGGGGGCCATAGCCCCTTGGGCCCCCTAAATCCGCCTGTGGTTTGTATATGAAATTTTTATACAAGAGCGTTTTTGGCGGAAAATTTCAAAGCCCGTTTTGGGCCCAATTTTCGACTTTAGGGCGTTTTTCAAGGGTTAGATATTGATTTCGAATTTTGGTTTTTGAAAATATTTGACCATTACGTGAAGCCGCGTTGTCCGAGCCATCACGCGTGAAAATCCGCCGAGCGGTCTGACCTGTAGGTCGGTCAACAAAAAAGGTATATATACTAGAAAAATTTTCGTTATATTTCACCCATTTGCCGAAAAGTCCCCAATGGACGGATTTGGACGAAATTTTGCACAGAGGGTCGTCTCGCGGACGCAATCGCCTGTTTTAAATTTTATATCGATCGGTTGAGGGGTTTCGGATCTGCGCGGGGTCGAATTTTGCCATTCTCCATTGACTTAGCCGGTCGCCGTTAACACAGGGCTGCACGCCTGTGATATAGCCTATTGAGTTTTTATTATCGGAAAATTTTGGTGTGTTAAATTTGGACTTGTTAGTTTACCATTATTTTGATATTGCTAATACTGATTGGACTTACTTTGTACTGAGCTGAGTAAACGTTTTCTGCTTTTCTTTTCGTGTTTTTGTACGATTTTATAATAACTCTAATAATGACACACCGGTTGTCCCGGATCTGAGAAACGATTGCAGTAATTTAAGTTTTTCTAGATAGTTTTTTTTGCTTTCGAGATAGGAGCCGTGATAGACAGATGTGTAATAGAAATAGCCTACTATTCGTAAGACGGTGGCGGTCGCCCAATAAGTCGGAGAGTGAGATGCCGGGGTCGGGGATGGAATGAAATTGCAACGTCATTACGCCTAGTGATGGGCAGTGACACGAAACAGATTGTCTTTATTTCTTTCCCTCACTGTCATCACTCTATTTGTCTGCTGATGCTTAGAGCTGTGTTATCCGAGTAATTTAATGACTTATCTAGTCTTTCAACGAGTAAGCCTGCTCGGATACTCGTTTTACAAATATGCAAAAAATGACACCTCTTTTAAACCTTCATGACGCATAGTCAATGTAAAATATTATTTTTTGCATGTCGGCCTTGAATTTCGAAATTTCGTTGTCTATCATAAACAGAATTTTTTTTAATTTTTACAGTTAAATCAAATCTTTATTAATGTATAGTCAATTAGAAAAAAACGTAATATGTTAAACGATTTGATTTGTTTTTGCAGATTTATTATATTTATCCGATTGCAACTAACGCTTATTACGTCTTTCAATAAGTGGTAACAGTTAAAATTTGTATTTGTAATTTTTTTATTACATATTCTTAAATTTAAGTAGGTTCTGTGCAAGTTCAAAAATGTTACTTGAGTCTGAGTTTGGATTCGAGTAATTACTCGAATATTCGAGTACCCAGCACGACCCTACTGTTGTGATGCGGCCAGGAATCATTACACCACTGCAGTGCAGTTACCGACGCGTGAGATTCGGCGACAGATTTTTGCCGCCACAGAGATCGACCCGTGTCACTGCACTACCTGCGGCGTCCGTCGTGGGTAAAAAAAGTTGGGCGTGGGGGAGGGCCAGAAAGTTGTAATTTTTCGACAAACAGCTGCAACTTTTTAACAGAAGAAATTATAAATGCCTTTAAAAAATCAACTTTGCCCCCAAATGTCCTTAAAATGGGGAATTTTTAGCCCCGAATTTCGTCTTTTATGAAAGAATATACTCAACCAAAAAAATTCCGACAAGCCAAAAATGTAAGGCTTGCTTCTTGCCCCCCTCCTTCTTGTGTCACGATGCGACTGTCCACAAAGAACTCTAAAGATTTCGCGTGTATCGGCTGGCGACCAGTTCAATAATCCACGGGCGTAAATCAGCCAGTCCGTCTTACAATGTTCCTATTGAGCCTGTCCGTTTGTCTGTCTGTTCGTCCGTCCCTGTAATTTTTTTTCGTTTCTTTTTTGTGCTATTTTATCTCTGTTGCAGCCGGCGACGCAGGTCCAAGCCCGTTGATCTTCAAGTAGCTTTGCTATTAAGCTAACTCTAATGGATTGATTAAGTCACAGACGAAGTCGCAGACTGTCTTATTTAAATTTCGCTAAATATTAGACACCCGAACGTCGGACGTTTAGCTTAAGAAACAAAATAAAAGCAAAAGATTTGAGTCTATACCTTTGCGTATAAGTACTCTAAATCCTTTTTTGTTTTGTCATACAAATTTGCATAATTATGACATATAATTTTAAGCTATGTACATGCAGTGATGCACGAAGTATTTTCAAGTTGCTTTTTAGACATAGGGAAATTTCCCGACACATTTTCTTGGATGACGATAATAAATAGTAATATGAAAAACGTACTTTGTGCAGTCGTACAATGAATGTTTGGCATACGAAACACCCTTAACGTAGAAAATTCGTCCTTATTTTCGATATTGTGTTAAAACACTACATAAATGCGCTGGTATCCTTGCAGCCTGGGTGTCACTGTCTCAGGCAGCAAGTCCCACACAGTCGTTAGTATTCGTCCAAGGTCACTACGAGTAACCTCAAAAGACAGACGAACGGTCTACTCCATTGATTTTATTCGCACTGCCTCGACTTTTCTACCGATCTCGCCCGACCGACTTTGCACAAGTCGTACGGTCACGAAGATCACTAAATTATCGTTTCTTTTTCACCCGCCGCGACGATTTTCTGCAGTGCGCATTAGCCGGAAAATTTGCAGTCGATAATCCGTTCCATTGCGCACGATTTTCCTTCAAGTTGTAAGTCCATTTGAGTCGATCTGTTGCACAGCATGATGCAAAATAAACTGCACAACAATTTCGTAACTAGTTTTTCTGCAGAAAGTTAGCGTTAACCTCTAGCTGCGTTACGCCATTATTATCTTACTACCCGGTATAATGCGCAGAAAGTTTGTTTGTCTGTCTGTCTGTCTGTCAGCCCCCTCCAGTGTCTTCCCTCGCGGGTCGCGTACTCCGACCGCGGCGTTTGAGTCCTTGAGCTTTAGGTACGTGCTCTTGCAACTTGCCCCCACCTCCCCCATGAGTAGCCTGTGAAGAGCGAGGGTTGAGTTGCCGGGTAACGGAGTGGACCCGCCCGTAGGGTGGAAACGTTGCTAGTACGTACAATAACGGCAAATTATTGTCCAGTAGCGTACAAGAAGACTAGAACAAGCCATAAGCCTACAACAAAACTAAAACATCGTAACGTGTCAAGATGTTATACGGCTTGCTCCACGACTTGTAGTTTAAGAAGTTTACAACAGATCGTAGTAGTGGAATTTGGGTTTCAGCAAAATAAAAAAAAATCCCATGTGTTGTTCAACTCGACTGTTGAGTTGAGTCGCGTCGTAAGTGTGAGTTGGCCATAAGTTTTGCGTTGCGTTTGACTTCAAAAGCAACTCGAACTAAATCTGCCACCGCGCCTCGAATAATTATGTTGCCACACTACCTTGCGAAAGTTGAACGCTAAATTGCGCGACTGTTTGTTCATCTTAGCCAGAACAGTCTGCGCATTCGTAAATTTCCTGTTAGAATGACAAACTAACGGTGAAGTTCTTCTGTTTGCTAGACAAAACTGTAGCTCCGCTTTTATCTCTGGGTGCAGTTGGCGTTCTACAGGGTGGTCCAAAAAAACGGACCCCCAGTTTTATTTTTGGGATAACTTCGGTAATTCAGCACCAATTTTAACCATTCTTTCACTGTTACAAGCAGAAATTTATGCCGCGTAAACCTGAAGTTCTTCCACCCACCGCACCTTTATTGTGTGACCACATTACCTAGCAAAACAAACACTGTCAAAGCTACAGTGGTCTCGGAGAACAGGCAACACATAAAGATATCAATTTCGTAG
>Ga0209671_1007695_pt1 | contig 11209 bp, 4 predicted proteins | sample WorMetHERISLAND2_2_FD_187401 | JGI IMG/M metagenome (GOLD analysis project Ga0209671, IMG submission 187401) | Marine gutless worms symbiont microbial communities from Max Planck institute for Marine Microbiology, Germany - Olavius geniculatus... | ecosystem: Host-associated > Annelida >...
TTTTTTCATACAAGGGTATAAAGAACATCTGGGCAAATTGTCAGTAAAATCTAAAATTTTGGGTGGGGAGCATTTGTTGAGTTGACATGGAATGACCCAGAAATAAACATATTGTTTAACATGCCAGATATTCACAGAAATGGATCAAATGAAGTGTAGCATCCTACAGATCATTCACTGCATTTTTGGTCGAAAGTATTTCGTTTACCAAAATGTTTGCTGTCCATTTTTAGTTTTTCTTGCATTTATATTTCACAAGGTAGTGTAGCAACACAGTTAATGTGTGGCGGGATATTCAATGACCACTTAATTGCCAATTGTCCACAATATGTCCAGTGAAAGAATTTTGAAAATCGGTTAATGTTTGGGGAAGATATACACAATCACAAAGTGGGATGTTTTTTGGGATGCAATGTATAACCATTAGCTAAACTCTAGCTTAGCTAGTGATATAGTGTTCCTGCTGTTTTGCTGTAGAGCGTCGATACATCGAGCTGTTCCTTAACTCAGATTTGAGCGGCAGTGCTGCTAACTACAGCTCATTTGAAGGTCTGTTGGCTTTGGCTTCTTCATTTTCAAACAAGAACAGATGTTGGTGCTGCCGCTGGCATTATATGCAGCCATCACTATTACACATAATATTACTCGATATTTATCAGTGCTGTCATAAGCTGTAAGCGTCATGCTTCAGATACAGCATCAAATTTCTGTAGTCTGTTGTGAACCTTTCGTGTTCAGCTGCCCAAGATGCAGCACACAGATGATGGGTGAATGTATCTGTGATAATGCATTTTCATGGGATTATGGCCATCTGGTGACCTTGACCTTTTCAACTTCAGAATTATGTTCACCCCCATTTTAGTTTCTCCATGCCCTATGGGATAATAGACAGATGGTCGGTATTTAAAATGTAGCTTACACAAGTTACAGCTGCATGCAAATTCTGTTCCATTTCCCTCGATTGGTGAAACTCGTTATTAGTATTAATCTGGAATAATTCGTAACAGCTGCGGAATTGATTACGAGAGCTAATGTATTCGATTTTTGTAGGTGGTGCATATGCGGATTCATCTCTGTATGGCATCTACTGAGCGTCAAGTACTGGTGCATGAAACTACCACAGCTTTTGTGACGTTACTAAGCTGTAGTTTGATGTTACTGATGGCTAGCAGAGCCTTTTCACTTTTTTACACGAGCGCTATGTGTGTAGCATACGTATTCATTCTCGTATTTGTTAATGACTGTTTCTAGTTGGACATGGACAAAGATCGCATAAGATATGTAAATTTTGCACTCATTTCTCTGGACGGGAGCTTTACATGACTGCATCAAGAGTTTATTTTGTGACATAAATAAAACACCAGTGTGTATTAATAGATTGTTTGTACAACAGCACTACTCACATGCATAACTGTATAACAAATAATTTACAACAAGGTTCAAACACAGTCACATTGCACACAACACAGTCATGGTTTTACACTTGACATTTTGAAGAGCCACCCGGTCATGACCAGTGTGTTTTCTACAGCAAACGACGCATAAATGCGTTATGAAGTTTTTTATTTTTTGTTGAAGACGTATTTATGCGTCATTTGCTATAGAAAACGCAGTGGTCATGTTTGGGTTATGGACTTTAGCTCTTTAACTGCTTCACTTTCTCACGTCGTAAAAGCAAGGCATGCACAGATGACATATTTGGGAAAACTGGAAACATCAGAGGATATAGAATATGAGAGCTGTGTGGGATAAATTCACGAATTAAAACTGCAATTTATGTAAAATGCGTTTCAACAACGCTGGTATTTTTGCATACAGTGCATTGCACTGCTAACTTGGGATGCATGACGAGGACAAATACGGCCATGAGAAAAATTTGTGGAGTCGAGACAATGGTGATGAATTTCACGATGCCCGTCTGAATATGCTGCTATCAGGAAATAAATTCTTTACTTGACAAAAATTATACGATACAGAGAGGCGCAGGTATGATGACCAAAGATTCAAGACTGCATGCAAAGTAACTTGTGTAGCACATAATCGAAAAAACGCAAACTTCAAAGACAAGCTGCAGCTTGCGTCAGTGACAAAGTCTATGTACTGGCAAACACTGCTCACAGTTGCTGTCAGCGGCCAGTATTCACTGCAGTATTCAGTATCTGTTCTGGCCATGAGTGCCATGCCTTGTTGGAGGCAGTCCACCCTACACATAATAGTTCAATAAATATTCAATGGAGCTGTCAAACTGATGCACTAATTAACGCATCAGTGCGTTAATATAATAAATTAACGTGGGTTAGAAAAATTAATGCACATGCGTAAATCTATTTACTTTACTAAATTCTGTGAATCAAAAGTTCCAATATTTCATTAAACTGAGGTTATTTGACAATGGAATGAATTCAAGTAACTAAATTGTAGTTGCCATTCTATCACCACTGCAAAAATAGCCTATTATTTAGCTGACAGGCTAATGGATTTCTGTGTTAGCAGTGACGTCAGTTATTCTGGAAAAATTTGCTAGTGCTACTAGTGATTCCAAATGACAACAAGATCCCCACTTCATCCACCATAACTTGGCCAACACTAACCAACTTATTCTGTACTGAGGCCGGTGTATCACACCACGTAAGTCCCGGCTTTACGGTCCACTTATACTGATATTCTAAATATGTCTACTAATCACTGCGTTCACCGACAGAAACTAATCAATTACATAACTTGCACAGCAAACAGATGCAATCTACCTGCTGTGTACTAGATAATATTGCCAAGATTACATGAATTTTAACCAGCAAAAATGACAACGATTAGAAAACTTCACTGAATGATAAAAAGCCAGATGTTATAATCCACCCTAAATAAAAACCGTGGTAATTATTACAAAGTGCAAGGTAATCGATACTGTTGACTGGAATGTTCTCATCACATACTATCAAGTCGGAATAGCTTCATGACGAGTTGGCCTAGTATAGTACTACATGATAAACAGTATGCTTAGTATGTCAGTACATCGGCAGTGTCTAATTACCGGGTTGGCAGCTCCAGGATAGAGGCCTGATGGTAACCCGGGCTGTGTAGCGGGATGTATTGGATAGCCACTGACGATGCTACCTCGCTGAGTGACCGGACCAGCTGTTAGCAAAGCCTACAAACCAGCAGGTTGCTGTTATTGCACTTATTAAGGCTTAAAACTAAGATCAGATATAAAGTTTAAATTACTGCCAATATATGACTAAAATTTCTTATGCAGACATGTTGATATGTTAACTAGTTAGCAGCCATTTTTTTGTTATGTAATATCATACACCTTGTTCAGAAAAAAGCACAGTGAAAGAACTTCATCAAGTTACATCACAGAGTGCCACTAACACAAAATCCCTGTTATACAAAATAATGGTATAATACAATTACTGTATGTACCATACCAGCCAACTGCTGACAACAGCAGGTAATCCGTGACTCGGAGATGTGTACAAAACTGACTACTATTTTCTATTCAGTGGTACAATAGCAACTGACAAGGCCGTCAAACCTGCTGACGAGGCTTGTACTTGTCGTCAACAAACCCGGCTTTCTGACTGGCATGCTCCAACTGCTGTTGCAAAGGTGTCACTGGCCCTGGGGCAGGCACACCAGCAGACCCTGCACTGTGATGAGGCGACGCATAGCCTGTACGTGTGCACAGTAACAGACACAACATAGCTGGCATGTAAATTTCTTAATTAACTTTTTGAACATCGGGAATCATGCATTTTTCACTTTAAGAGTCGTTAGTTAAGAGCTATTACTTATGCACTGTGACATAATTGATGTGTGATTTTCATCCTGTCCTGTAGGAAAAAGTGTAGAAAGAGATATAATTTTGTTGACAGTGTATTGTACAAAACTGAAGAGTCACTGATATACAACAGATGTTGCAGGGATGCCGCGATGTGTCATATCTACAATGTTCCAAAATAAAAACAGTCAAAATAAGTTTTTTCATAACTATGTCAAATTTTCACCAATTTTGATAATTTTTGGCACAAAGATGGCCAAGACGATACAGTTATATAAGATGTACTCAATTTTTATTTTACCTAATTTATGTCAATGCACTACTGTGTGAAACATAGATGCTCCAATTTTGCATAATGCTGAGCTGTTGTCTCCAGTAAACGTTGTAACGACTTAATTAAGCACACAATAAGTGAAATGTACATCATTTGGCAGAATTGCAAGTTTGTATAACAACTTGCTAGCAAATTATCACAGTTTATACCCAAAGTGTGCCCAGCATACATGGACACAATGGCTTAGATGCAACGCCACTGGCTGATAACGAAATCAAAGGTTGACTGATCAAACTGCATTCACTCATCGATTAGACACGTTTTAAGCTCATCAGTCAGCTATTTTGTTATCTGCTGTTTTCACTATAAAATATTCAATACCACAAAATAAATCATGTGGCGCCTTCTGTCGAACTGATAATGCAATGGTGAGCAATCGGATACAAATAATCACCGCAAAATGTAACAATTTGGTTCACCTGTGTTTCACATGGTAGTGCAATGACATAAATTAGGTGAGGTGGAAAATAAGTCCACCGTACATAATTCTATTGTCTTGGCCATCTTTGTGCCAAAAATTATCAAAGTTGGTGAAAATCCAACAATTTTGACTGTTTTTTTAACACGGTGTACTTTTCAATGCTGTCTGGAAGATGCGACTAACTGACGTTTAAAAATTTTTAAGGATAATGGTGTTAATTTCCACACTCCACAGCTCTAAAGATTCACTTAATTCTAGCACATATGAATCAGCATCAAATCAGGGAAACTGACAGAAACAGCCAACTAACAGAAAGTGGAAAGCAAACTCTTAATTTAACCTGACTGCGGGGTGTGACGCCTTGGCAGCGACTGCGGCCGAATGTAGCCAGCGTACTGTTCGGCAGTCAGTGCTGGCGGCTTGGACCCTGGCTGCTGATAGCCGTAGCCAGCTGACATTGGAGGAAACGATGAGAATGCTGATGGAGAGGCAATAGTGCCAGGCGGACACTTTCCTGACCCAGACGCCGGTTGACTGGTCGAGGTCTGGTACTGCTGGGAGGCAGGGTGTGCTGGTGGTTGATAAATGGGGTGACTGGCTGTCGGCTGGCCATAGCCACTGTTGTATGAGCTTGTCTCTACACAACCATGTAGCACAGTGCATATACCACACTATCATTCTCTGTGCGGGCTGTGCTTCCAACCTTGAGAACCAAACACGTTACAGGTGTCATGCCTTGGTTGGCGCCTGTAACCAATTCTTAGTGATGAGTGAGTAGTTTTTTTAATGGCACATCAGCACAAAATACGTCATTTATTGCCACAAGTAACGAAACGTTTAATAAAATAAACAACAAAATAAGAACAAAAATAATAGTAAAGCATACCATGCATACTCAAGTCCGACTGACTACTAATGTCCAGTGGCCACTAGCCTACTTTCAGGCTGCAATTACTTAACTACTCGTTTTCTGTTCAGTGGGCAGTAGGGCATAACAGAGGGAAAAAAGTAAGGAAATGAAGTCAATGCATGCAGAGAAATCACAGAAGGGGTATAATAACTGTACTTCAGTAATATAACCAAAAACAGTGAACCATGACAAAATAACTGAAAATACCAGTGATAATTCAGCAATTGGGTGGGCCAGATTGGGGATAAATACGGCGTCGGTCAGCAGTACAGAGTCCTGCTCCAACCAATGATTTTCAAATGATCACTTTTCAGGATCCATCTAATTAGGAGTTCTCCAAACAAATTAATTTCATTCTCTTTCTAGCATACAACTGATCTACAGCCAGTGCCTCTAAGAGACTAAGGGCGCATTCCACTAACCAATTTTAAGTATGTACTTAATTAAGTACCACTTCAATTTAAACGGTACTTAACCAGCTACTTAAATCGATTGCGTTGCACCAACACAATCTGCCCATCACTTAGCTAAGTGGCATAATTAATTGTAATGATGCCTGCCATTGGCTAACTTCGATCACGTGACCACGCTTCATTGACAACAATGGATATTGATCGAAATGCCAAACATAAATTGAAATAATTTTAGATCTGCATAATTTTGAGTGAAATGTAACATATAGACCAAATATACAAGAATCGACATAAATATAGACTGATACATATTCGGCTGACAACGAATATAACTAGAGAAAAATAAACTTTGTAGCCCACACTAACCTTGTACCTGTCAGCTCACTGATGTTTAGAAAAGTGATTAGTTTTCACATAAAATGGTCTCAGCTGTGAATACTGAACATTAAACAGCATTATCCATGTGTATTTGCCAGTTTTCTTCGCTTTTGTTTATGGTATATAGCAACTGTTATCTAAAATCATCAAGTAAGGATGATAACTTCGTCACGGTTCACTAAATAAAGACGGCGCCTGTCTCGTTTTTGCCAGCCACTTAAATTCAAGCGGGCAATTTTGGCAACTTATTTTTAAGTGACGTTTAAGCAGCTGGCCTGCTTAAATGGTGTTGGTGCGATGCATTTTCTGCAAAGTACGGTGGTTAAGCATGTACTTAAATTTAAGTATGGCTGGTGCAACACGCCATAAGGGCTGGTTGCACCAACCAATTTTAAGTACGAACTTAGTTAAATACCACTTAAATTAAAGTGGTACTTAACCAGCTAAAATAAATTGATTCCGTTGCACCAACACAAGCCACACATCACTCAGCCAAGTGACAGACTTAACTGTAATGATGCCTGCCATTGGCTAATTAATTTCAATCACGTGACGACAGCATTTCTTTGATGACCAATTACGTAATAGCTATCACACTTCATTGACAACAATGGCAATCACTCGAAATGCCGTATATAAATTGAAATAATTTTGGAGCAGTATAATTTTGAGCGAAGTGTAATATATAGGCCAAATATATGAGAATCAACATAAATATGGACTGATACATATTTGGCTGACAACGAATATAACCTGAAAAAATAAACTTTGTAGAGTATGCTGAACTCGTACATGTCAGCGCACTGCTGTTTAGAAAAGTGATTCTTTTCACTTAAAAACGATCTCAGCTGTAAATACTCAACGACAAACAGCATTATCCATGTGTATTTGCCAATTTCCTTCGCTTTTGTTTATTGTATATAACAACTGTTACCCAAAATCGTCAATTTAGGACAATAGCTTCATCACGGTTCGTCAAATAAAGATGGCATCTGTCTCATTTTTGCCAGCCGCTTAAATTTGAAAGGGTACATTGTACATGAGAACATGGATATGGCAGAAAATAAGTGAAGTTATCATCACCGATTGTAGTCTGCATGCAGAGGTCTCTAAATAGGGTCACTGACCAACAATAACGTAATAAATGCCCGAAGAAAAATGTCAAACAACAAACAACAGACGACCAAATGGAACGTAAATAAAAAAACACAAAAAAACAAAATCGACCACAACATTTACCTGTTTTCGGTATTTTACCATACTCACTGGCGGCAACGTACGGCTCCTGTTTAACGGTGCCGTGAGAGCCGCCACCGCCGCCACTGTATGAGCTCGTGCTGGCAAACTGTGCCGGGTAATGTGATGATGGATAATGAGCAGCCGGTGGTGGACTAGGTGACCTTGACCGTTTTATTCCCTGTAAATAACACAACAGTGGCTAACCTCATCACTGAGTACTTTGAACTAATGAAAAGTTGACAAGTGAGAAACAACAAGACACATTCTATTTCTTTAATCTCCTATTTTACACAAGGTGGCAATTTGAAAAGTCGAACACACGTGCCTTACAATCAGACAGTATCATAAAGAATACTTGAAAATGAAAATTTCAAGGCTGTTTTGATTATTTTTCAGAAATGGATCATATTATCACAGTAAAGCTGAGAGATGACAACTCTAAATTAATCTACAAAGTGCACATAAATATAAAGGCATTTAATCAACATACAACAACAAGACATACCTGTCCTGCAACCGGTGGATGTCCAGCAACATTCAAGTACTTTGATGTCGGTCGCTGAACTATCTGGCTCTGAGTCAAGAAGACGGGATGACCGGGCACCGACTGGAGGCCGGTGGCATACTGCTGCTGCTGAAATGATGCCATCTCACTAAAACACCACACAGCACATTGCAACAGAACACAATGTATGTAGCCCAATAATAAAACCATAATCTTCAGTCTCAAGACTGAGCTCGAGACTAGAAATAGCAGTCTTGGTCTTGAACTTGTCTTCGCAGTAAGATAACTCACGAACTACTGAAAGATTACGGTATAAAACCAGCAAGTATCCTACTGCCACTGCAGCATCTGCATTGATTCAATAATAGTAGTTTTCAGATGTTGTGCAAGTGACCTCGGTCTTGAGCACAACATTAAACACACAGGAATCCAGGCTTCAGTAATAGAATGTGCTAAGTACATTGAACTAATCTATCACCTGCTATATCTTACAGTGAAATCTAAACAGCAACAACATAAACAACTTGTTAAGGTCATATGCACCCGACATTACACTGGTTAACAATGTTCTAGCAAATTAATGATAGCTACAGGCGCACTGTGCAATGCATCAGCTCCATATCCGTCTTGCATTTTGTAAAATTTTGTCAGGCAGAGGGCTAAGAAACGGAGATCAGTGCTGCCTATGGGTCTCAACTTTACTGTAATATGTTAACCACAAAACCATGTCAACATTAAACCAATATCAAATATACGCACTTCTGTTCCTTCATCTGTCTCTCTGTCTCTCTTTGCCGAATTTCGTTCTCCTGATGAAGCACTTTTTTCAGCTCCGAGAACAAACCATGTTTCTCCTTCTTCAGTTCATCAAGTCTCTGCTCCAACTGCAGCAACTGGATCAGCCAAATACACACAATCAACACCAATACATTACACACTACAACAGATAGTTATAAAGACGATTCACTCTAAGCTGAAGAAAAAGCAATATTTATTAAACAAGTAATTTACATAACTGATATTCTGATACACCTGACCAATACATCCAGGTTCCAGTTCATTGCATCAACTTCTTCTAATATTCATCATGTTTCACACTACCGGTACTATAATTATTATTTGCCAAATAACAGAATAATGTTTGTCCATATTTTATTAAAATGAGAACGACATACCCGAGGTAAAGTAGAAGTGATCAGAATCTTAAGGGGATAACTCAACAGAAAAACACTGACTTGTAGTTAAGAAAAATGACCACAGAATTTTACTAAGTTTGACGTAAAAGGAAAATTTCATTTACCACTTACCAAGTACAAAACAAAATCTCCAAAATCATCCCAGCTGAATCAAACTAACTGAAAAAAAATGCAAGCACAAAACATAGAGGGTTAAAAATTGGTGGGAAAAAAACTTGGTTTTGAGATATCTTTAAACACCTAACATATTTTAAAAGTCCACATGTTGGCTTTTTTAATTGTTGTGCAATTTATAACACAAATCAAACTTAGTTTTTATTTTAATCATCATTTATGAGTTCTGGCCTCACATTATTTACCCAATAAAAGATTATATGATGTCGAGAAAGGTGTAAGAGATGTTCTTCCTGGGTCCCAAAATTTGCATCTCGTCTTCTTTGCACACTAAAATATATATAAAAGACCAATACCTTACAAACTGTAAAAACCTAGCAACTCTTTCTTAAAAAGCCTTTTTAACATCACCGAGCACATCTTGGTGAACAACCTGCTCTTTAGTCTGTTCAAGAGTCAAACTGTCTTCTTCCTCTTTCTTTTTTCTCAACTCTCTTTCTCGGCGTAGCTGCTCCTGTGCTTTGTCTTGTTCTTGTTCTGGAACAACAGACAGCACAATAAAATCCTGAACATAATGATAACGCATTCCAAGGTGTATCCTGATAAAATTAAGACACAGGTATGAGCTGAAGTAAGTAAACCAGAAAGCAGTCATAGCCCGCAGACCTCCGCCAAGGCCATGTTGTTCCGACACAGCTTGTCCGACGAAATTAAACAAGCGGAAGTTTTGAGTGTGTTTCAAACTATAGTTGCATTTTCTACATTGACTTAGTTCTATGTGACCTAAAAAAACCTTGATTCATCGCCATGTTGTTCGCCAGGTGCCAGCACCCTAGCAACAACGGCGGTTTCCCTTAAGGCCCATGCTAACGAAAATTTCACAGTGATCCAGAATCCAGGATTCCTGCGGGATCACCCCCAAAGTTGAATCACTGGTAGTTTGTGCCATGCCCGACATACCCTCAAAATTTCAGAAAGATCCATCCATAACTTTTTGAGTTATCTTGCTGACTCACAGACAGACAAACAAACAAACAAACAAAAACCGGTAAAAACATTACCTTCTTGTCGGAGGTAAAAACTAATTTTAAATACAATACTACAAACAAGTCTTATAATCACCTTGCTTCTTTTTCTCGCGTTCCAGCAAGATGTAACGTTTTAGGGCTTGATATGTGGCCCTTGTCATCTTGCGCCTTTCAATCATCATCCTGTCAGACTCAGATTATGCCACGAACCTAACACCAATAAAACAACCAAGTCTGACAGTTCATACACAATTGCAACGGGTGACTTCACTTTTTGACTTGACTTTCGCTGAGCCTTTACGCTGATCCAAAGCTAAAGCTGAACGCTAAAGTCTGTACTCAGATCAAAGTTCAACTAATGACTAAAAATGGCGGAAAACTGGTAAACCTAACAGGAAATAAATCAACCAGTTACGCTTGGACTTGCTTACTTAATTGTGCCACGCACAACAATGACGTAATTATGTAACATTTTACATCATTGTGCAGCCATTATGGCATTTATTTTTGGTACCAGATTGCTTTAATTTACTAAACTATCCATATATATAGGACTGAAATAGTCGCCACTCACCATGTTTTCGCTCAGCTAGAGTCAAAAGTCAAAGTGTACTCCGGCTTTGGAAAATCACGTCATTCTTACACGCGAAAGCAGAATTCTTCGCGCGTCTTTGCCATCGTCTGGACGTCCGTCCGTCTGCCTGTCCGTCCGTTCGTTCGTCACACTCGTGAGCTGTATCAAAACGGTGCAAGCTAGGATCACGAAATCTTCACCGTGGACTGCCCCAATGTCTCTAGTTTATCGTGACAAAATTTTGTGCCACTGGGTGCAGGGGTTCCCCTCGAACGAGGGCGTCAAAGAGGGGTACCCCCCTAAAAAAGACGTCATT
>Ga0209671_1007696_pt1 | contig 11209 bp, 8 predicted proteins | sample WorMetHERISLAND2_2_FD_187401 | JGI IMG/M metagenome (GOLD analysis project Ga0209671, IMG submission 187401) | Marine gutless worms symbiont microbial communities from Max Planck institute for Marine Microbiology, Germany - Olavius geniculatus... | ecosystem: Host-associated > Annelida >...
GTATTCTACTTAGTGCTAAGTTATTCTGACGCTTGCCACTTTTTATGTAACCAGGCACTTATGCACAAAGATTTTTATGCATTCAAGACCACATCATACAGTTGCTAAAAATCAGATCAAAAGATACAAAGAACCAAAACAAGGAACAAATGAAAGAATGAATGGCGCACAAAGAATAATGACCTTGTCAGAGTAGGCGTTGAGTACTTTAAAGATCTGCTGAATTGCCTGGCCGAGAAGTTCAAATGCCTGCGGCCGCTCCGACCACTCGTTAAATCGCTTAACAACTGGCTGACCGACTTTCTACATGCAAAAATGCAACAACAGCACAGAATTACACAATTAGCAAGAATTTTTATGTACAATGTTGTATTTACAAGTAAACAATTAATTACTACAGTACCCATTCTTGCCTTTTCACAGCAGAGAAAACATATTGTACGGATTATAGAATGAGCATGTGTGTGTGTGTGTGTGTGTATAGGGTTTAACGTCCCGCCTGACACAGTATAGATCATTTCGAGGACGGCCTTTTGAGGTGAAATGCACATACATACACACAATAATGGAACAGCTAGTTTAACCCTTACAGAAAACCCTAATATAAAACATAAAACACAGAAACAGCCTAAACCTAACATTGTAAATAAATGCCATCATAATTGTGCATATGTAAGACTAATGGCATTTCTAATAATCTTCCCTGTTATCTTCCAGACAGTCATCAATCTCATAATGCTGTCTATTGCAGGATGGGGGGAGGGGGGCTATAAAATGATCAACCAGATCAATCAAAATTGGCCAATGTAGTAAAGATTACTGCTGTGTACACTTAGAAAGCTTAGCTACTGTCCAGGTGATGGACCAATACTCTTTATCCAAAAAGCTGCAAAAGCTATTACGGCTAAACTAGTTCAACATAAGCAAAATAGATCAGCATTGTCAAACCTTGAGTGCTGCCAGGCGATCAGTGTAGACATTTTTAGCTTCACATTCCCCGTCCTCATAGAGCCAGTTCTCCGTCTCCTCCAGCTGACGCAAGAATGATTCGCGATCCTGCACACAGCAGTGATGCAAACTGCAATGTAATCGAACCACACGTGCCACCAAGGTCATCGGATCTGCACTGGATTCTGTGTCAAATCCAACCAACTGAAGTGGCTGGTGACTGTAACAAACGAGTAACAGAGTGCATGAAAATTGAACCGATAAAATGTAAAGGTTCCAAGTAAACTGAAACAGCAGTACAGAGTTTTTGCATGGTGGTTTCACCAATTTGTGTCAAAGTTTAAAAAAATGAGAAAAAACAAAAAGTGGCAGGGCATGTGCAAGTGCCGCTTCCGCTGTTGCTGCTATCACTAGTACCACTACTACTGCAGACAGATGACCATGGTGCCAAGACACAAACAACTGTCAAGTACAAATAACATGTAGCCAATGAGACAAAACAGAGTGCAACATCTAGTGCAGCTGTTTGGTCACATGGCAGCATTGTTTACTCTGCCTCCCTACCCAAGCTGTGATGGGCACTCTTCACACCCCACAAACCCCATGATGGAGGCACCACAGTACTGAGACATACTGATATCAAAATGTCAATCACACAACAGCTAAGAAATTGTCCATGGGTAAATATTAATATGACGTGATGTCATACAAGCCACATGCTGAAGAAGAGATGCACAAAATCCAGTCACTAAAACTATGTAGTACGTAACGACACCAACATGACACTACTGCCTGATATTTTGTTTACAATACATTTACGACTACTAGAAAGCAGTCAGAGCCCGCACACCTCTGCCAAGGCAATGTTGTTCACTAGGTGGCAGCACCATCTTCGGTTTTGCAGCGGTTTCCCTTATGCCCCATTGAAAGCAATGGTAATGAAAATTTCAAAGTGATCCAGAATCCAGGATTCCTTCCAGATCACCCCCAAAAATGAATCACTGGTAGTTTGTGCCAAAATTTCTGAAAGATCCGTCCGTAACTTTTTGAGTTATCTTGCTGACATACAGATGGACAGACAGACAAACTCTGGCAAAAACATTACCTCCTTGGTGGAGGTAATAATCGAATTGATTAGAGAACACCAACATGTTCTACTGTCACATGCAATAGAACAAGAAACAAAAGGCATTACGCTATCACGGTAAAAACCCAGAGTCTCTGTCTCACCTGAGCATGACTCAATACCAAGTTGTGACAGACAGACAGAATTACAATAGCTAGTAAGCACTAAGCATGTAGTGCTGTCGCACGTGAACTCTAAAACCAGACACAATAATGAATAACAGTCAAAAGGGACATCTGACGTGTGGCCAGGTTGCCAAATGGGTCACAGGAGGGAGGCGGTCAACTGACCATGAATGTTTCTGAATCTTTAAAATACACGTTTATTATTATAACTATTGTTTGGCTGTCCCAACAGGTCCCAGAGCACATCTTGCTAATCTGGTGTCTGTCCATCCACCGCGTACAGGTTCCTTTTTAACTCGAAAATGCAAAGGTGTAAAAAATCAATTCAAAGTCGGTGTGAATGTTTCCAAGGGCAAGAGTAACTGGTAAGCCAATTTTCAGCCTCAAATGGTCAAAGATCTGGGTTAAGGTTCTGCAGATCTAAGATCATACGACTTGCACAATATACCAGCACTAGTCAGTGACACATGTCCGGTTATCATTAGCTTGTTTACCTTGTCGAGCATAAACTCCGCCAAAGCACCGCAGAGCTTGTCACGCATCTCATAGACGTATTCTTCCACTGCGTTCTTGGCATCGGCTCGCCCCTTCTCCAGCTTGTCTTGCATTATCATTTTACCCTACAACACATAACGACAAAGCTGTCCAGTCACTGCTAACATGCACACTGATTCATGTCCAACATATGACACTGGACTGTACAGCACTTGGTTTACGAATCACTTTTCGCTAGATACTAGTGACTGGGCAGCAGGGAACTGCATTTTCACATAATAGCACCAATGCAATGCAGACATGACAATATTGCAGCATCACATTCCTTATTAGTGCCTACACAATTTTCACTCATAAGCAAATGCACTGTGAAAAAAAATTTATAACAGACCAATTATTATTGACGAATGCCATGCATGGCTACCCAATTGACTTCTTACACAATATTGTAATAATTAATTAGGTTGTTACAACGTTACTATTAGAGACAACAGCTCAGCGTGATGCAAAATTGGAGCATCTGTGTTTCATACGATAGTGCATTGACATAAATTAGGTGAAATAGACAATGAGTGCATCTTACATAATTCTACCAACTTGACCATCTTCAAGCAAAAAAATTATCAAAATCGGTGAAAATTTGACATAGTTATGACAAAAAACAATTTTGACTGTTTTTTTAAACACGGTGTAGTATCAGATACACATCAAAACTGCATTGCTGAGAATTGCTAGGATAGCAGAATGCATCACGAACTAGATGGCCTTTTGTCAGTCAATCAACCGCTTTTACTACAGCACTAAAAATAAAAATACCCTAGCAAACAGCCTGTCAACACTGTTAACTGTTGCAAACGGCCAGCAGCACTGTGCTTGCTGATATTCAATCTAACAATTTCAGTAACATTATTCCACATCAGAATGTGGTCCAAGTTCCAAACATTACACCAACGAACTGTTATAATAGAAAGCGAAAAAGAATGGCTGTACTAGCAAATATTACTAAGACTGTTGTTCCAACCTCTTGTTCCATGTACAGGTTAACCATATCCTTTGACATTTGGATGACATTAGCCACAATAGTCAGGTCAATGGTCTTTACGGTCTGTTTTTTCTTCTCCGGCTTTCCTTTCTTTTCCGCAGCATTTTCCTACAACGATCAGCACATAATTCCAATACCTGACATGATATGCTGCCTTGTGTGCACTGCCAAAGTTAGATTTATGAAATGAACAAGATGCTGTTATGGATAACAGTGTAGAACAGGGGTGCACAACTTCTCTGGGCATCTGGGCCACACGGGAGATAGACTCTAAGCTGGCGGGCCGCACGACCCCAGGCCATCATGAATGCTTCATAAATGTTATCAGTTATCTGGCTGTATTGTAGGGCCTTGTAGGCCACAATGCCACTTTTTGCCTCAATTCACAAATAATGCCGAAAATTAACAAAGACATGCATTCGAATAAAAATGAGAATTATGACAACCACGACCGGTGATCAAAAAGCAGTCACATCAAGCACCAATCTACTCTAGTAAACTAAAATAATTCGTGCTTCTCAAGTTCTTCATCTCAATAATGTTACATGTAGTATCAGTAGAGTACGGGGGTAATTTTCCTTGTTCTACAGCAGGTAAACGGGCCGGATCCTGGGTCTCGGCGGGCCGCATGCGGCCCACGGGCCGTTATGTTGTGCACCCCTGGTGTAAAACAAGAAATCTGAGCTAATGCTCATGAGATGCGCGAGAGCTTATGGCAGTTCCTGTTCACAGGTAATCTTAGTCTATCTTCATCCATTTTGTAGCAATTCACTCTTTTGCAGCCAAAAATTGCCAAAAAATAATCGATATTTTTTGGGTTCAAGGTCATCGATGTTGACATTTCTAAAAAGCTTGTCGTCAGTGCTTGTTATGATAAGCAGCATGTCTGTGCCTATCTGCAACCATTTACACGCTAGACAAGCCAACAACAGATAAATAACCACTTTTTAGAAAGGTAACCCTCTCTGACACCCGTGTGCTCAGGCCTCCTTGAATATAGAAGGTCCGGACTTGGACCGCTAATATCTACATTCCATGCTGAAAATTTAATATGCAGGTTGTCTTGGTCTATCTCCAGCCATTTCAGCGCAATTCACCCTTGAAATGCGTGTCGCAGCCCAAAATCGCGAAAAATTCACTAAAACCCCCTATTTTGAGGGTTCAAGGTCAACAATGTTGACATTTCCAAGAAGCTCGTCGTCAGTGCTTGTTATTATAAGCAGCATGTCTGTGCCTATTTGCAACCATTATCACATTGGAGGAGCCAATAGCGGCAGAATAACGCCTTTTAAGGGGGTGCCCCTGTTTCACCCCCTCATTTGTCAGGATCCCCTTTACCCAGGGGCATGAAATTTTGTTACAAAATACTAGAGACTCTAAGCTATCATATGTTGAAAACCCGCAGTCTCTATCTCACCTGGTCTTGGAACGGTACCGGGATGTGACGGACAGACGGATGAACAAAGAGACAGACAGAATTACCGTAGCTAATACGCGCTATAGCTAGCTAGCTAGCTCTTGCGCGTAAAAAGGCTATGATGATCTATGCACTGTACCACTGGTCTGCACGTAACATGCTTGACTTAGTGTCAATTAGTGTCGATATGTTAGACTAAAAAACTTTTCTCCCAAACACATACAAGCTTAAAGTGAATATACCATTATTGTAATGTATGATGTCATAGAGTGTTAAACAAGAACAATTTGGAGTGGCAACTGCCAGCGCAATCAGCGTATTCTTTAATCTACCGTCAGACTTTCCAACACGAGGCCCTGAAACATGTTATTTTATGAGAGCCCTAACAAGTACGTCTGTGAATTTCTTATTTGCGATTATATATATTCAATAGCCAAAATCTGTGCCAGCCATGAAAAAACTATACGTATGAGAAAAATTAGACAAAGTTTAGAACTCAATAGGCCCCCGTATATTGGACTAACAAACGTTTTAAAATTTATACCCCAGTAAAAGTTATATTTCTCCCATACTCATCTGAGCTTAACACATTCAACATCGGGGACAAGTTAACACGTCCTATATGTACACAGTGTTTCATAAAAAAACCCTTTTTGTTTTTTTTCATAATTCACTCAAATGATGATCAATTTACACAAAATTTGTATCAGTTGTAGCTGAAGAAATACTAAGTTTTTCAGTCTAACATATCGACTTACAAAACTTTTTGAACACCCCTCGTAGGTAATGCACAAATTTTGAAATAAAATGGTAAACTGAGAAAACTGTTCATATCTTTGCAATTTTCAGAAAGATATGAGTCGTCATGAACCTTGTCTGCAGCATCCTTGTTGGCCAGCTCGATGTCAGCAACGTCGTTCGTGCTTGTCGAGTCTTTCGGTGAGTCCCCGGTGCCTTCATCGGCAGCCGGTTGCTGCTTGCTATCAGTGGCTTCAGAAGCAGCATCTTGTGTCGGCTTTTCCCCATTGTTGTCCACATCCATCGGCTCAGGTTCCTCAGTCACGGTGGGCGCACTTTCCACTTTCTCGGTGATAGTCGCCCCCGACACGTTAAACATTCCGTTGATGTTGACTCGCACCTTAACCTTCACCTTGCTGCTGTCACCATTCGCCTGTGGCACAACGCCGTTCACAAGGAAAGACCCTGCAATCAACCAAATACACTGTGATCCTAGTCATCATGTATAAACAGGCTAGGCAGCCAGCAGGCCAAGCATAAAAATCAACTCTGTCAAGACAGGCCACATCAAATCAATCCAAGGCTATACTCACACATAGAAATTTTCATATACTCAATTACTCGTGTTTGACCAAAAAGCACCTTTTGCCAAAGAGCACTTTTGTATGACAGTTTGCACCGTAAGTCAGTGATCTGCTTTGCAAGGTCCTGATTTATAAAAATGGTACCCGGTAATGGAAATCCTGCTAGTGCTAAATTTGCAACACGGACCAGAATTGAAATTTCAGTCGCAGAACAGGCTGAGCTGGCCAAAAAAATCACCAGGCAAAAGCATGGTCAAGAAATACTCAGCTAAAATGTGTCAAGCCAAAAAGTAAATGGACTGAATAATTCAGGTCTTACGCGAGTGTGATTTCAAACACCTGCTCATTGCATCCTTACAACATTCTAAACCCAAGCAGATGCAACTTTGTCAACTATGCATCAAGCTAATTACTCGCATATTATAAGGCTAAGATACTGTCACAGACATGCTCTAACTTACACTTATACGAAAAATAGCGAAAATGGCATAAAAACTTAACAGCTAAGTTTGCAACAATGCAAATACAACTTTAGTGACAAAACAGTCAAATGCCATCTTTCAACAGCTTCATACCTATGAATGAATCCGTGATGTGGCTGTCACTGGTGACATACTTTGCCGTCAGAGTAAACGGTTCTTTGCGGTAGAACGTCAGCATCTTTGAGTTTGGAATAGGGTGATACTGAGAGAAAATCTCCATGTCACTGCACCCACTGTCACACGTACATACTGTTAAGCTAAGTCAGCAAGTAGTTTTTTAATGGCACAGCAGCACAAAAAAACCATTCAGTGTCACAAGTAGTTGACAACATTTAATTTGTGTTAAAAGAAAACAAAAAAACATAATAAAATCAAGGCTATTAAGCTAATATAAAAACATGATATACAATGACAAAAGTTTGTATTCTTTAACAAAAGCAATGGTGTTTTGAAATTTGACGCTGTCGAAAGGTTTTATGAGTGTATAAAATTTAAGATATATCTGACATGCTACCCATCACAGTTAAGGTTAGCATGAGAGTATATTCCAACAATAAGTAGACAATTCGAATAATAATACAGTTAATGCAACAAGTAACACAATTTACGTAATCGCAATCACAGATTAGTCAATTATATTTACCAAAAAGTGTCGAGTTATGTAACTATATTATTGTGTAGCTGCTGTCATTAACAGGCGATAATATGGGTGTTGCCAACCCACCTGTCCATCCTGAACAGGCTCGTAAGTTAACTCAAAAACTAAACAAGTGACAAATCCAAAACTGGGTGTGAAACTCATGATGTTACCAGGGCAGGAAAAAGCGACATGTCAATTTTCAGTCTCAAACGTCAGACAGAGTTACAGCTGTAGGCTGCACAATATGTAGCCACTGGGTCAACATATTTTTCTACTATTAAATACACCAAATGACAGCCATTTTATTATTTTTGATATTACAGCTATTCCAACCAAGAAATGCATGAGGAAGACCAACACCAAACAATAACTTACATTGTGGTGTACTAGTTTTTTTTACATGCGATAGCAGAATGCTTCGCGTGTCTTAGCAATGGCCTGGGTGTCCGTCCGTCTGTTTGTCTCTCTGTCACACTCATAATCTGTATCAAAACGGTGCAAGCTAAAATCACAAAATCTTGACTTTGGGCTGCCCCAAGAACTCTATCCTGACAAAATTTTGTGCCCCTGGGTGAAGGGGTTTTCCCTCGAACGCAGGCATCAAAGAGAGGTACCTCTTAAAAAGACGTTATTTTGATGTTTTGATGTTATGTGATTTTTGGCTCATTTAGTGTGAAAACAGTTGCAGATAGGTATTGTACATACATGCTGCTTATCATAACAAGCACTGGTGACATGCATTTTAGATTCATTAATATCAATGACCTTGAACAACCTTGAACCCCTGAAAGAGAGGTTTTAGTGAATTTTTCTCAATTTTTGGCTGGAGCGCATATTTCAAGAGTGAACTGCGATGAAATGCCTGAAGGTAGACCAAAAAAACCTGCATATGTAATTTTCAGCATTAAACAAAGATTTTAGCAATCCAAGTGCCGACCCCTTAGGTTCAAAGAGGCCTGCACACGCGAGCGTCAAAGAGGGGTAAAGGTAAAAAGGTGTCAATTTGTATAGCGCATAGCGTACAACGCCTCTAATGCGCTTTTCGTCACTAACCTGAGCCGCCAGCCACACGGCCACCACGTGCAGCCTGCAGACAAAGGCTAACGCAGCGGCCGGCCAGGCAGCCCCAGTCAGCTGTACTAAGGTCACCACCTTCAGTAACCCATATAAATGAGTTACTACTCATTTTACCGTCCCACGGAGGGTAGAAGGCTGAGTCGACCTAGCTGGCAGGATTTGCACTAAGATGGTTTACTTGCCCGCAGGCAGTCACCCATCGCAGTACTAACCGGGCCCGGCATACAGTAACTTCGTTTCAGCCGAAACGCGTTACCAACTACGCCATGCCACCAACCAGAGGTACGATCTAAAAAGTGGTTATTTTAATAATATTGGCTCATCTAGCATGAAAACAGTTGTGGATAAGCATAGACATCCTGCTTATCATAATAAGCACTAGTGACGAGCTTCTTAAAGGTGTCAACATCGATAACCTTGAACCCCAAAATAGGGGTTTTAGTAAATTTTTTGCAATTTCGAGCTGCGACACACATTTTAAGAGTGAATTGCGCCAAAATGGCTGGAGATAGACCGGGACAACCTGCATATGAAATTTTTTAGCATAAAACGTACATTTTTAACAACCAAGATGGCAAGAACACTGCTATCGCGCGTCACATGAGCTTTGCTCAAATTACTTGTGCTACATATACTTAGCTCTAGAACCACTGAGAGGGGTGTAATACCCAAGAGTATAGCTGATAAAAATGGCTACGTTGAACAATAGAAATACTTGCCCTTCATCGTCCATAGCTCCCTGCCAGCTTAGATTGATGGGGTATGGCTGGGCATCGGCAATAGCGAAGTCACGTACTCGGAAGTTGGGCGACAGAATTGCACACTGCCACAACATACAAACAATCAGCATTTCAGTTCGATGCAAAGCAACAATGTAATTTGTAGGCAGGATATGTGTCAAACAATTACAGCTTAAACAGAAATACACTGCTATGATGCTCACTAGTTGCACATAATAATTACCGCATAATATGCTGACTTTGGTACTTTCAAACTCACTCGCATCCAAACCAGGATATCCAGGGTTCCTACAGATTTTCCGTAGCAAAATTCCCCGACTCTTCTAGTCATGGGATGACAATTTTCCTGACCTTATCGAAACAGCAATCCCATCACACAAATGTGAGAAATGGTACAATATATCACAAAGTAATAAAACAGTACTAAGGGAGCAATATGCAAATGACAAAAGCCCTGGTCGGGAGGTCAGGGCCAAAGCCCCCTGAAGCCAAAACACTTCTAGCTTTTCACATTCAATGGAAGTCGCACATTTGCCTGCTTTTTAATGTTTGGATACGCAAAAAATCACAGATATCTACAGTCTGCGTGATCCAAGATCACTTTCCCCGACTTTTTAAAAATAATATTTTTCCCTGACACACAAATTCCCTGACTTTTTTGAGTTTTTCCTGACCTGTAGAAACCCTGGCTATCCGCGCTAGGAACTATACTTTATGATGACAACATTCTAAGAGAATCTACTGCCTGCATACAATTACTAGCATAAAATTCAGCACTCAAAATGTCCCCGACTATCACAAATGTACAAGTTTCAAGTAGATGGTGCTGCTTTTTTCATTCTAGCACTATCACAATTAATGCTATTCATTATATCACTTATGCATTACTTATCAGGGAACTCTCACAACATTTGTACTTTACTGCCAATAATCAGATGCAAAGTATAAATCCACTCCTCTGAGATATTCGGAGACTATCTGCAAACCCACACAAATATGGAAATAACTGCCAAAATAGCATTCAGCAGATACAATATTTTTAGCAAGCACACCTTGACAGTCATGTAAATGTACTGAAAAATGCATGTAGACCTGCAGAGCACATCCTCTGGCCACAGCCTCATCAGCATTCAGCGTGGTGCTTGCATCACGGTCAAATATCTTCTTGACTAACTCCTTCACAGCCGGGATACGAGATGATCCACCGACCAGCTCCACCGAGTAGATATCATCCTTTGACAACTCTACGGAGATCAGAGGCAACACGCAGCGGTGACAAACATCACACTCCGGATAACAACAACATGAGAGACGACAAGAAAAAAACATCTTCAGACAGTGCAAATTATGCACACTACCAAAGCAAAGTTAACACTGACATTTTGTACAACTTAATCAGAGCTAAGTCATGCAGAGACAACTGACCGAAATATTTATAACAAACCACCTGCAAGTTATCAACTTCGAGCAAGTGATTCAATCTCATGCGTTTACTATCACTAACCTGAAAGGCAAATCATTGTCTGGCTAAAAGTAACAGTACCTTACTGCTGCAAACTGCTTGATTACAGAGACCCAAATATGCTCATATCAAATACAACTAGAAATTTGGGGCAAAGCCAAACGTGAGTCCACCCGGCGCCCTAAGTCCGACTGGGGAAAATTAGGGTGGGGGGTAAAATTTCCCCGGCATCAAAGTCACGTGGCCCGAACTCAAATGCATTGGTATACGCCGAACGCGCATTGTCGACTTAGGGTAGGTCAACATGAGCGCTTATAACTTTGTTCGTAGTGG
>Ga0209671_1007699_pt1 | contig 11208 bp, 5 predicted proteins | sample WorMetHERISLAND2_2_FD_187401 | JGI IMG/M metagenome (GOLD analysis project Ga0209671, IMG submission 187401) | Marine gutless worms symbiont microbial communities from Max Planck institute for Marine Microbiology, Germany - Olavius geniculatus... | ecosystem: Host-associated > Annelida >...
ACTTCAGAACAGTATAATTTTGACCGAAGTGTAATATATAGGCCAAATATATGAGAATCAACATAAATATGGACTGATACATATTTGGCTGACAACGAACATAACCTGAGAAAATAAACTTTGTAGACTATGCTGAACTCGTATGTGTCAACGCACTGCTGTTTAGAAAAGTGATTTGTTTTCACTTAAAACGATCTCGGCTGTAAATACTCAACGACAAATAGCATTATCCACGTGTATTTGCCACTTTTCTTCGCTTTTGTTTATGGTATATAACAACTGTTACTTAAAATCGTCAATTTAGGACGATAACTTCGTCACAGTTCGCTAAATAAAGATGGCATCTGTCTCATTTTTGCCAGCCGCTTAAATTTAAGTGGGCAACTTTGGCCACTTATTTTTAAGTGACGTTTAAGCAGGCTGGCCTGCTTAAATGGTGTTGGTGCAATGCATTCTCTGCTATGTACGGTGGTTAAGCATGTACTTCAATTTAAGTATGGTTGGTGCAAAGCCTGCTTAAACTTACTCAAATCGTAAAAAAACAACAATGCCTTCAGTGGATACATCATACAAGTGCTAGAAACATCACAGAAACACACACATTATCATTGACTAAAGGCCAAGGCCAATGCCACAATTTTTTGTCCTCGAATAATATCCTCGACCTCTAAGACCATCCTTGAGGAACCCACACCTGACAACAAGTAACTAAACTTACGTGCTCTCGTTTCGGAGGAGTTGACATACTTGCAGCAGATCTTCCTGTGCAAAGTCAAACACACACCGTTCATTTGTAATGAGTCGCATTCCATTGATATTGCACAAATTTCACTAAAAATATCACAAATTATGCTAAGTCTTGCACAAAGTCTTGCAGAGAGTCCAAGAGACCAGGAGCATCTTGGATACAGTATGACAGTGCAAACTCGGATGGATAGAACACATTCTGCAACACGATTCGCTGCTGCGAGATGTAATGGAAGACAAGATGATAAGAAAGCAACAAGAGGACGAAAGCGCCTACAAATGCTCAGCAACATCACAAGTAAGAACTACATGACTTTGAAGAGAAGCGCAGTAAACATGAGCAGCTGGCAGGAGTTTGTCATAAACCTGCCACTCGGCAGAAGACCAAAAAAAGATCTTAAATCTACACAAACATCTGCAGACATGATATATAAATGCAAAAGCAAGTGAAAAAAAACTTAGAACTGCAGTCTTAAATCTTTTGGATTTTGTACCAAAATCTTTGTATAAAAATCTTCTTCCATATATAAATTAAGTTTATATAAAGATAAAAATAAATACCAGGTTGTTCCGCAATGCAATCACCGTTTGTTTGAATGCACAATACACCAACATTACTTAGTGACAACATGCTATCATTTCAAGCCAAAATACAGACTAAAATCAGCCACTTACTCTCTCTCATGCTAAGTGGAACTTGTGCTGATGAGCCTGCAAAAATGACAGACACAAACAGCAAACTTTGTACCACAATAAAGTATAGTTCAATGCCGGCTACAGCTGTTTAAACTCCAGCAAGCAGTCAGAGTGTAGACAGCCCACACTTTCAAACTGAAACTACAAAAAATTCACAACTCGAGTAGCCAAGCCAGTCCAATGCGTTATGGCATATTTCTAGACAAATAGCCCAGCTATCGCTATGTTGGGGCCGACTGTACTGGTTGTCACTGACCTTGAAGATCATCCAATGTTGATAATTTTATGTCATTTGAAAAGGGCATATGCCACTTTGTATTAGTGATTAACATAAACATAGGTCGTATCTCTCACCATTTCTGAGATACAACCACTTATAGCTTGAAACTTTCCATTGCAAATTGCAGCCAAACCGCTGCAGATAGAGACATGGTTACTATTGACAGCCTATAAGAAGTTGCTAGCACCCTATCTAATGGTATCATCGCCAACCCCCTACGACTTACCAATTAGGTACAACACATCTGTGACAGACGGATGGACAGAAAACAGACAGTCAAACGACAACCATACCAATAGCTAGACCGTTACAAGTACAATACTCTATTCCGACAGTCGCTATTCCATCAGCCGCCGTGGTCCGCCACCGTGGACTGCCATGTCCCGCAGGGCCACGGCAGCTGTCGGAATAGCAATAGCCGAGCGACTGATGACCTCAGCCGTAGCTTCACAGACTACCAGTTGACCAACTAGCTCCTCAGGCCTATCAAGTAGACCATCACTGGTAGCCAATTGGCAAGTTTTATAGTTACGTCCACCACCGTCGAACTTATTGCCTATATTGTACGCTAACTTGTGGTGTACAAAATTATCACATAAATGTTTGAAAAATGCTAACTCTAACCCTAACCTTAACCCTAACAGTAACTGTCAGCAAAAAGTTCCGTAATTTCGATATTAAGCAAAAAGTGTACTACACATGAAATTGTCACCCACTGGAGAATGTGAATGTAAAGCGTAATGACATGTCTGTCGATGTGAATTTCAGTCGGAATAGCATATTGTCTGAATAGAGTGTGCCACTCGACCATTACTCAAGTACGACCAGCTATAAACCGAAATTAGTGAGGGAATAAGAAATTATTGGGCACCCTTACATCGGTATGACTAATTACCGCAACGAACCACAACGGACCGCAACGGACCCATTGCGGAGTCGTGGCCATGTACATCCAGGTTGCTAATTGCTTGAGGCCTATTTCAAAATTGTTGTCAGTCATTATGTCAGTAATTGCTTAGAAAGATTGAGCGCTGCATTAGGTGTAATCCACGATTGCTAATAGCTCTCTTTCAATCAATCAGCGTAGGCCTGGCATCGAAGCTCGTAACGGTCAATCGACAGCATCCGTTTACCACACTTGTCCAGGCATGTGATGATCGATAATTGTTGTAAAACGATCGGATCCTGTAGCTATATAACCACCCGGATAGTAGTTGAAAGCTAGAACGATTGCAAAGATGCCTAAGCGCGTACGATTTCCGTGTAATGTCTGCGAGAAGGCCTGCGGCATTAACACGATCCAGTGTTCCAGCTGTGAAAGTTAATTTAATTAGGCCTGGGCATAATTAGATTCGATTGACTGACTGTAGGATTTTATTTACATTTTGTTAAATTTTTATTTGTGTTGGCAAAGCGCAACAGCAGACAACATTTATGTTACATTTGTTCATTTACGGTCCGTTGCGGTAATTAGTCATACCCCCTTACATTCACCTTTGTTTCCATTCCTCCTTATTTCATTCCTCTCCCCTACCTGCCTGTCTCCTCCTATCCCCTTCCACCTGCCTACCATCCCACCTCCCTACCTTCCCTTCCCATCCCTCCTTCAAAAGTTCAAGTAAGAAAACGGAAATCCAGCTAGAGGTCTGGAGAAGCGCTACGAGCTCCTCAGCACCAACAATTATATTTTCCGTGCGCACGCACAGTCCGTATGCAGTCACAAAGTGTTACTTACCGTGCGGTTTAATACATGCGTAAGTTCAGACCCAGCGTTTCAAAGCATTAACGAATTACAAGTAAACCTTAATTGGATCTTCCGCCATTTTCCCAAGCTCACGCCCGACTTCCTAGAGATGGGCAAATGTCAGAATTTTAATTTTGAAATCGATTTTCGATACCATATCAAATCATATCAATATCTTTCTTACAAAGAAATGATTATTAATTGGCCAGCTGGTTGCAATTGTAAAAAGCAGACAAATTCACCAAATGTTTTGCGAAATAACGTCGTCGTCAATGTTCGTTGTTTTAAAAATTGTAATTTATTTTAAATTTTAGTCCATAAATTCAACAAAACTTTAGGGAAATCAGCTTGAGGTATAAAATAACAACAAAAATGTAAAAAAAATATTATAAGTACTCAAACTGGGAGGCTACTCAAAACCATCAATAACCGTTAAAAATAAGATTTTCGAAGTTTAAAAAGATTTTTTAAACATAAAAACATACTTTCGAACTAATTATCTAGTGGGTGGAATCAACACCAAATTCTGAAAATTTCCGGCCAATAACCAGGTATATACGCCGGACTATGGTCTGAAGTCTGAGACTGACAAAACTTGACCTCATCCACGGTTCAAATGTGTTGGACTACGCAAAATTTTCCCAATCGTCAACATCGTGGCCATAATTATCGACTCCGTATCAATATGGTAATATTCGGTATTTGTAAGGACTAACGATCGAATTCGAGTAGCGACAAATAAAATGCAAGGTTGGCCCATCCCTATCGCATTGAATAGTTAGTTATTTTAGGTTAGTTGTTTATTTGTTAACGTTTCTATGCTGGCCGTCGTCTGCGATTTCATTACGATAATCGTTTGTTTTGTGTTCTTTTAGCCGATGTTGTAATAACTGCATGATTGCTACTGACTGTCGCTGAAATGGTATAATGATTTGCTTAGTTCAGAAATTTCGTTTGTGCATTAAATTTGGCATAATTAAGTTGGAAAGGGTGAAGCGAAAATTATTGCCATGGTCAAGCATTAGCAGAAATAAACGGAAAATAAAACGTGCGGGGGCGCTGTAGCTATTTGATCGAGTGTCGCAATTTTCTATAGGCTACCTGGAAGTTTGCAGTGGGGTTTGGGTTAGGCTTATCTTATGGGCTCGAGGTTAGTTTTAGCATTCAAGCCTCTTTTTATAGATCTTTGTAGGTAAACCCAGTAGCACATCCCATTGAACGAGATTTCATCAAAATCGTCATTATCATCATCAACAACGAATAGCCAGAAACAGGCCAAAGGCTTCTATTTCCATCCGAAGTAAATAACTTTAACACAAATGTCAACAAAAAAACTAAACTAATACTGTTGTAACACTGACTTCTGGTACTGGATTACGGATTTATAATTATAATACAAACTAAAACCACGCCACAGCAAATCCAATTGTCTCTTAAAACTACTAACACTACATGCCGATACAACATCATCAGGTAGGCCTAGTGAGTTCCATAGCTTATCTTGTCTATTTACAAAAAAAGTGTTGACAGAGATCATATTTACACAATGGGGCACCGGTTTATATCTGTGACCCTGGGTATTATAAGACTTTACTAAGATAGATTATTTCAGACTGGTGCTGGCTTAGGCTATTTCTCCCCTTTAGGCCTATTTTTTTCTCACGCTTCATCCCCCATTTCATTGCTTTCCATTTTCTTCCACACACTCCTTTTCAGTTTTCCCCTCGTCAGTTTAATATTTAGACTAAGGGGATTCACGAGTTTAAACCCCATAATATGGGTGGAAGTTTCTTTTTCACTTGACAAATCGACACAACAGTTGTTTTGCGTTGCACATAAATAACTAAGAAATTGCCATCACGAGGCCAAAATGTACTGTGGCCAAAATATGTGCAATTGTGACTATGGCTGGGGAGCTGAGCTCAGCTAACAATGATTCGCCAGACCCGCTGGTTCGATTTGGTCGAAGGAAATCAGTGGGGAGGTGAAGAGGGAGGGAATAAATTGGAAGTGTACATGAGGAAAAGGGGAAAGCAAAAATTCTTGCCATGGTCTTGCTTTCTGTTCTTTGTAGGCCCTATCTGTAGTGTAAATTCTGTGTGATTGCATGTGATCAGGGTAATGCTGCATTGGAGTCGCGGATTGGCATTCCCTCCAACTGTGAGTTGTCATTTGCATTAATTGCTGCTTAGCATGATGTTTACCCGTTCCGTGTGATAGCAGTGTCACGGGTAATTCTGCCGCATATGCTGCTTGTCTGTATGTCAGACAGTTTGCCATAGCTTAATTCGTCACTCGTTAGATTGTTTCAAGAGTTATCACCGAGAACGGTAACATGTTTTGCTTCATGTTTGTTGCATTGTGTAAATGGAGAAATAGTGGCTTTTGCATTGTTGACGTCAGAATAACAAGATGCATAAGAACAAGAATCATCATCATCATCATCAGATGATGATGATGATAAGAACAAGAATGAGGTCGTGAAATGTTCTCTCGAGACCACGTTGACATTGAGAACTTACATCCCTGGTCAGATAGTTTATCACTCTATGATTCCATAGGGAAGGCTGCACTCTGTAGCTCCAAGATTGGTTTTCCGCAAAGTTATAGACTACACATCTATTATACTAACCCTTTAATTAACTGATCTGGTCGATGTGACACAGTTGTTTATTGAAGGGGTAACATGGGAAATGCAGTTCCCCTAATTTGTTTTGTGAGGGAATGAAAATACAAAACTTTGTGTCATAGGATGCAGTTTTCAGGGTGCAATAAATGCTGTATAATAGGGCCTACGTTTGTGGTCTGGGCTCCACCTCTGACCCTGTTGGGGGAGCTTACAGCACCCCAAGACCTCTAAACTGGATTACAAAGGCCTACTTCTGAGGGGAGGGGAGGGAAAGGGAGGTATGACATTCTCTTGGAAACAAAACTTTGGCACTGCATCACTGGCGTGACGATATATTCATGTTCAGTTACACTGGAGGACATACAGAAACTACGCAAGCGGTTTAAAAAGTTTGATTCGGGTAACTCTAGATTAGTCAGTGTCACGGAGTTCATAACTGTTCTTTACTTTACAGTTTACCATTCCAGACGTAGTGCTACTATTGTCAGTGGTGTGGTGATACATGTTTAGTCACAGCGGAGGAGATTGAAAGACTCAGCAGGCGTTTCCGCAAGCTGGATCTGGATAACTCTGGTTCAATCAGTGTTACGGAATTCAAAACTGTTCTCCCGGAATTGGCTGATAATCCGCTGGTGTCACGTGTCATTGCAATCTTCGACAGTGATGGCAATGGAGAACTCGACTTCCAGGGTTTGTTAGTCTTTATACCACTCTAGATATTGTACTACGTAAAGAAGGCTTTAGTTTATATCACCCTAGACGTAGAGCTAGGGTTGTGTGGCCGAGAACTTGCTGGTGTCACATGTCATTGCAAACTTTGGATGGAAATGGCAAACTCGACTTCTGGGGTTTGTTGTCTTTACATTGTATATTACCATGGCAGTCAGTGTGCTAGGGTGGGCTTTAGTTTATACGGTATTCTGTGCATAGTGCTAAGGCGAGCAGGGTTCAGTGGGCGATAGCCCTGTAGCATTTTTGACACCAATGGCAGTAGTATTATAATGAGAGTTCGGTGCCTTGACCTAGATTGTGTTACTGAGCTTTCAATGTAATATTTACTGAGGAAAACAGCGAACATGAGTTTTTATCTCATGCCAGTGATGCTAAACCGTAAACGAGGCTACACTTTTGAGGCCAAAGCCAAGGCCTAAACCACAAGGGCAAGGCCAAGATCAAGGCCAGAAATATGAACGTGATCGAAATGGAAGATGTTGAAAGTGACGCAGTGAGTGAGTGAGTAGTTTCTTAACGGCACAGTGACACATTAACAAGACCAAGGCACTAAGACCAAGGATAGGAAATTGCAGGATGAGAATGTGATTTTCTGTCTGGAGATCTGCTACTGGTCTTACTACGACTGCTACTACTACTAATAGCTTGATATCTGTGTATTGTATGGCTCATACAGAGTTCATTCAGGGTATCTCAATATTCAGCGTGCGAGGCGACAATCAGGACAAACTCATGTGTTAGTATATACACGATATGTGTTATATAGTTCTCATATTACTCACTTCTCAATGAATTACAACATCGTTTTCAGACATTGTTTTATCCTTGCATACTTTAATGGGAAGGAGGTATGTCTTCCCAACAAAAAACACTAAAGGGGAAACTCCTTCTATCGTTATGCAATGCGAACAAATTGCTGCTTCAAGTGTACCAGCTTTTAGCATTTAGTAGCAATTTGGCTTAGTCGGTAACATCGTCGTTAGTTGCGTCAACAAAGTTCATCAATGCTAGACTTGGTTAGTACTTGGATGGGTGGCCGTTTGCAGACTTGTAGATTGTACACTTCTCAGTATGTAACCAGCCACCCTGGTCAACTCAGCCTGGCCATTACTTTGTGGGGAGGCACAGCGAGTACCACAGAAACCTGGGGTGTAAACAGGCACACCGAGTGTTGCACTAGCTTCGTATCTATGGTCACCTCACAGTGTAAGCTGGTGTCTGGCTGAGTTCTAAGAAAATGGAGATCAGTGCCACTCTATGGGTCTTATGTAGGGACAATAGAAAATCACGGTGACACAGAAATCATGGAAACTGTGATTTTCACCAAATGCCGTGTTTTTGCCAAAATGCCATGTTTTGCCGTGTTTTTAGCGAAAATGTTGTTTTTTTTTGCATTTTCTACAAGAACGTTTGGTTTTTAATCAGCATACTTAAAGTTTATCGTATGATTTTAAGTTTTTAACACAAGAATATTTTGTCTTGTCTTTGCTACCAAAGTCCATGTGCTTTGTTACTTTCTACCTTAATATGTGAGCGAGACGTCATTGTAAAAATATGCATTTTAATGCTCTGCAGTGACAAAATTTCCCAGAAAAACCTTCCTTTGCATGTATTGATGGTCGTCAGTGCTAGATGTTGAGTTTTATAAACTGTATAATAGTCTTCGGGCTTGTGATTTGATGCCGTTTTTTTGCCATGATTTTCTACTGTCCCTAGTCTTTTGGCTCAGGGAGAAGAAGCATACATACTGAGTGCTGAAAATGCTCAAAACCTTTTGTGCAGTCAGAGTTGTGCCCCCAAACATTACTGCAGAAGGGGGGGCTTATGACGTACTGTGGCCCTTAGCTGTAGAGGAAAGGGTTTGTTGCTTTTTTCTATGAAACCCTCTACATTTTCCACTCCACTCTCAATCTTTCAGCTCTTTGGATTAGACATTTGGGCTTGCACCACCCCCCCAACTTTGTCACTTTCTTTCAAACTATTTCAGACTGCACAACAAGCTTTTACTACTACTACTACTGATACTACTACTACTACTACAGTACTACTACAGCGTTGCTGTTGTTGTAGTTGCGTTCAAGGTGTATGACATTGACAACGACGGCTACATATCCAACTCCGAACTGTTCCATACACTGAAGCTGATGGTCGGATCCAATCTAAAGGACACAGAGCTTCAGCAGATTGTGGACAAGTCGATCCAGGCCGGGGACAGGGACAATGATGGAAAACTGAACTTTCAGGAGTTCTGTGCTGTAAGTAGTAGTAGTAGTAGTAGTAGTAGTAGTAGTAGTGGTATAGTTATAGTAATAGTTGTAGATGGTACAGGCTGGAGACAGGGACGACAATGGAATACTTTCTTTCCAGGAGTTTTGTGCCGTAAGTAGCTGCAGTACCGTAAAACTTTGTAATACAAGCTAGGGGTCTGAGTCTGATGTTTTAATAAAAGCCGGGTCCCTAACATAAGCCGGGTCACCAATATAAGCTGGACATTCAAGTAGTAGTAGCTGTTGTTGTTGTCAGTGTAGTAGTAGTGGTAGTAGTAGTAGTAATAGTGGTTTGCACGTGCAGTAGTAGTATACACTCACTCTAAATCGTACTGTAACCCTAGTATTGCACACACTGTCTATAGAAAAAGCATACTACCCTGGTATGGCAGGTTGACAATGTTTTAATAGAAGTCAGGTCTCTAATACAAGCTGGAGGTCTAATTCAAATGTTATGATAGAAGCCGGGAGTACTGTAACAGTTGGCAGAAGTGTAGTCCACAGTTTTTACTTTCAGGCGCTGAAAGATTTGTGTTGATGCTCATGTAGTTCCGTTGTTAGGAGGCTTTAACAAAGTGTCGGGTTGTCAGAACCGGCATTTTTTTATTTTAGTAATTTTCACTGCCATGTCTTTGACACTTTAGAGTTGAAGCCACGATTATATTACAGTATCACAAAATGCCATGAAACAGTTCTGCAGTGACTTTAAAATGCTTGATCCTGAATAACAATTTCAGGCTAAAATCTGCTTCCAATTTTCCATCATAGGTTTGACTAGATTTTTCTGGCTTGCTTTCGTAGACAACTGTGCAAAAATGAATGAAGATGTTTGGATACAAAAAATGTTCATCAGGGTTCTAGTTTCCAGCAGTATAAGGTTAACGCAGATATCTTGCATGAAGAGGTATCGGTTGTCAGTGGCGTGTGGAAAGCGACTAGTGTTTATTACCATGTCTTGCGAACGTTTAAAAATTAGGCTAAAATTGTCGTAGAAGCTTGTAGGCAGGCCTGCAACAGAATTATTCAGCATTGGCACTCTAGTTTATGCCGCTGTCGCACGTTTCTTGAGCATCAGTTTAAACTTGTTGTTTATTAATCTTCAATAATCCATTGATTTATTTATCTATTTGTTTGTTTATTGTCCAACTGATTGATTAATTGATGGATTGGATGGATCTATCTGTTGGCTGGCTGTAACTATATGTACAGATGATCGTTGGCCTGGACATAGCAAAGAAGATGAAGATTGACGTCTAATTAACCCCCTTTTCCTACAGTGGTGTAGCCAAAAGAGCCAAGCGGGCTAAGTCCTCCTTCGTCCAAACATTCGGACAAAACATAGGAATTCGTTGAAATTTTCTGCACTAAGTGTGCCGATTTGGTCAGCTGATTCTCGGGAAAATAATTAAAGTGTTGCCATCAGACCGATATCACATTTAAAAGCTACAACGCACCAAATTTGATTTCGGCTGGGGCTTTGTCCCAGACTCCGCTGGGGAAGATTACAATGCTCCCCCAGATCCCCTTGCTGGATTTCAGGGGTTCCATACTTTTAAGGAGAGGGGGAGCCAAGAATATCTGAAAAGAAGATAAAGGGAAAGGAAAGGGAGGGTAAAAAGGGAAAAGAAGAACGGAAGGGAACGGGAAGAGATGAAAGGGGGGAAGCAAAAGGGTGGGAAAAGGAGGCAAGCTTCCCCCCTTCCAAAATTCACATTTTTGGCTATGCCACTGCCCTCCTATAGGCCTACATGTACAGTCAGTCAGTGTCTCAACCAGCAACTATCAACACCTTCCGCTAACCAGCCAACATATAGACATAACTGTAAAACTGTATAGACATAGATGTTAAAAATAACGTTCTTTAACGTTTTTTAACGTTTTTTCGCAACATTTTTCGCAACGTTTTTTCGCAACGTTTACAAAAATTTTCTCAGTAACATTGAGAAGCACTTTTGAAGCCAGGGAAAAGAAAAGCGGTGGTAGTTTACTTAATTAGTCTGGTGTTACTGGGTCTTATGACCACAGAGTCGATTGAAATTGAGTTGAATAACGTTTTCTCTCTCTCTTTATTTTCAGCCAGCCTATACTGCACCTACAGCATTAGGCATTAGGC
>Ga0209671_1007703_pt1 | contig 11204 bp, 9 predicted proteins | sample WorMetHERISLAND2_2_FD_187401 | JGI IMG/M metagenome (GOLD analysis project Ga0209671, IMG submission 187401) | Marine gutless worms symbiont microbial communities from Max Planck institute for Marine Microbiology, Germany - Olavius geniculatus... | ecosystem: Host-associated > Annelida >...
GTAATGATAGAACAACAACTACAGTTTAGTTACTTGAATTCATTCAATTGTCAAATAACCGCAGTTTAACAAAATATTGAAACTTCTGCTTCAGGGAATTTAGTAAATTAACATAAATTTACATATGTGTGTTAATTATTTTAACGCATGTTAATTTTTTTAACGTGCATTAATTTATTAACTTATTAATTTGACAGCTCTAATAAAAACCCCTTTTTTGTGTTCAAGGTCATCCAAGGTCATTAAATTTGGTGGCAATCGAGAGCCAGTGTACGACTTTCTATTAGTGATTAATAGTAACTTAGACCCTATTTTGCACCGTTATTGAGATACGGCGACTTATTGGCTAAAAATCACAAATTTTTCCCACCCCCCTCTCATTTAGCACCCTCGTTTGGGGTAACCCTTTCGAATTTATGAAAAAGCTTTACGGTTCCTGAAACTAGAGTCTTCCAGGCGGCCAACGGTGAAGATTTCTTGATTCTAGCTTGCACCATTTTTGACTGATCAGACGGACAAACAGACAGACAGATTTGCGACGGCTAAAATGCGCTAAAAGCAGTAGCTGCTTTCACGCGTAAAAAATAAATATTATAATATAAATCATGCACAAGGCTTGCACTTTTAATAGCATTTGTTTAATTAGCATACACGATTGAAATGTTACCCAAACAATAATCAACACGACCATGAAAAATGTTAGCAAAAATTATTATCGCCTTAATAACAATAATGTTCTGCTACATATTACATATAGTACAAAGCTAAAACTTAGTGATGATAAAAGTTAACAGTTGCCTTTAACTGTTATCCTATTGTTGTTTGCATGACAGGAAGGATGCTTGGAGAGCAAACTCCAACAATAACCAACAGTTTACTTTCAGAGATGTAATAAGCTCAAGAAACTACAAAAAACGGTGCCATTAAATAACAGCAAAATACATACAGGGTGGGCCAAAAAAATGCGCCACTTTACTTTTGTCCATATCTTCACCAATTGTTGATCGATTTTCAAAATTCCTTCACTGGCGCGCTCTGCAGACAATTTGCAATTATGTGATTATTACATATCCCACTACACCATAAACGTGTCTCTACTCTACCTTGTGAAATGTCAATGAAATATGCATACATAATGATAATAACAAACAAACATTTTGGTGCAATTGAAAAAAAACACTTCAGACCAACATTGCAGTGAATGGTCTGTGTGACTATAAATTAAATTAAACTGTGTGGGTATAACACAGTCTAGTGTCATATGAATCATTCATTGCAATGTTGGTCTGAAGTGTTTTTTTTTCATTTGCTGAAATTTTTGTCATTATTATTAGTTTTTGCTTACATTTATATTTCACCAGGTAGTGTAGAAACGCACTTACCATGTAGTGAAATATATATAATAATCGCATTATTGAAAATTGTCTGCAAAGTGAAGCAGTGAAAGAATTTTGAAAATCAGTCAATAATTGGTGAAGATATGGACAAAAGTAAAATGGCACATTTTTCATGGCCCAGGGTGAAGGTTGAAATGATAACTTAATATGTTACATGTACTCATCAATAGACAACCTTTAATCAGACAGACGCTAAAGAAGGCAACAGCGGTTGCCAAAATGTCAACAAGTATCCAGTTAAAGGTTGTCTATTAATGGACTTTCGTAACATATTAATTTCAAAATTGATTTCACACAAAACTAACATCAGTGTCAGTCGGAGACAATGTTAGCGGCTCAGTAACTGGCTCTTCGAGTGCATCAAGCAAAGTCTGCGGATCAGAAATAGATTCCTGGAGCGGCGGATCAGTTATTACTCCAACTCTAGCACTGCAACCATCACAGTGCTGCCATTTCATTCCTTCACAACCACTCAAACATTCTGCCGACTAAGTCATTATAACACTACATCCAAATAATATTCGATCTTTGACGAATAGTTGGAAACATTTCTGTCAAATGCGAACATTTCATTTTATTCTTGACTTAACTTTATTGAAGTTTAGATGGGACACTGACTGAAAAGAACACCAAAACTCTAAATGTTTCATTTTCTGAACTAAACTTGATTGATTTAACTTTGCCTTAGAAACTGATTTTTTTTTCTGACTAAACACTAAACAACTACTTTGGATGTTTCACTTTATTCAAATACTGGTATACCAAAGTTTTCTTGAGGCTGAATAAGTATTCGCATTCATTATTAAACAAACAGTAGAGTTAATATTTTATAATATTATAATTTTATAATTTATAATAGTTAATTCGACGAACACAAATATTTTTCCACTTCGTCACATCCCTAGCCCCATGACTAGCACCTCTGGTTACCTGTCGGCAGAAGTAGTGGACAACGTAGAATCTTGTCTCAGCGCAGATGCAGGAGAAACAGTGGCTGAGAACCGGCTGACAGCCGATGTTTTCTCATGCTTACATGCTGAGTGTATCTCTTCAAAGTTCTCGTACTTCAACGCCTGAACCAGCTGTAGCAGGTACAGAAGCAGATCCTACGCATCGAACAACCCACAGACCGACAAATGAACAGTATAGGTCATTTCGAGGATGGCCTGTCCAGGAAATGCACACATACATAAACACATAATTATAAAACAGGAAGTTTAACCTTTATAGAAAAACCAGACAAGAAAGACACAAAACATAAAATATAAATCCCAAGCTAATATTGTAAAAACTGACCATTATGAGTGTGCATATGTAGCAGTAATGGTAGTTCTAATAATCTTCCCTCTTATCTTGCAGACAGTCATTAATTTCAAAATGCTGTCTACTGGAGAACAGGAGAGAGACAGGCAAATGATCAGAGTCAGTCATAATGCACTCACTGCATAACAGTGTAATGGAAAAGCATTGTGATGTATGATACGATCAACTCATTTCTATTGTCAAACAACAACTTTCAGCATGCCAGCAGTCACTTACAGTCTGTCACTGACACAAAGCAACGTAATCTAAACATTAACTTCATTAGCTGACTGGCTGCTACATAGCATATCCTGGTATTGTGCATGAGAACTACATTTTAAGATTAAAATGATAAAAAAGAGTCAAAAAAACCATGAAAAGCTCTATAACAATGGCAAAAGAGTAAAGCAAATTATGAAGCACAAGCACGCAAATCACCCAAAACACATAAAGGAAAACCTATAAAAATATGGCATTAAGTCGGTGACAAGAAAAGTGCATTTTAGAGTCTTATTTTATAAGCGATGTGCGCTGCTTATATTCAACCAACCAAATAATTAATAAAAAAAATAACCACTGGCAAAAATCACCAGCGGATTACAACATATGTCTAAAGCCTAAGACAGCAGCAAAAGATATGTCCAAATTTGTAAAAAAAACCTGAATTAAAAGTACAGTAAGATGCTCACTGAAAGAGTAATGTTTTAGGTTCTGTTGAAAATGTACACATTATACAGTGTTAGGTAGCAGCTGAAGCGACAGTAGCAGACATAGTAAACAACAGAAAAGTTATAACTAATATAATATGACATAATAACGATAAACTAGGAATAATGCTGAAACCTCATCATCAGCCTGCTGCAGGCGAGTCACGGCGTACTTGCGTACAGCGGGGTTAACAAACGCCGGCGACAACAGTTCAAGCGCATCGTCTACATCCATTGGACTCCATTTGTTCAGCAAATCCAATGCCTGCTTCGCTTCCTGTGGAACCTTCCAATTCACCGACTTCAAGAACTTTGTCAGTGCCTAAACACAACGCAGGCAAAAGCACCATGCATAGACGCATCAGGTAGGTGATGAAGCTCTACAAAACTGTGTCTGAAGTAATGTCGTTAAGACCGCCCATTCATTCTGACCGATTAATCGTGATCAAAAAACCGGTTAACCATAATTATAAGCACTTAGGAAAATTGGATTATGCACAGCCTGATGAAATTTGCAGTGGCACTATAATTATGTACAGAAATTTGTGCGCAGGAGTCGTCATATGCAGCACCTGCATTATTGCATGGTTAACCTGCAGTTTCCAGCTTGATCCTGCCTTCAAGACCAATTAACTGGTTAACTGTTAACAACCCTAGTCTGAAGAACCTTCAGTCAGTTTTAACTAGCAGCTAACAACTGATTTATTAACCAGAAGAACAAGACACCAGTCGCAAATAGACACTTGATTTGTAGCAATAGATTTGCTGTCATTTTAGAGATACTCATGTTCAGTTAATCAGCCAAAATCAAAGTTATAAAATTAACTAGGTCAGTTATTCAAGTAATGAGTATTAACTCAGCACATTAGCTTAGTTAACACACCAATTTCGTCTAAATTAACCAGAAACCAGCCCTCAGTGCAATATGGACCAAGTTATTCCATCACATGCAGTCTTCCAAATCAAGGAAATTGCCAAATTTCAGGCACAGCACCAACAAATATTAATCACAATACTTTTACTGTAACACAATACTTTTACTGCAACAACAATCTGCGGCAAACTGATCAACAGCAATCCCACTGCGTCTACTTACATTGTGTGTGGAAAAAAAGTAACCCCCTGACATTGTACAATAAAAATGTCAAATCTGAATGAATCTGAATAAAATTTTGTATGCTTAATTTCCAATAAATTCCTGAAATGACCACCAAATTTCATTGAAAAATATTATTTGCTAGCGGAGTTATTAATTACTGAATATTAATAACAAAATATTTGCATTACCAATATGGCATAACATATGGCAGTCGCTCGATCATAAGTGACGTTTGTTGACGAAATCAACGTAAAGAATAACACAATGAATAACAAGTCGTATTTTTTACAGACGATCATGTTTCATGTTTTAATTAAACTGTTGAGTAAAGAAAAAAGATATGGTTTTAAAAAGTTTATCGCGTACAGTTTGACAGTTAGGCTCACATATATGTGCAGTTGCTTAATACCGGACACTACTTTTTGAAGTGACCTCGCGAAAGCCGCTGTAACTATTGTTTGCGTTGCCAGATTTAACTGAAATTTGGAATTTGGATTGATAATGGATGATGCATTGTTAATGCAGAATTTTATGAAAATCAGATGTTGTTTGTTGGAGTTATGCAAAAGTACACACTACCGAGAAGTTTAACAAAGTGCAACAAAGTACTGGTAACAGAGGTATTTTGTTATCGATAATCAACAATAATAACTTCACTAGTAAATAATGCTTTTCAGCAAAATTTGGTAGTCGCTTCAGAAATTTATTGGGGATTGTGTGTACAAAATTTTATTTACCCTTGTTCAGGTTTGACATTTCTATTGTAATATGTCTACGGGTTACTTTTTTTCTGGACACAGTGTATATAAACCATGCTGATTCAGAAAATCTACCACGGTTAGGGATAGGGTTGGTTTAAGAATAGAAATAGGGTTAGGGTTAGAGTCAATGTTAGAGTTACTTTAGTGCTTAATAAATACGATTTCATCGGAACTCATCTAATTGGCACCCCCTTGGAATATTGAACCTGAACCATAACAAGAGATGGCAATACAGAGGAGCTTGCCTTCTTCTGTGTGGACAGATAAAAGCGAAACTTCCAGACAAGGTCTTTCTCTTCCGATGTCAATGGCTTTGTCTGTGGATAGCCGACTATCGCCTACAGAACACAGGAGTTTGCTGTCAGCTCACCAAGACCTTGTACGCACTCAAAAGACAATGTGCAAAATATGCTAATATGCATGCAACAAGAGGCTCATGCTTACTATTCAGAAGTCTGTAAGACCCATTTTACTACAAGCCCTGTGGCAATTTTGGAAAAAAACACTTACATTACAAGAAGTCAGGTTCTGGTTGCCGTGCTATGAGTGTGTTGTTCTTAAAGGCTTATTTTTCTTGCTGCTTATGTTTGAAATCCAGAAAGTCCTTAATTCACCCAAATGGATTCCTAGAAGACAACCCAAGTGTTAAAGAATTTGAAACATATTTGTACAGCATACTGGTTCCTTATGAGTAGTGACCATCGAAAGGACTATGTCCATGGCCGATTTAGCCTATTCATGATGCATGCAAGGTGGGGAAATATTAGAGGTCCAAGACTGCAACAAGAACGCATGAAATCTAACTGCACTAAAGAATGAAGCAGACTACATGAAGCTATGTAGACTGAATGCTGATTACATTAAGCTGGTCCCGGGTTGCTGCGTTGGGTTTCAGGTCGCGGTCGGTCGGTCCGCTGCGGAGACTGCGCGCCAGCTTGTGATGCTTACTCTCAACAATGTTCTCCTTCACTCACATCAACACATGATGACAACTGCCATCAACTCAGTTACACTTATGCTACGTCCAAATGAATAAAGATTTTTTTATTAATTACCAGTTTCAGGCCTTTATGAAAGATTAATCACGACAATCTTGCAATATGTTTCTCGCAATCTATTTTGTGCCAAACAAATACGGTAGTTCATTGACAGTACATAAGGTCATTGCTACATAATTTTAATCTGTAGTTTTAACTGATAATTTTAATAGGTGTTAGTTTTACCCCTTTATTAATGGTCGCTAATATTTCAACCAAAACTATGGAAATTGGTCGATACTGTGCAAAGCTACTGCAATAAGAAAGAAAATAAGTTTTGGGACCACAAATACAAGTAAGTGCATGTTATGCTGATTACATTACAACGTTGTCCCACAATCCCACAATACCTTGTGGAACTATGTTGAAAATCAGCATTAAAATTGACAATATTGTAAGTTAATTTATTTTCTATTCTCTGTATTATGCAAAAAAACTTACCAAATGCATTTCTGGGTCAGGAACATGAATAATGTCTCCATGTGTTGAAAGATATCGTATCACGTCACCATCCTGTACAAAAAAACATCCTGGACATTTTCGACTGTAATTTGAAAATGGATGATCAAATTTTAACAATTTTTGACCTGATATTTCTGACACAACTGGCGATCGAATAATTGTCCAATTTTCCACCGCCCCCATTGTCTGTTTCTGCAGTACTACCTAGGAAAACAAAAACCAACAAAATACTCCATTTTTATCTTATTTCATCTGTTTGGGTTTTCCCAGGTAGTGAAGAAACAGACATTTGGTGAAATGGAAACTAAAACAGACATTTGATGGCAAGTAGTGTCAAAAACGTTAGCAGCAAAAATTATTAAAATCTGTCAATCATTCTCCAAGTCACAATCGATAATGTTGGAGATGCTTTTTGACGTATTTCCGTTCATTTTAATTCATATCTCGTTGGTTCTGTTTTCCCCAGGTAGTGCAGAAACAGACGTTGGTAAAGTGGAATATTGAACAATCATTTGATGGCCAGTTGTGCCAAAAATATTCATATTAAAAATTATTAAAATTGGCTATCCCTTCTTCAAGTGACAATCGATAATGTTTGGGATGTTTTTTCCGGACAAGGTGTATTTACAACGAGCCAAACCAAAGCACAAGCTGATGACTGCATGTTCACCTAACCTCTCCAACAGAATCAACAGCCTGTCACGGCAAAAAAACTTCCAAAACCTACTAACATAATCCATCACAAACCATTAAACAAAAATGACTAATTTACATTATAATTTCACTTCAGCAGCTTACAAAAGTGCAACGGAAATAAAAGCAAAAAACTCTAAATATAGACAACAAGATAAAGAATATGATTTGAGTTGATAACAAGACTAGGAATAAACTATACAGAATAATAAACATGAAAAATAATAGTCATTATGATGTCTTATCCAACCAACTGCATCAAAGCACCTTAAAATGAAAAAAACAACAACAATAATAATATCAACAATACAAAGAAAGACCTTCTCAAAGTAGAAGACAGAATATTCAGCGTTGTTGCACTGAAAACGCGGAAACTCAATCATGAGGTAGAGGAAGTTGGAATGCTGCTTTAGCCGCTCATTAATTATTTCAATCTCTCGGAATGTCAGTCGATCAAGCCAGTCCACTTTCGGCAAATGTCCATTGCGATGTCTTTTACTCAGCTGCAAAACACATTACAGTAACAACAATGCACAAGTTATTCAAAAGCCTCGTAAATATTCTAATTATTCTAAAGGCTAAGAACTGAACCCTAAGGAACACCCACCTCATTCAGCTGAGAAATGAATTATCAGACAGAAACTATTACAAATAAACACTACGAAAATGAAAATAGCAAATGCCACAACAGTTGAAGTTAATGCTAAATGTCCAATGCACCTAAGAAAATTACATTTATATGCATATGACCTAACTGAAAAAGGCAGCTATCCAGTCAACTTGTTCTGTACTCTAGTTTAAATGAATTTAATCTTTGCAACAACAAATGGCAAAAGGATATGAGATCACATGCAAAGAATGATGACCTATGTAAAAATCAACATTATGTTCATTTAAGTTTAAGACTGACAGACAGTAAACTGACAATAACGTTTAAAAACTATGAGATAATACAAGTAACATAATAAAATGAATGAGAAAACAGATGCTAAGACAACATGAACAGTTAGTAGCAGTCAATAAACAACGGTCTTGTTATGAAGTTACAATCGTCAAAGCTTGTTTTACACTGTAGCTGTCAAAGCTGTTTTTTATAGCAGCTGTATCAAAATGAATAGATAAACTTTGATGCTAAAACACTGTTTTAACGAACCCATGTTGGGATCTTCAGAACAGAGAAAAGCAAGACTTACACACAATAGCATGTTCTTATAACAATAACCAACTGGCCAATAACATCACCAGTGTTACCTTGGCAACCCGGCTCATCTCATCCAGTTCTCCACTTGTCTTTCCTGGCGTGGTACTTGGACTTCTACCATCTGCCTCCACATCGACCCACACCTTCAGATCATGCATACCTTGCCTCAAAAGCCTGAACCACAGACAACATAAGCTCTGTGACAACTGGTGAATACAGCAACTGTGACATCAACATTTTCTGACTGGCAGCCTTGTTACTCCCGAATCAAAATCATGCTCTATGCAATACCTAGAACAAGTCCTACAAGTGGGCGGACAGAAATGTCGGCTCACAGTATGCAAAGAAAACCAACCACCATAATACTAACAAGATCGATAACTATAAATCTATGTTAGAAAAGCGATATGATACCAGGGGTCATAGATACAAATTGGTGCCACAGTTATGTAAATATGATCTTCAAAAACATTTTTTTGTAAATAGATTAGTTAAGTTATTGTCAGATGCAGGCTTCTCTATTGCGTTGCGAACTGCTACATTACGTTACAGAGAGACAGTTAGTTGTGGGGGAGATATGATTAATACGTCGTGAAAAGTTGTTTGATAAAATTGAGTCAAAATCTGTAATAAATGTGTCGTTTCGAAGTATTTTTAAATGGGGAACCTCACATAATGGCGGCGAGGATGGGATCCATCAGATGTGTGGGATCTGTTGGATGTGCGTTTTGATGGGCGATCACATTCGCCGTTTGATGATATTCGCGGTTGTCACGCGCGTGATTTTGAGGCCGATTTGGCTCTTTTTCAAGCCTGTGTTGGCTGTATCGTTTCATTTTGTGTCCATTGACACTGATTTATTTCATTTGCTTTTGTATTATAACTGGTGCCGAGATTATGGACCAGTTGAGTGATGAGCAAATACAGATAATCCGCAAAATGTCTACCAAACGTATACAGGGTAGACTGATGAGGGCAGGTGTTGATGAAGAAGTGGTCTACGGCCTGGGTAGACCTGAGTTAATGGAGGAGTTGGCTAAAACGATGTTGGAGGAAAATGCTACCGCCGCAGAAGGTGGTGTAGAACAACTAACCGAGTTAGAGGTTAGGTTGATGGAGCTAGAAGAGCGTAAGAAAGAGCGGGAGGAACGTATGAGAAAGCGCGAGTTGGAACAAATTAGGTTAGGATAAGAACAAGCCAGGTTAGATCACAAGCGTATGGTCTACGAACAAAATATGGCTTTTCAGCATGAGCTTTTTGAGTCACAGCGTGAACAGCGTGCGGCAGAAAATGCTGCTAGGCAGCAAAGACAAAATATGTTGGACAGACGTGAGGAGACGTTGGTCGCTAGGACCAAGCGTTATGGACAAGCTGTACAATATGCATTAACTGCTATGCCAACAGAAGTTGGTGATTTGCCATCATGGTTTAATATGGTTGAGAATGTGTGGTCAAAGTTTGAGGTACCCGTTGATCTACGGTCTAAACTGATTATTCCAAAACTCACTTCACATGCCAAATCTTTGATTACACGTTTGTCTCTTGATGATCAGGATGATTATGAGAAACTCCGTGATTTTTTACTCAAACAATACCAGCTTGGTAGCCGTGAGTACCGTGCGAGATTTCTGCATGCATACAAAAATCCTGGTGAAACTTGGACTTCATACACTTCTCGTCTTAAGAATCTGTTCACATACTACACCAACTCTCGTGATGTTTCTACTTTTGATAATCTCTTTGACATGTGTGTTTATGACAAGTTGTCAGATACTTTACCAATATCAACTCTTAAACACTTTCTTGGTGTGGTGAAAGAACAACACATGACTGCAAGCCAGTTGGCTGATATTGCGGATGGCTATGAGAGTAATTTCTTTGCTGATGGCAGGTACAAAGGTTTATTGGTAACCGCTGGTGCCAGTGCTATGCATGGTAACCAATACCATAACAATGGCCGGTTTGTGCGCAATGATGGTGGAGGTGAGGACGGATCTGTCCGGTTTCGAGGTATGAGAGGTCGTGGGAGTAACAGGGGGTCCCCGGGGTATGTGTCTGGTTCGTCACCCCGTGGTGGATTTCAACCTGTTCATGGCAATCGTGGTAGCAGTAGTAGTTCTGACAGTGTACACAACAATGCACATAACAATGCTGAGTCAACAACAAGTGCTCATTCAAATGAACCAATTTCACTACATTCTTCCAATTTTCAACGACCACGAGGCAATACACATAATGCACCTCACTCATTCAATGCAAATGCAAGACCATTACGGTGCTGGACTTGTGGTGAGTTTGGTCACCGTTCAAGCATCCATGAAGACAAAAGTACAAGCAAGCATAACAATGCACACAAACATGGTCAAATACAAGCTAAATCAGCATCAGTTAATCTGGTTAACACAACTGAAACTGAGGTAAAACACTTGAAACAAACCATTGTTCTGTTGCTAATATCAACACTGATGATTTGTCACTAGGTGGTGGTATGACGATAGTTTCTGGTAAATCTGCTGTCCAGCAGAACACATGCGATGTTGGTGC